>Ga0224511_10000046_pt1 | contig 40051 bp, 28 predicted proteins | sample SF_May12_sed_USG_2_FD_169988 | JGI IMG/M metagenome (GOLD analysis project Ga0224511, IMG submission 169988) | Sediment microbial communities from San Francisco Bay, California, United States - SF_May12_sed_USGS_8_1 | ecosystem: Environmental > Aquatic > Marine > Sediment | place: USA...
TTCATGGCCTGGGTTCATGGCCTGGGTTCATGGCCTGGTCATGCTGGGTTTAGTTCATATAAACTCTTCCTATAATTACTGCCTGCCTTCCACTTGCTCTGGAACAAACCATAGGCTTAGGAGTTTGGCTGAATAGTATAGCAAAGTATCTGCGTAACCTCTGGATGAGGAAAATACACATAGAAATAGCGAAAAGAAAGTCTCTAAATGAAGCTGCAGCAGTGACTGCTTCTACTGCTCCAACAACCCTCAGGCTTAAGAGCTAGGCCCGTTAAACAGAATGACCAAAAGGCAGAGCAGAATTTTACATAAATTACAGTACATACTTTTCTGTTGGTCATCTAATAGCTGCTGAAGGATTTAAACTAGAGGAAGAAATGAATAACATTACTCCTGGAGCGGCGCTCTTTAAGAGCGTTGATCTCACTGATGAGGAACAAATCAAGGTAAGAATCAAGACTGCCATTACCATAGAAATCCATAGAAGATAACTCCATTGCCATCACTGATCTGCTGACTTTCTTGTGTAATCATAGTTCTTTAAGGATGCAACTTACCTAACGTGGTTCTGTGTGAATTTTGCTGCTACGCAGATTTTGGGTTCGTGTGACTGAGATGACTCTCATGCACTCCGCACAGATCCGCCCGCTCACACCGCATTTGGTGAGTTGGTATGTTGAAATATCATTCATTTGAACTGCAGTGGATGTTGAGGAACGATCGACTCAAAAAGGGGGAGGTTACCAAATTGTCTACGTTCTGGCAAGGCCCTATTTCCGAGGAATCCCCTTTTTCAAATATCTGGACTTTAATATTGGTTTCACTGCCTATACTGTGCAATCAGTAAGCTGTCCAGCTGAAGGAGTTATGCTCTCATCATCAAGAATTTGTGATATTATATTCATATGGTGATTGATATACATGTATGCACTTTTTCAGTGTGGAGTAGAATATGTGGTATAGATATAACCCCTCAAGTATGGAGAAATATCTAACTAAATAAGCCTTTATTTTCTTGTCTGTTTTGGTTGGTAACAATTATAATTACAACATAATTATGAGAGAAAATATTTCAGTCTTGAGACGTTCTTTTGACTGAGTGGACATTGTACATGTTTCTGTATAAACACGATACATGAACATACACTGCAGCTCATTTCACATTAGTTCATAACTCATATTATTAGTTTATGTTATAGTTTAGTTTTAGTTATAGTCGTTAGTTTTATGATACCCTGAATATCTTTATCTGTAGGATTTTGTTGCGGATACTATTGAAAAGTTTGGCAGAATTGACTGCCTTATCAACAATGCCGGACAACGTGAGTTAGTCTATCTACCCTATGATCACCAACAGATGTTAAATGACCTTCGAATCCGACAACTGCTCAATGCCGAGAGATTTGATCATTTGAGTTCACAGTCCCTTGAGTTGAATTACATATCCGGGTCACTGACATGAATATTTTGGGACATCTTGAGAGTGAGTTGCAGGGAGGATATTCATGGAATTCATTAGTCTGTGTATACAACATTTGGGATAGCTCAGCGGTAGAGCGCAGGGCCCGCACCAGTGAAACCCAGGGTTTAAATCTTGGTCATAACAGGCTTCTATGGTATGATGTCTTCACTTTAATCCTAGCTTAAAGCAAAACGCAGCCTCACTATGATATTGGCGTGCTCGTGGTGCTCAAAACCATGCACATGTATCCATTGTAAATATGTAAAGAAGGTTTCTGCCTACATGTATTTCTTAGTTTCACCAGAAGAGTTCAAATTTTTTAAAGCCAAAAAATCACTAAGCTCCAATGGGTGTCGGGCTTTGTCTTGTTCATAGCGTGTGGTGATCCGCACAGTGTCTTTGTTGTCAGATTTCTGTCCGTTTCCAATCTGAACTATAGTATTGAGAAGGCTTGGTCAGTCACGTGACACCGGTTTGATTGTTTGCTGTAGATCCACCACCTCAGCTAATAGATGACACATCGGCGGAGGAGTTCAGGAGAGTAATGGATGTAAATGTACTCAGCTATTTTCTAATGGCCAAGGTAAACCTGTAGGAATAGTGGGATAGCTCTGCAGCAAAATCACTGGGCTTGGACCCGTGAGAACTTCGGTTCAAATCCAGGTCATGCTGGGCCATCATTGCGAGCATGAGGTCCTTTTATCCTAGCTCTTACCGCTCCAACAAGCCTCAGTGTTTGGTGTTTGTTATATAGGCTGGCCAAGTGCACCGAGTAGTTTAAAAAAAGACATTCTTCCTGAATGGAGGCTAACTCCGGAAGCGTATAGGATATATACCATGGTATTTCATAAGGGTGGGGCGATGGGAGGGTTAAGGGGTAGGGGTAGGGAAATGGTAGCGGGTCCCCTAGTTCGATTCCCACTTGGGCAATAACGTCGTCTCTCACAACACCCTCGCCGGTTTCCGGTTAAAAAGTCAAATAAAGGAGGTCCACCCAAAGGCGCACACAAGTGTAAAGAAAAAGTCTCGGAATATGGCTGACCCTAGGAAACACCGAGCCAAATAGACTCGATGGGCCATTTTCCGCACTACTGCTATTCTGTCATGGAGACAAAAATTATTTTAGTGTTTCATAGCATTACATAAAACCTGGATCGGTTTGACCCTATGACAATATACACTGAAATCCATTCTCATTTTGCAGTATTGCCTTCCTCATTTGAGAAAGGTACAAGGATCAATTATCAATGACTCGAGTTTAGTCGGCAAGATTGGTCAAAGAGCTGCTATCCCGTATGTAACTACTAAAGGAGCTATAGATGCTATGACAAGAGCGATGGCTATAGATGAAGCCGAGTATCTAGTCAGAGTAAACAGGTCAGTAATGGTTTATTTGCACACACTTCTCACAGAGGTTTGATTCAGGGATCACACACATTGTTAGAGGATCTTTCAAAAATTCTCTCTGTTCACCCAGTAGGGAATGGGCATCCGACTCTCTTCTGGGCTGAGGAAGGTGAAGGCGGTGAGGAAGACCAGTAGCCCACCTCAATTACACCGTGACTGATACAAGCGGGCTCTATAGCAGGCACTTCCCCACACAACCATTTTTTGTAGGACTGCCATCATACCTCCAAGCTTTCAACACAAAACTTCGATGTATTTGTAGTTTTTCTCCAGGAAATGTATGGACACCGATGTGGGATGGACTCGCGACCGGCATGGGCACAAGTGAAAAACGTGAAGCTATGATCAAGGGGGGTGAGAATGCGCAGGTACCGTAGAATTTTCTGTGGGCATTTGGTTGTTCAATAACGGAGTGGCTTTAGCTACGAGTTCAGGTGAATGTCATAAAATATCAACAGAACTGGTTGAAATAAACTGAAATCAACATCATTGATCTCCGATCTTAGGTTATTTTAGTTAGTTCATTCGAGGTTAGAACCCCAGTTTCATGAAAGACAACAACTCCGTGGTCGAATCTGAACCACGGGATTAGTCGGATGGCAAATCAGCTAGTCGGGGGTATTATTACCCCGAACTGCACTGTGCAAAATGACTGACTGATCAGTCATGAGGCCAATGAGAATACCATTCAAATTACTCATTTGATTAGTTCTGGTAACATTTACATTTGTAGCTGATCGGAAGGATGGGTACGATTGAGGAGGCAGGAGAGTTGTGTTTGTGGCTAGCCACTGCCACATTCTGTACTGGTATAGATGTCAATCTAAGTGGAGGAGCGGAGCTGGACTATGGAAATAAGAACAGAACTGTTCAGAAAGAGAGCTCATTCCACTGAATATCACGCGGCGTTACAGAGATTTGATGGCAGCTAGAATTTTTTTACTGTATTTGCTCTAAATGCTGTCCTCTTAGCCACCATGAACTGCGATCAATATTTCTCAAACTTGTTCTGATGGAAATAATATAGGTTTATTGCTTGAATTAAATTTATTACACTAACTCGTAAGTCGACAAAAATCTCTGTAATCAGTTTTAAATGATCAGCAGAAAGAATATCAAAACACATCATGCCTCAGATTGGAGGTCTCCATGGGACAGAAAATGACTCTTTGGCAAATTCCGAATAACAGGAACGTTGATCAAAAAGAAACTCAACAGAAACTACTAATGGAGTGATCGATGCAGTCTCTTCAATCACAGATTCGTTGTTTGCATTAAAAAAATACGTCTAGAAAAGATATTTCAAGGGCGAATAGAACACAGAATCAATAACAAACCCTATATGGACTATATTGTCACCTACAGCACCAAATTTGTGGCAAACTCCACAACAGGACAATGGTAGACTACTGGCATATAGAGGACTAGACACCGACTCTGGCGGAGTCTATGGTTGATTGTCATGGTCTAATTATTACAAACACTCCTCGCTATTTGTCAGATTACTTGGCGTGATAACACGTCACCTGAACAGATTTCACTTCTCAGACACATGGTGGTGCGCTAGTAAGAAGTTGCAGTACTGTCACGCAGATAAATGTTATGATCGCGCCAACGAATGAGCCAGCCTACCAACAGACAATCAGACATGGGTCACAGTTTCTTTTCTCACATAACATCTTTACTGTAATAGTGAGCCCGCTGGGCTTACTTATTTTTCCATCAGTTACAGTTTGGTATGGAGCATCATGAAAAAACCAGTATCAATACCCAACCTCATAGTGAGGATTGTCTTTATTTTGAGCTCATGCTCACAAGGCAGATTCGCCGTGTTGGGATTTGAACCCAACCTCTTGAGAGACCGGCACTAGTCTACTACGGAGCTATTCCAAAATTCCACAGGCCACAGTAATGCCATGCAGCTTCATATCCTGGTACCAGGGAGTTCATTTATATCAGATAAAGAAAACCTGTACGTAGAACTAGTAGCTGGGTGTCGTATCCATTCGGTCTCAGATATGTAATAACTTTGTGTCTCCGGGACAAAACAACTGTTGGTGGTGGTGCAGAAATTGTTCTTTTTAGACCTAAAGTTTCCCTCGGTGCATCATTAGGAGACCTTATCCTAGCACCAATGGGTCCCATAGAGAAAGTAACTCTATGGACGGGCCTTCTATATTCAACGTTGCCATCCGAAATCGGCGAGGGTGTCGCAAAAGACAAAGTCTCTGCCCGAACTGGAAATCGAACCAGGTACCCCTGGTCCATGGCCCAGTATGCTATCCACTACGCTATCGCAGAGATAGTAGACAACTCTGTAAATTGAATGGACATCAATGCGGAGTTGATTGCTCCCTGACAAAAATTTTATAATTGAGTCTACTGTATGTGTGTGGAAGATACAAAGCGGTCATTCTGTCTTACCTGAGTAGCCACTCCAAACCAGAAAAGTGCAGTGTGACCTTCAGCCATCATCAGTTTTGATATAATGAGCTTGAGATAGGAGACAACTCCAACGAATATTATCCACACCATCACCTAAACAAAAACAATATCCACACCATCAGCTAAACACAGAGAGGGAACATGGGTAGGACTATTGGGTGCACCCCTACATAACAGTATAGTTGTGTCGTGACTTTTCTTAGCAGTGAACTTCTTATTATAAACAAGTCACAAGAAACGGTAAATTTAGACCTTTTGTTTCGTTTTCCAAGATTTTGCATTTTAGCAAAGCATTGTGTTGTGCATGCTGCCTCTTTTCTAGTTGGCATTGTGAAAGGAGAGCTCAGGTGCCAAAACAGACATGACGATGTGAGTCACCAAGATCGGCAGCCCCTATCCAACTATCCATATAAAAGATGAGGACTAAATTATCATTGGCATAGGCACAAAGGTAGACAAAATGGACAAAAAGTGATGATCAGTTTTTCATGACAAACAAAGATCACACATAGTGTCAGTCAACTATGGTGACTGACTGACCAGCAATGGGGTATGTATGATATGACTACAGGAAGAAAAATGGTCAGTATAAGTGACACAGTGGCAATGCATAACCGAGGTGGCAACACATATAGCGACAGCTCAGTTTACCGGCTGCAAACTAATCCAAAAGACCGGGTTTCGCTGTCTGTTATATAAAGAAGCTGGGGAAGGCGAAGGCAAAGGGGAAAAACATTTTCAGTACAAGTTGGCTCTCTAACAGCCACTTCCCCATACGGCCAGCGACTAAAGGACAATCTTCACCTAGGGGTAGGCTACAACTGTGATAACTTGGGTTCGAATTTCAGTCATGGCAGGCTCCTGTTGTGAGTACGAGCTTCTCATTTTAATTCTAGCTCAAAAACAAAAACAAACCTCACTATGAGGTGGAGCATTGATACTGTGGAGCTCTATGCCGTAACTGGTGAAAGCACAAACATACTACCGGGAAGCTTCACCACAATAGGGGGATCATTGTGGCATAAACTCACCATGCAGACTGCTGGGAGGACACCGGGAGCTGGTGGATGAGGGCTATAACTGGCGATAGTGATGATATAGCCCGAACATACAGCCACTATTATCGTCAGCATAATGACTGGAGGGCGTGACTTTGGCACTAGGAAGAAAGCTAGGAAACAAGCCAGGGGGTTGGCCACTGTGGAGAGCTTCACAGCGAGGCTGCAAATAGATTAATAGGTCAAGGCAGTTGCTGTAGGTTATAGTAACATGACCGATAGGAATAGGGATGATTCTTACACCATTATAATCTTTCTAATTGGGCACTCCTGATGCTTTTCAGTTCATACAGGCAGATGCGTGACTTATTGATTTAGTTTATTTTGCATAGAATTGGATTTTTTGGATCTTTCTCCAAAAATAGATAACTCCATTCACCTGATGAAAACATTAAAAATACCGGTACCACATGCACTTACCTGTAGTAGATATGGCCATAGGGTAGTACGGAGTAGGTTTGTATAGAGGGTAGCACACCATTGCTCATAGCGCATATAAAACCAACTATCGTAAGCAACGATGCAAACTCTCCCGTCGACATGGGCGAATGAGTCTTTGTACTGGGCTCGAAGTTATCATCTAGAAAACAGGATTACAAGTGACACCTATCTATATTTACCACTGATTATGTAATGAGTTCATATAAGTCCAGTAGAGTTTCACTAAAACAATTTTGCGGGCATAAGGTGCAAAAAATTTCAACCATACAAAGACTGGGTTACAAAATTTAGCTAATTCAACAGCTACCTTAGAGTTAGAATTCAGTTGACATAGCTCAAAATAATAGGTACATTGGTGTGATTCGTTTGCCAATCTGCCAAACTGATCAAGAGCACGACCAAAAAGCTTGGTTTAAACAAGCATCTTTCACTTTCGGTTGTGATCCGCGATTTTTTTCCAAGATTTTGATAGCGCTCGCGAAAATGCACAGGTCTAATGATTATGACTGACTCAGATCCTCAGACCCTCACTGCCTGATGGAATAGGCAGCATGTTTTGGCGATGGTGAACTCATTTTATCATTTTGATAAGTTTCAAGTGTCCATTTCATTTCCAAAGGCCTTCTGAATAATCAACTCAAATAGCAACCTAGTTTTCTAGCAAAAGATATAATGTTCTTTTACTGGTAGAACTTCTGACCTAGTGTACACTTACTATGAGGGTCACTGACTATAGGAACAGTACTTTGATGTGGTGAGAATTCCTCTTCATTTACCTTTAGATCTCCAACACTGAGAGCTGCAAGACAAATAGTCTGCTCATTGAGTGAGGGAAAGGGAGGAGACGACTGTGGTAGAAACTGGATCTAATCGTGAACTCGAGGCAGAAATTACCTGCCCAAGCGGGCACACTAACCCTAACACCCTGACTATGTGTCTAAATCAAACGCTGGATTGAGCAGCAGAGGTCGGATGGACTCTGGTTTCATGCTTGCCACCATAACTAATGAAAAATCATTACACCAGTGGCACCAATTTAATAATTATGCCAAACTATGATTTTTTTTTCTATTCGGCAATGAGCTAAATAATATTCAGCTTGGCCTGACTGGTAGCATGAATGAATAGCGAGCATTTGTTTTTTTCATTACCTGCGATGTTCTTCCCTGAAAATACATATAGCAAGTAACAACTGATGCCTCAAGGCTTCTGTCTGGGTGAAGGGGATAAGTGCATGGGTAGCAAAGGGTGGTCAGTAGATACACATGTGACGTTAAACCTGACACAGCCACTTTACTACATCTCCCTCCCTGTCAGATTCAGAACGGTGATAATTTTCAAATGGCCGTTGCTAAAAAGACATTGGATAAGATTACTGAATAGGATGTTAAGGGCAGGGTGATGCATTTCATATATCCAACAACAAAACTGGTTCACCATAAGTAGATCATTAATTCAAATGTTCCAGTTAGTTCGCAAAAACTAGCCAGGTTGGATGGAGCAGGAACAACTGAATATCGATGTTATTCAAACCTAGAAAGCAGTTATAAGGGAGCGTAACCAAATCCGAAAGGTTTAAAGCTCCGCCAAATTCACCCGCAAGCAAGGCTTACCAAACATAACATCTGTGCCTACAGACCAAGATTAAAATATCCCTCAACTCAGTTGCTCGATGGGCAGCCCTACTAAAACATTGACAGCCTGAGCTTTGTACATGCTAAATGATGCCACGAAACCATGGCTAGGATCACAAATAGATTGTCCTAAGGTCGCTAGCATCACATATTACATAAAGTTATGATTCTGCGGTGCAGAAATTTCCTTATGACAAGGGGGTAGCAAATGGTGGGACAGGTTGAGGTTTTGAAACAGAGCGAACTTTGAGCCGGCACTTTAGGCAAGTCCGTGACTGGTCGCGCTAAAATAGGCGGGTTTTACTGGACATGCGCCGAGTCAGACAGAGGCCTGTTGGAGATATTTCAGATATAAGGCTGATGCTCAATAACAGAAGCTTTTAGTACCAACCTTTATATGAAGCAGTTTGTTCTAGTGGAATGTGTTCAGCTTTGCAGTAGCTCGAGTATTTGAGTACTGAAAATGACATCAGTGACAGCAGCAGCATCACAAAGAGACTGATGAAGAAATCTTTTAGTGGAAACAGCAGTGGGGCATACTACAATGTGAGAGAGAGGTTTACACATTTTGCAATTTTCGTAAGCTGCGAAGGCGAATAAAAGTTTCAATCACCATCTTACAGAGAAACTGGGATAACTTTCCTTATTATCCTTCGATACAGTAGTAGGAGAGCTCAGTAGCTAAAGCGCATGGCTCAATATTGAAAGATCCGGACTTCAAGACCAAGTTACTCTGAGAGCCCACTGCGAGAACGAGCTCCTCGCATAATTCCTTGCTCTGGTTGCTCTAACAAGCCTCAGGCTCGGGCGATTCGTCAAATAAGATGACCAAGTGCCCGAGTAAAACAATAAAAAACAAAGTATACAACTTTTTCATCTCTTTCGGTGCGATAAAATTGCGCATTGGCAATACGTCATCCGAAAACCTATCTGGTAAATCCTCCGCATGATAATAGATTACCTCTATTTAGGTCACAAGAATGTCCAGCGTGGTGGGGACTGAATGCTGTCGAATACAGCCCAGAGGAGAGAAACAATTCGGCCAGGACAATGGTTTTTAATATATCAACTTACTTCAGGCTGTAAGCCAGTTCCATTCACTGTACCATTGATTGTGATATTATGACTAGTACATTTGTATTCACCGGCTCCTTGGAAGAATGCTATAAAGGTGGGGAGAAGACCACTCATACCTACAACAGACAAATCATTTCTTCATCCCCGCAATCCTTTGTCTCACGGGACATAACAAAGGCCAAACAACAGGAGAGAGATACATGCGCTGGAATTGGGTAGTTGACTTTAGTTTTTTTAGCAAAGCGCTTTAGCCATTTGGCTATGCCGCTAGTTGCCGACTTAGTTAAACATTCACATTCTCTTCCCAAATACCCAACCGAGATTCTGGATTTGAGTTTTCTCAGCCTGTAGCCATTGACAACTATTCGGCTCACACTTTTGGATGGCAAGTCACCGAGGCCAACGACTGAATAATAGCAGTTATTCTGTGAGATTTCCTGTTTGTTTCAGAGTTTGATACGTTGTTTTTGGGACAGGCACTGAACAAGGAAGACAAGTTATTAATGACCTATTATGCCATCAGTGAAGCGAGGAACAAAGAGTTCCTTGGGTGATAGTGATAGAGGTTGTTAGCCAACTCAACCAGGTTGTTGTGGAAACCAAAAGACAATCGATGAGGGTGTGTTGTAATTCAGTCATTTCCTCATTAGAATATATAATGGTCGAAACTAGATGGTCAAAGGATCAACCAATGACGTATAACATTTAGTTAGTGGCTAAGTACATTGGACTACCGCAACATTATACCAGTGGTAGCTAGTTATCTTTGGCTTGGTAGCCGTCAAGCTTGTTGGGTGAATTTTTGGGCATTTATTTCATCAGTTAAAATGGATCATTGATGTCCATGTCTTCCAATTCCCTCTTGCTCACAAGGTTAACTCAACCAAAGGGATAGCAGGATAGCTCATTGATAGAGTATTGGGCTCATAATCAACAAAACATAGGTTCAAATTTCGGTCATGATGGGCTTCCAATCTGAGCTTGAGCTCCTCATATTAATCCCGGTTCAAAACAAAAGCCTCAACATGAGGTTGAGTATTGCTACCGATTCCCTCTTGGTGCTCCATGCTGAACCCTCACTGGTGAAAAAAAAGTACTTATACACCTAATCTGGCAGCATCATGTAACAGTGAAGATGTGATATAAGGAAAAAACGAATCAGTAAATGGTTGAAACCCACCTTCTCCGATGTAGAATGCTGTCATATACTGTGGTTTAAATCGTATCATGAACGGGAGGAAGGTGACGGATGAGGTACAGTCCACTAATGACAGGAAGAACATGAGAATGAGAAGGACGGTGCTATGGGTCGTTCCAGCGATGATTGTCGTCACATGCCACTGAAAGGCAATGAGCAGAATCGAAACTGCGCCTGAAAAATATCACAAGTTTGCAAATCAAAAACTCTTTGGTTATTGATATTTAGCTAGTCAGGTTCAAAATCCATGTAAATGCACAGACAGGATAGTTCCTGCTCGTAGATCTCAGTGGCATCAGGATCACAGGAATAAACCCACCATGTACACATCAGGTGTGACCAGTTGTGGTAGCATAACAGGACTGCAGTAGAATTGGCATACACAGCTACTGTTAGTACTGCTAGGTATTGAGTCTAATGAAACCTCAGTTTATTTCTTTGCAAATAACACAACTAAATGTCAGCCAGCTCCCAATGTAAAATAAAAGATGAACTTTGGTAAATGTCCTACTGTTTCGGAAGCAAGTGGTATAAAATTCAAGAGGTCCATAAAACATGCCGTGCTATAAAATTAACCATCTGAAGTGGGCAATAAACACGGTGGTGATTCTGGCCCAAATCCAAACGTCCTGATCAAGCACTTCAGCCGGTAAACCCTCACCTATGGAGATTATAAGGTAGATGGTAAACGTTTCAATCTTATGGTCTTTGTTGAACCATTTGAGCTTCTTGGCCATCACCCCGTAAAGAAGTGGACCGACATTGGCAAGCTGTATAATCACAGTAAAATATGCAGGCAAGTTCCAACCTTCAGGCAACCTAAAATAAAATAGTCCAATTAATTGCCTGTATTGTTTTCTTCATTGTATTCAGCTAGGGGAACAATGGCTTATAGTTAGATTGGAACCCACCTGTTGACAAGAAGTGGGAGCTCTACCCATAGTCCATTTATGTCTATCCAGGAGGACCAAGCAAATATGATGAACAAGATGCACATCGGCAACTTGACGCCACCGAGTTTACAGCTTTGGCCCATATTTCTGCAGGAGTTATCTTTTTTGTGGTTTCTAAAAGGCATCAAAACAATATTCAAATTTGTCACAAAAACAAGTGATAAGGGTAGAAATCATCTGTAAAGCATTCTAATCTATATGGCACGTGCATAGTCAAAGTTAGCAGCAGTATTACTAGTAGCATTGCCATGAGTGTGCTTAACCACAATTTAGTAACCAACTTACAGTACACTGAGTACAGTTGTAAGTTACTTAACTTACTTTACCGACTAATCCAATCCAAAGTATATTATATTGAATAGGCCAATACACTAGCCACTTGCCTACTAGTGCAGCAGTCACTTATTCAATTACTCAGTCACATACTTAGGTAGTACTATGATACAGTCACCGTGACACCACCATTCAAGCAGTAAGTCGGTATGACGAATAGGAATGAGTAGTTGACAGTGGCTTGGGTAATACTGGCTCTAGCAGTATCACGGGAGTATCACTCAGTATCCGTGAGTATGGCAATGCAGTCACTCAAGTCAATACGTTGTCATGTATGACAACTTTTGCCATGCTTTTTATTACACTTCAAGTTCAAATAACAGCTAACATTTTGCAGTGAAGCTTACAACTACAAGTGGTCCTAATAGAAATATTACTCATTACTTGTACTACTATTAGTACTAATACTAGCCTACTAGGACTACTAGTCAAACTCAATCATCGCAATTTTCAACCAAGTCCCTAACTTCGTTTCTTTATCATGAATTTTGCTATTTTCTCCTTCGTGGACCATTTTCATGATTTTGTAAACAAGGCTTTGCTTTAAAAATTAATTAATAAAATAATGTAAAATTAACCAAACCTAACCTAAATCCAATGCAAGTTGAAGTTGGGATGGGATGTTGGAGCCATAGACGGATAGACTTCTATTCAATCTATTCTATACTACTAGTTAATGTAATACTATTGATTTGATATGACTCGGTCAGTGAGTGAGTGATAGTGATAATCATAATGAGTATCACTTATCAGTATGTATCACTCAGTTCAGTATCAATATCACTATCAGTTATCACTCAGTATCATCACTATCATGAGTGGAGACTACTGACTGCAGCGGATCGGTGGGTAGATGTTGATTGTGAATTGCCATACCTTTTGCAACTTGAACTTTGTGCTAGAAACGTCAGATCTTACGACGAGTACAAACGTTTCGTACATTCATCGTCAACCTAAGATTACCGATACCACACTACAAGGCGAACATGTTGCTTATAAAACTTGTTTCCGAGCTATTGTAACGAATGCAACTCACCGAGTGAACCAATCAGAAAACAGGATACGATCTAATGACCTATTTTTGTCGAATTGCCGTGCGTTTCTGTATGCCGCATGGTATTGGTGGATTGAGTGACCGTGTCATTTGTGAAGGTCGTTTTGAAGTTCGAAGCTTCAATTTGACTTCGCCTTATTGGAACAGTGACATAAACTTAAAGGTCACTTTAGTTTATATCATTGGTTGAAGTTTAGATTATTATTCACAAAACTCCATTTCTGGAGTTTTACACCAGTGACAACTAAGCTAGGTATGCGCTCCAGCACCTCATTACTCAATCTGGAATCACCCGGCTGGATGTTTCTCTGACTCTCGAGTCTCTCTGCAAGTGCAAGTGCAATGATTGGGCGGACTGCAATCGCGGTTACCCACTGACTGGTGACTTACTTACTGTTGTAAGACACTAGTGTTACTGCTTACTCACTCAGTACTGTGTGACTCAGCATGGGTTTGACTTTCACTCAAAATTTCGGTTACAGTCACTCACTTCAAGACTGACTGACTGACTGAGTCAGTGACTATTCAACTTCAAGTGAGTGTCACAGTCAATCACTATCTGCCAGTGTCATCGTCCATCATTGTAATGTAACTGTAATTCAAGCGCAAAGTTTCAAGCTTCTTAGAGCTAGACTAGATTGACAGATCTTACTGTATTTTTCACTTTGTTTAATATTGTTTTAATTTAAAAGTTAATTAATAATTGTCACTGTTAGTGTTACTGTTAGTGTTAGTTCTAGAACTATTCACATTCTTTTGTTTTAGAATCACCATGTCAACAGAGCCTGCTCGGACCCTCAAGGTTGTGGTTTGTGGGGATGTAAATGGAAAGTTTGATTCATTATTCAAAAGGATAAGCTCAATTCAGGTTTGTCCATCTATCGAAACACGCTGCATGCTTCAATATGTTTTTATAAATGCGTATACCTTGTGTAATAGTTTCAATGCCTCTCGCAAAGTTTATTGTTTTTGTAGACAAAGATGGGCTCCTTTGATATGATGTTCTGCGTTGGAAATTTCTTTGGTGACGATATGTCACAATGGACTCCGTATAAAACAGGAGAGAAGACCGTTCCTGTCACAATGTATATTCTCGGTAAGATCATCAATCGATCATGGTCTATCACAAAGCTGTATATTTGATCAAAAACATTTATTTGATCTAGATTCAGATTCTCCTTGTACTAAGTTTCAATTCTTCCCAATCCTCTGCCTTCTCCGCCTTTGAATTCAATTTAGATTCAGAGTTCATAATTTACTAAAGTTTGCAGGATTCTTCGCAGATTTCATATCAAGTCGGAGCCTAGGCTTACACCTATTGTAGACTTACACCTATTGTGGGCTTACACCTATTGTAGGCTTACACCTATTGTAGGCTTACACCTTTTGTAACTACATTGATGTCTTTTGTGAATCTTTTCTATTCCCTAGATTTTTTGTCATTTAGCCATCCCAAAAGGTTAGAGAAATTGTCGAGAGGGTTGAGCTCAGTTCAATAGTACTGGATAACACAATCTCCATCCCTCGCTAATAGCCTAGCTGATACCACTGCCAAAACTGCACATATTCTGGCCTCTGCAACATTCCTGTGTAATTTATGCCCCTGTATGAAAACCAAAGCAACCCCCTGTACCTACTCATATTTGCTACAGCGAAACTGAGTTGCTTTGCAGGCGCAAATGAAGACTCACACGCACAGTACTTTATGAACGATGAGGGAGAGGATCTGTGTGAGAATGTCACCTATCTGGGTAGAAAAGGACTCTTCACCAGTACATCCGGCCTCACCGTCGCGTATCTGAGTGGTCGCGATGGTGGAGACAAGTCCGACTTCACTCATTTTAGTAAGAGCGATGTGGCCATGGTGTGTGAAAAAATCACCAGTGGAGCAAGTCGTTTCACGGGAGTGGACATTCTGCTTACCTCCCCCTGGCCGCATAACGTCAGTCAGTATGGCACACAGCTGAAACAACAGCCAAAAGACGATTCGAGAAATGTCGCGAACATGGCAGCCATATTGAAACCAAGATATCATTTCAGTGGTTTGGAAGGTGTGTCGTATGATCGAAATCCATATCGGAATCACAAACTGCTCGTTGGGTCGCAGCAACACGTGTCACGATTCTCAGCGCTAGCAGAGGTTGGCAACAAGGAAAAGGCCAAGTTCATGTACGCATTCAATATCGTGCCAATGAAGTATATAGAGAAGAGTGAACTATACAAGCAGCCCGTAGACACGACCGAATGTCCTTATAAGCAACAAGTCCCAGAAGTGAAGGAAGATCGAGCTGACCCAACCAGAAATGAGTTCTTCTATGGAGAAGGACCGAGAAAAAGAGCAGGTAATTCGTTGAGTTGCATATTGTGGTTTGATATAGAAGCTAAGTTAAAATCGAGACAGAACTAGTGCTGTCCATTGAACTGGTGGTATCTGATCAGCATTATTACTGGTGGTGGATTAATTTGTTCTTAGATCTATGTCTATCATGACTCAAAAGCATAGAAGTATCCACAGATACGTCTAAGCTCCAAAGCTTGTAGCTACGGTGTCAGAGCTGCCCAGCTGTTCTTCCCTTGATGCCCTGCATGTTTACCACTGTGAGACTCTTGATTGTTCTCCTAACCTCTATTCGCCAGCAGACTGATAACTGATTGAATTTGCATATTGTAGGACCAGGTGATGGCGGCCCGGATAGTAAAAGGGAACCCCCCAAACCGAAGGGGCCCTGCTGGTTCTGCCTGGGCTCTGCTGAGGTATACAGTTTTCATTTGAATAATATCCTGTATAGATTACAGTATATTCTGGGTAATCCATCGCCTGTCTAGCAAGCTTATTGTTTGCCGCTAGTGACCCTTTTGTTGCTCTACACGGGCACATTTGGACCTCCTAAACTGAAGACTTATCCTGGAGAGGTAGGAGGTAGAAACTACATGTATACTGTGAATCACAAACGCTTACAACATGCACTTTGTGTATTATCACTAGGTACGAACCTTGCACTGGCCTGCAGCTTTAGCGGTGGCGATGTTTGCCTGCGACTTACAGGAAACTGTTATTCTTGTTATTATGGACTTATTTTAATCAAACATCTTAGCCACCAAGGCTTGCTCTATATTGTTCCTTTTATCATCCTACAATGAACATTCTTTACATCCTTTATGTTCTTTCTTAGGTTGAGAAGCACCTAGTTGTGAGTGTCGGTGACCACGTGTATATGGCACTACCCAAGGGAGGATTAGATCCCCATCACGTTCTCATTCTACCAATCGGGCATTTTCAATCTCTCGTCACATGCTCCGATGAGGTTTTAGAGGTTTGTGAAAAGCTGTCATCAAGTGTTTGTGTGGACATTGTCTTTCTGTCATATGATCACAAGACGGAGCACCTTCAAAGTGCATCCTTAATACCGATTATAGCAATACGGTCTATCGAACTTATGCAACCGAATGAAGTGCCCGGATGAATACAATACTTTTTAGCTCTGTCTCTGTGGTCACAACCGGACACTAAATAGGTTTTATGCACTGTCTCGACTTAGCTATTGCTCCTATTCACAAAAGGGGCTGTAATCACCCACTATGGTTTTGGCAGGAGATAGAGAAATACAAAGCTGCGTTGGGAAAGTTCTACAAAACTCAAGGCAAAGTCCCCTTGTTTTTTGAGAGAAATTTTAAATCGTCACACACTCAGCTGCAGACAGTCGCTGTGGATAAATCTGTTGCAGAGAACTGCATGACAGTAAGTATAAGCTCTGATCGCAATGAATTTTCTCAATATGGAGTTATGCTCTCTATAGCAGTATGATACCGTATGGTGGGGTTACTCTATGGTTTTAAAACGCATTGCTTTCTGTATTGAAACCGAATGATCTTGGCGAAGCACTATTGATCATATGGCACTTGAACTTGTTGTGAAGGAAGCAGTTCCCATCTTTCAACTAATCACAAGATAGCTTCATCAATCTGTGACATAGTATCACAGTGACAGTCAGTATATGAAACTAGAATTTAGCGTTGCATCCACATACTTATTATAGGGATGGAATGGTTCATTGTTATCCTGTTTGTTTTTGTAGGTGTTTATGGAGAAGGCCGAGGAGCAGGGTATAAATCTCGTAGAGATTCCAGAACGTTCGGAACTCAAGCAGATAACTGAACCTGGTTAGTCTTACACGGAGATATTCTTTGTCCATCAACTTAATCCTGAGCTTTCATGAGATCCACATAGTATCCTCCCCTAGAGGGGAGGATACCTCTTTTGTGAAAATAGTACAAGCTGGGAACTATGTGAGGAGACTGCACCTTCACAGCTGAAGCCGGGCATGACCAGGACTTAGCCATAAGCTATTGGCCCCATGAATATGTATCCAACATACATTGCGTTTGAGAACAGTTGAAATTGCAAACATGCAAAGTTGGTAGCTGTGTTACAATAAAAGCCACACCATGGCAACGGTTACTGGCAATGGTTACAGTTCGCCGCGATATACATAATGGAAATATACGTGTCATGTGGATTATAGTCACGTTATCCTATTCGTAGCATACACGCATTCAAATTTCTTGTGCTTCTATCTTTTAGGTAAAACATACTTCTATGCAGAATTACCATCTGGTGAGAAACTGTTCCATAGAATACAGAAAGCGTTTCCTATCCAGTTTGGCCGCGATGTACTCGCTGACCAAAGACTTTTGAACAAGCCCGGTGCTGTCGATTGGAGAAACTGCACTCAGGACAAAGAGACTGAGACTAAAATGGCCAAACGATTTCAGAAGGAATTCAGGAAATATGACTTTAATGCTCTATAAACTATCGTATCATCATGCAAATGTGTAGTCTGTATATAAAGTGGTTTTTACCGTTCATAATCAAACTGTATATATCATATAAAGGGACCTTGTGTATTGACTTGCTTTTCTCAGGCTCATATACTTAGTCGGACCTCTCCTCTAAATCCAAAGATAGACTCACTACCGTGAGAACCTAGGTTCAAATTCCGATAAAGCTGGCACTCAAACTCATGTTGTAAGCTCCTCACTTGAATCATACCTCAACCAGCCCCGCTTTGAAGTGAAGGATCGATACTTACACGCTCATGATGCTCCATTCTAAGCTATAGCTAGTAAAAACACGTATCTAACCCGGCAGCTTTGCACCTTAACAGTGAGGATGTCATAAGAGAAACCAGAGGATTCATAAACCAGTATTATCCATATGCATCAAACTGATACAAATCAATCTGTGATGGTCCAAACAGTACACCAAATCAAAAGTTTGTATTAGTCACACTGCAGGATGTGCTGTGTTCAATCACTCATTGAGTTTGCTCAGCAAAATCTCATTCTTTCGACATTCCTAGAAACAAATTAAAACAGAACTCAAAGGTGATGACACTACATTTATGTAAGAAACAATCAGTTTTTTAATGGATGGCATCACTAGGGCACCAGCTTGTTTCTAGGATTGACAATAGGGTGCCCTCAGAGATAATGAAATGATTCTCAAAACCAGGAATAAAACCAGAGACCTCTGATTTTGAATCCGGTGTACTAAGCCACCGGATCGCTATTCATGTATCTGCTGGTAGACACATATATTTACTTAATTACGAGGATGACCACTGAAAAAATATAAAGCGCCTTACCTCCTTAAACTCTTTGACAGTCTTGAAGTAAAGTCTTTGTTGCTCTAACAACTCCCTGTAGTCATCATCCAATTGATCTCTCTTCATTTTCTCTGCCTCCTTCTGCTTATCCATCTGACAGCAGAGCAAGGTAGTGTTTAAAACTATGGCCGTGTAGACTACGAGACCAAACTAACAGTACGAATATTGCACTTCATAATTACCAGACAGCATGTGAAATAAGTAGTTGCTGTTTGGGGGTGATACCTTCAAGATTCTGGTGAGATAAAGGCCATGTGAGAATTTGACTTGTTACCGCATTACAAATTCAACACTGGACCGGCCACTGCAGCGAACCCCCCCGGGTTGGATGCTCAATTGGTCCTTGGCTGGCTGTTGCAGCCAGACCTTAGGACACCATGGTAAATAATCGCCATTACACCTATTTAAAATATATAGGCTTGACTTAGAAAGCCCAGTTCCCACACTGCCAGATAGATAGCCCCTTCGTCATTGGCCGTGAGAGAGTCGATTTGTACTGGCAACAGTGTAACTGAGGCGGGGCGGCACCCCTCTTCCTTGCCGCCTTCACCCTCCTCAGGTCTGAAGAGTCGGGTACCAATTCCCTGCTGCACCAAAACCCGCACACAAGAGGTCTTGAGCCCGAGACTTTCAGCATCAGTGGCGCGTGTTCTAACCACTCAGCCACGACGCCTCCCTACAAGGGCAGATACCCATTAAGATATCGCCAACTACCCCTGAAAGACTCTATTCTCTTCTTTCCCATCCCTGGGAGGCCCTCCTCTCTTCTTACCAACCTTTGCTCTGCTCGCCTTGATTCCATCCACAATTCTTTCAAACTGCTTCAGGAACTGGTCCTTATTCTCTGGTGAGGACATCCCGCTGTAAAACATAGCCACATGTAGATTATTATCTCCCTCGTTTTAAACATATGCTGGGCTTGGACAAAGACATTCATTGACGAATCCTTAGTCGATGATCAGCTTTATTGATGAGAAAATTCCGTAGGTGATCATGGCGAATGATTGTCGCTCATCAATCAACACCATTTGAATACTCGAGGAAATCTCACGGATATCCGAGAATTCACTAAATGACCAACAAAGAGTTCTGCCGATGAATGTCTTCGTATAAACCCAGCAACACTATAGAGAGGCCAGGGTTCTAATAGCATTTCAGTTCAGCTGATTGCAAAGTGTTGTACATGTTGCTAACTTTGGATAAAACATAACTGCAGAGCTAAACAAGAGGAATAAAATTCCAATAAAGAATCGAATTAAGTTCCACTTGAATCAATGTTAGGCTGTTTTATTGTTTTGTCTACAGACTTCGAAGTGGAATCATCAAAGGATACACATTGACATCGCTCTTGTGGCTCAGTCTTTGTTATCACTATCAGTACTCCTCGCCTGCTGTATGTGAATGATAAAACAACCCCGGGCAGGTCTATGAGGAGAGTGGTGAAAAAGACCAAAGGGTTATCCTCACACAATCTGGCCATAATGCTTACTCTTTGGGAGGATAATGGTACTGCCAGATTACCCGGTTGTCCGGCCAGCTAATCGTTACCATTTCGTGGCCGACTTATCCGCAGAGTTGTATCCTCTTTTTTGAGAAATAAGCAAAAAACTAATGAATAACGGTTATGAACTGGAATAAATCATCTTAACTGAACTAAGCTAACTAATGCCAACTAATAATGATTCCAATTTAGTTTAACCAGCTAGTTCTTCATTTTTCGGAATTCAGCTGAAGTAGTAGGTGAGGTCGGCAACGGCCACGACATTGTTTTGCATGTTCATCACCTTGAGCCACTGCTTCAGCTGAATTCCGAAAAAATGTCATAAGAACTGATTAAAATGAGCTGGAATCATGATTATTTGGCAGATGCTGTTGGCTTATTTCAGTTAAGATGATTTATTCTAGATCAGAACAACTATTTGTTAGTTTTTTGGCCAATTTTAAAAAGAGAGCTATGCTGACTTGTCAGCTGTGAAATGGTACCGATTAGCCAGCCGGAAAACCGGCTAGTCTGGCAGTCTATAAGATGAACTCTAGTGTCCTGCTAGTTTACTCGGTCATCCACTCGACCAGTGGTTGTGTACTTACGTTTTGAAATTATCATAAATTGAGTTTAGAAAGCTGATTTCTTTCTCGAGGTAGAATTTGGACTGGTCCAGAGTGTTATACAGAGTATAGAACTGCTTTGTCTGCTTATGTGTAGCACTAACTATAATATATAATGTATATATAAAATGCTCATTCGGTGAAAAGTGATCACAGAAAAGCAGTTGGTTTGATTAAACGACCTCTTTTCAGTTTGCAAATAAGGGTAGGGAGGAATTTTTCGAGTTTAGGCAGAACACAGCGGGCATTACCACGATTGACTGAACCTCATCTTCATGTTTCTCATAGACAAATAATCGGCTTATATGGACACACAGTTCTTGATTAAAAAAGGGTTATGAACACACGCTAACATAGTGGCTCCATACACTAATGATAATGAGGGTTTTTTTCTGCAAACATGTTGAATTGCTTCTCTTCTTTCGGACTGATGCAAAATCAGCATACCTTGATTATATAGTTCAACAAATCTCCGCTGATACTGGGACAACTCTGATCGAGAAGGGACCTCATCGATTCGTCTCTGTAGGGAGGCTATTTCCCGATTCCTCTTCGCCTGAATAGAAGTAGGTCATGGTGATGCCGGTTACAAGGGGTTTAAATAAGATTAATTATATTAATGTTAGCTATCATTTCACTGTATCGGATTTTAAGTGTTTCTCTAAAAAAAAAGGCCGCATTCATGGGAAGAACTGGCACAATACAGATTTGTTTCCCATTTCCGTTGTTCCCAAGTGCTCTAACAACTGGGCCACAGCACCTTACTGAGAGGCTATGAATATCAAATTGTTCAGGTATTTCCCACCTTTTGTATCCTGACCAGTGTCAAGGCTGTGCAGAAATTGGCCTACAGAGTCTGTTGATTCGGTGTTTCTAAGGTGTGTCATTAGGAGATTTTCTGCCTTCATCCGCTTGCCTCATAGAGAAGGTAACTTTATGGGGGGGCCTCCTTATTTAACGTTGGGATTTAAGATCGTGTGTTATGAAAGATAACGTTTTTTCCCGAACTGGAAATTGAACCAGGGACGCTTTTCCACTTTCCAGCTATCACTTCACCCCTCACTTCCCTCGAGTCTAGCGCTGTGGTATGCATACCAGAGAAAGTTTTAGCTTATGCAGCTTAGCTTTGTCATTCTCATACTGCTTCTCTATAAGACTGTTTCTCTCCTCCTCATCTTCATCAACACCAGATGTTCTTTCCAACTCCGCCAGTTCAGATTGAAGAGAGGACAACTCTTCCTGTGAACAAATATGACATTGACACGAGGAATGAGCAGGATTGGGACAACAGCACCAACAACAACAATAACACCAAAAACAACAACAGAATGGCAACAAATCAACATAAAATTGGTAAAGGGCCCTACAACCCCCTAGTGCAGGCATTCCTATAAGGAGCAGTCATTTCACTTACTTCAATATTTTCAGAATTGAATGCGAGATATTCCACTTTCAGATTTCCAAATCTGTACTATAGAGATTCTTTTGATAAAAATTGGTGGGCACCAGCTTATCGTACTGCATTTACCACATTCTGTATCCATGCGTAGATTGAACGATTAGGAGGGGACACGGCTACTACCCTCACAGCGACGTACCCGACACTTCTGTTTGTATTCCTTTTCTTTTTCTTTGATGGAATCATTCACTGCAACTAATTTCCGTAGCTTCTCAAGTATACTACAACCATGGAATAGTAAGATCGTTTAGTGGCTAGAGTGCTTGGCTCAAGATCGAATGAATTGCAGTCCTGGTCAAGCTGAGCGCACCACTGCGACAATAACCTCTTCACATTCAATAATTTAATCGCGGGCGAGACTCGAGTGTAGCGAGAGCCGAAGACGATAATGGTTCGTGGCCTATCGGGTCCCTCAGTAACACTTGACATTTACAAACTACATTATTGTAGCTATTCAGTCTCCCCTAAACCTGTTCGGTCTCCTTAAACTTCTAAAAGCCCTGTTATCATCTAAAAGCATGCGCGCTGTACTGCCCATGTGATTAGGTTAATATTTTGTTATCTGCTTATACTCCACATCATTCTTCCCTAATGCGGTCATCAAGTTACGCTCTGGTTGATGGGGAGACTTTTTTCTTAGCTCAGGGCAGCCTTACTGTTTCTACCATTGGATTTTCTAGGATTTGAACCCATAGATCCCTGTACATAAGTTGTGTACTATAAATGCTGAGCCTGCTCCCTCTGGATTTATTGCATGTATGTAATAGAAAGAACTTCCTGTTATGCGGTGAAGGGCTAGCAGCTTGCCTTTGGTTTTCCTGGGTTTCCAGACTTTCCAGTTTGGTCATTTCATCCTGAATTTGAGCATCCATGGCCTCCAACTACAAACAAAAAATTTTAATAATTAGCAGAGAATGGGATATGGACACGGTAGAGTTACATGGATTCTAAGGAGGAACAATTTAAGATACCAAAAATATAAGTCAAACTGCATAATCCGCCCAAAGTGAGTCATATATGTGCAGATCTAAACTCTAAGTTCTTTAGGCCGCACTTGACCTCGAGAATTAGAAATCGCCATACAACATGCTGAAACAAGAGAGGCCCGATGTTCAAAATAAACTGTTGTTGCAGTTTAGGCAACCAGGGAAACTGAGCACAAATACAGCACAATATGTACAACACACCCCCAAGTGTATTGGAAGCCCAGCATGTATGTGCACCTAACACGTGTACTTTGGTGCCAGCTTTTGCTTAGGTGACACATATAGGCCTGAGTTGTACATTATATATTACGTATATGCCATGCATATCAGATGCGTGAGTGAGCAACTCCTAGTACTGTGTGTTGTAAGCAACAGTAGCCATAAGCAACACATCTCCCTTCGCACGAAAGTGTTGCTTGTATCCCAAGTGTACTGTACTGCATTTCACCAGACTGAATGGTCCTACTGGAACGCTCACTTAAATCGGTTAATCAGTTATACAATTAAGCATTTTTGATAAACTATGAAGATTCATTGAGGAGGCATTCATTCAGCAATGGAGAGAAAGCGGCAACAATGATAATAATTAGGTAAGGGGAAGAGGATAAGTACTGTAAACTGCAAAATGTTACAAGTGAGTCAATGGTCCACAAAACTACGGAGTCCATAAAATCATTGCAAAATCGGTTGTGTCACGTAGCATGTCAAGGAAATCCCATGAAATCTTCGGACTTCCGCGTGCAAGGACATTTAAACAATATTGTGCTGGAATCACCTCATAAGAATCCGACATCAGTTGGGAATAATGCTGATTAAAAACCACCTGTGGCATAATTTTTGGCACCATGTTCAGCGGTTAGTAAAAACCGACCTCGGCAGATTACAGTGTGATACAATCTGTAACAGCTGATGAAAAAGCGCCTATTTAAAGGACTTTTATTTTCATTGATTGAAAGTGTCTCAGTAATAAAAGTTATGACCACCTGTCGCCAAAACCCTGTATAAAAGTGCAATCCCAGATCATAACAAAAATTCAGAGAAAATGGAACGATATCTGACAGTGATTTTTGCTGTGGTAAGCATTGATTCGGGTAGGTTGCTTGGTTCAAGATCTTAAGATTGGGGTTCAAGTTCTAATTACACTAAGCGTCCGCTGTGAGAATGAGCTCCTCACATAACTCCTAGACCCTACCGCTCCAACAAGCCTCGGGCTTAGGAGGACCTTCAGATAAAACAATCAACCACACAAGTAAAACAGAAGATAAACAAATGAAAGTGCTTGAGTAGAAAGAAACGTATACGCTTATACTGTTATTCTCTACAGTAGTTTACCCGCTCAAAGTATGCCTTAGAAACACTGCATGTCACTTCAAGTGTATCGCCATGTATATGAAGTCAGAGTTTCGTGTTATGAAACTGTGATCCCAATTCTTATCATTTGTGTTTTCAGGCATTTCTCAGTGAATACCTGGTGAGTCAAGCGGATGCCAAAACTGCGCGCCTGTAAGAGCGAGCGGTCTCAGCAGCGTTTTAGCTTCTAGCTGTATGGCGCAGTCATGGTTTAGTGATTAGAATGTCCGATTTGGTATGCAATGATTCGTGGGTTCGAATCCCAAGTCAATGATGGTGACAGGAAGGGTATCAGACCTCAATCCGCTACTATGCAGCGACAAAATAAATCAGGGAGCAAACTCCATGACCTCATACAGAAGAAGAAAAGGAAGCAAAAAAGCCAGTAGTTACTAGCTTTGGAAATCTTGTTATTGGTTAGGGTGATCCTTTCCTAACGAGAGGGCAACTTAATGCAGCTACGTTGAACAAGTTGACAAACAAATCACGACAACATCTTTACGATGTGACTTGAACTGGAATAAAGCTTTGAGTTGTAGAAAACAATACAGTAATTGCCCATTAACCGCCTAAAAAGTCGATTACCTTATTCAGTATAATTGATTAACTTAGTTTATGTTGTTTGTTGGACTGCATAGTGGTTATACAATGCTACTTAATCCCTTAGTTTTAGGGTTGTACAACAAATAATTTTTAGCATCGGTTTTTCTTTATTCTTTGGCAGAGCTATGTCGCGTGCCAGTGCCCAAAACACGCCCCGTGCACCATGAAGTCGCTATCGAGTGGTATTCAGAGCACAGCTGACCAGCCAACTGGCTACATCATCACTGAGGTACCGGCGGTTAATGGAGTCTACCCGAATAATGTCACCTACCAGTTCTCTCTCAATACTACTGGGTACCAGGAGCTCAAACTGAGCTTCTCTTCATTTGCGGTGAGCAGACATCATAGTTTGATTCGCTCGAGCAGAGAGAGGCCCAGATCCTCTGTGTATGGAAGAGTATAGTGGCCATTGATAAGTATATGGATCAACAATGAGTCTGGCGTATAAGACTGACCCCGTGGACAGTTTCATTGGCTTGTGACATCATCAACACCGAACAGTTTGGTTGGATTCCATGTAAATTTGATGGAAAAGGTAGACAACTTCAGAAGTTGAATGGAAGCTTATCCGGAGTTGTATGCTCTTTAAGACAAAGACACTTCTATGTATGATGTCACAAGCGAATGACTTCGCCTGGGCTTGAGATAGACAATTGCCTATCCAGATATTTACATGAATGGCAGCAGCCATAGACCTTTTACAAAAAGTTCCTTCGCACGGAAGAGAACGACTCCAATGAACCCGAATGTCTTTCAGTCACCACAAAAAATCGCTGCCCTGAGTCTACCAGTACAATAATTCAGAAACATCCACTGAACAAGGTCTAAAGCACTACACGTAAAGCACTACACGTAAAACACTACATGTAAATTTATTGAGACTCCCACATTATCCGCCCTTTTTTTATGACAGTCAAAACTTCAGCGTAAAACAGTTAACAATTACACAAGTCAAACATGACTTCAAGAAGATGGATTGGAACGGCTGAGTGTCTACTGACACTAGTAGCAAGTAGAGTACATCACAAGTGTGTTCTCACAGGTAGAAGATATGTATGATGCGATGGCAGAGGAAATAGTGCAAGGAGAAGACTGCAGATGGGATTATCTGAGCGTGGCAGGAAAAAAGCTATGTGGGATATTAGAGAAACAAGGCATGGCTGTGATCATAGAACACTTGAACCAGGGCCAGGATACAGTCGATTTCATTTTCCATACCGATCCCTTTGACACTGGTGCGAGTGGGGTTAGTTTCCGGTATGAGTTGCAGTAAACATATTTATTGGCTTTGCACCAGAATTGTTTTCTCTTGGCGAAATATTGCAGAGAAACTCGCTATCCATTGCTTTATCTGCTGATATCCGTTTTGCAGAAATAAACTACCTATGCTAATCTAACCACCCACTATTGTCAGTCAGCCTATGAAAGTGCAGATAGAGCATTACAACCACATTTACATGACACTGATCCAATCACTAGTCCAACCATATCTATATATATATATATATATATATATATATATATATATATATATATATATAAAAGTCGGAGGGTTTTTCTACTTGCATGGCCACAACTAAATCACCATAACTGGATAAGGGTATTAGCCATCCCATCAACTCTGTGCACCTCTTCCCCCTAAGGAAAGCCTCCTATAGAATTAATATGTTCATAGCCATCTGATGGATTATCGGGAACAAATGTTTAGCAAAGATCTTTGAATTCGCCTTCGACCAAAAGGGTCGGGTACAGCGTGGTGGCATCTGGTTCGCAAACAGCTTAGGAAACACTCCAATCATACCTGCTCCATCATACAGATAGTTGTCAAACCAGTGACATAAAGGTCACTGGTCAAAAATTGTACAAAAAGGCTTCAGTTTTTGTTGGAGTTCATACTTATCGGGCTACTCTAGCAGAGGCAGCAGAGGCAGCAGTGGCGGTCATACGGTCATCAGTCATACAGTGACCCAGTTACCTCTCCACCACCCATTCATGAAGTCACTCAGTGATCTGCCACCCAGTAACTCTGCCACTCACCTCATCGAGTTGGGATTTTAGTTGAAGGGCCTCCTCTTTCTTTGTTCGATATTCCTCCTCAGCTTTCTCTTGACGCTGCCGACTCTCCCCAAGCTGCTTGTTTAGAGACGCAAGCACACGGCGGTGATGCTGAGCCGTGCCTGGGCGGTCTGCTGCCTGCTCCAGCTTTGCTTGCTGATAACAAACCAACAGACACTTCTCAACAATCCAGAACAATTGTGACAGTTTTAATCATGATTCAGGAAACGCAACTAGTTAGCGCAATTTTAAAACTCTGCTGCGCACTTCTGTTTTTGTGTGGCCCCGGATTTCGACCTGGGCTGTCTACTAGACCCTGTTTCTGGCACCTGCTTTTGTTTGACTAAATAGAACCTTCGATATCCATGGATCTTAAAGGGGTTATGTCCCGGAGTTGTGTTCCTTATTCTTAAAGAGAGCGAATATCGGTCACTCGAATAACTATGGCCCGAATTGCCCAAATAGAAAGAAAATGGGATCTAATTAATAAAACTTAGTAACCTAATGATCTTTACTCCCTCATAACATCGGGTAAAACTCAAAATTGAACGTAATATTGGAGAAAAGGAAACCTATAAGAAGTGTTTTGCCGGGTTTTCCATAGCCCTAAACAGAGGCCGGTGCATTCGGGTCTCTAGCATTGCGCAATAATGGCACTAACGCTCACTGACATAAACTCAAACCTGCACTCCGAAACCCTATTTCTATATTTTGGTTGAAAATATTCTCTATTCAGACTTGTGTAACTACAGGTCTAGTATGCACCGGATTTTCTAAACATCAGCGCGTAAGCCGAGAAATCAATGCAAACACCAACAGCTCTGTGTTAATTTCCTATCTCAAGGCCAATTCTGTTTTCGACGGTCCGGAGAGTGCATCATCAAGAGCTCTAAGTATACGCATTGGATAGGGCTATATCTAAGCTTCCATTTGAGCTGGGTAATGGGCCCATTTGTTCATGGTAGGCTTCAGAATCTGAAAACAAGGGAAGGCACTTTTGGCCATGATATAACCCCTTTAATGTACAAAAGACCTATGACCTTATTTGAGCTATCTATGTAAAATGAAATTTCAAATTACATTCAAATACAATCATAGGGATCTAAATCACAGTCTCGAGGAACGAGATAGAATTTTCAGTATCGCTAAACAGGCCTCAGTCTTCTAGCTTCAATGGTCGGTTTATACCAATATGAAGCAATTTGCTTGATTGAGATAAAACAATGAATGCTGAATAACTGCGTCAATAGACGTGAACCACCCATAATACTGTCTCAGATATAATATTAACACGATGGAAACTCTGTATATGAATCAAAAAGATACTATAGCTGGTTTGTTGTTTGGATGATGAAATATACCACATGAACTGGATTCAATTCATGCATTAAAGAATAACCACCATCGTTAAACTTAAACAAAACCCGGGCATTGAGAATGAACCGTTTTATCTAGAAATCTTATAAATTCAGATTCTTTGGCATGTTACCTTCTGAGCATACTCTTCTGAGGCCTTTCTGATCTCATCTGACTGCATGACGACCATGGAGCCAACCACGCTCGAGGAGAGACGGTTCTGCTGTGAATCAGCGGTAGTCATCGAGCCCATCAGTGCAGCGATTCGCTTCTACAAAGACAGAACAGGGGTTAACTAATGTATCTACAGAACACTTCCTGCATTATGTACCATGGAGGTTTGGATGAACAGACTGTTACATCTTCCCTTATAGAGTACAAGATATTGCGCCGAATTCACGTAAGACAGTCGGTAAAAACACTGCAGGCACGAGTCAAACTCTTTGTGCTCTCCTGTGAAATGTTGTTGACTTCGCAAACTAGCGATGTTTTTTCTACCACTTGCAGGCAAGCATTCATGATGCCTGATGGCTAGGGCAATGAGATTCCTGTGGTCACCCATTAGTCAGTTTGTTGCTCATATATACCAATGACAACTTCTATGCAATAGCCTTTGCTAACGGCGAACGATCGTTATACCCAGCGCCTTGCTAAGCGAGATAATTCCGCAGCCACAGTATCTCCAAATTATCTTTTCATATTTTATACTCTCATCGAAAATTCACAAAATATGGCTTATATCATGAATACATTGTACATTGAGTGAATTTTCAAACAAGTTGCCAAAACAGCAAAAACAACTTCATTTTCTGTTTAGGTCATTTAAGCCTAAATAGTGAGTCAGCTGCTTGACTACCAGATGCGTGTTTAGATGGGGACGAAACCGACAGCATTCGCTAAGATCCGCCCACCATTGTATTGTGTCATGGCTTATCAGGCATTTGATCGTCATAAACCATTTTACGTGATGAATATGAAATAATTGGTGGTACAGTCTCCAGATCAGAGGAGCACTGCAAAAGTAGAGCTGGGCTCGCAGCTGGGAGAACCAGGGTTCGAATCCCAGTCACATCGGACACTCTGGCTCGCATTGTAAATTGAGCTAATTTAACTTTAATCCAAGTTCAAAACCGAAGCGACCCTCACTGTGATAGGCAGGGCATTAGTACTAACCCACCCATGACTGGTGAAAAACAAAAGGTCTATTAATCTGACAGTTTCACTATACTGGTGAGGACCTCATATGAGACAAAAAGAAGAAATTTCTGCACTCACCTCCTCTTTAACCCTGCACATTCCCTTAACTCAAAAAGATGGTGCATCAATAGATGGCCATAATTTTACAAGGTGAATAAAAAATATTTGATAGTACAGTGTCCAGGTGAGAGAATCCCTGTACTCACCTCTTCCTGTTCAGTATCCTGAGGAGTAACTGCCTCTACCTGCTCTCCCTTCTTCTTACCTTCAGTAGTCTCACCGTTCTTACTGATACCATGACGCCTGCCAGATTGAAAGAGTTACAATTACTGCCATGGATGATCTGGGGTCACCATTGCACCACCCATCATCATGCAGGGCAATGTGTGTTATCCATGCTATTGCACCAAATACAATTGACAGCTTCCAGTGACCCAATAATTTCAAGACAGTTCATAGCAGGTTTTTGTGCCACCCTGATTTTGACTTGGACTGTCTATTGGACTGTGTTTCTGGAATCCGCTTTTGTTTGACTAAAAAGATTTCCTGGTTTTCATGGAGCTTATTGCAAAAAATACCTAATTTTCATGTAAAAAATTTAAGATCAAATCAAAGCAACGGGTTGTAACGAATAAATTGAATAACATTTATGCTCACACAACTTTATCACAAGCATTTCATACATCACATCATAGCAAGCAGCACACATATGGTCAACTGACTAACCCGTAGCAGCTCATGAACCTGAAGAAGACATATATGTCAAACAGATTCACCGGGAGAAAACAACTCCGTATAAAACACAGCTTTTCCTCATGGGGATATCTGATATAACAGAGGATATCCACAGAAACACAGAGTGATCAGCTAGTACGTGAATGCCAGTTGCAAGAAAAGAGCGTGGATCATGGAAAAGCTAAAAATTTAAGAAGAAAGATGTGATGCAACCATAATTAATAACAAGGAGAGAACCATCCGTACAATTACTGATTTGCCAACAAGCCCATAAAACTCAGCAATGGTTCGATTGGAACCAGCGTCACCAACCTGCCAAACTCGAGCAGGGAAGACTGCACACGCGTTTCCTCATCCTGCTCAGTGAGGGCATGTAACCGTCTGTATTTCCGTCGTGGCCCGTAGATCGTCTAAAAACATGACAATAGTAAGAGGTAGTGTAAACCAAACTCGTATTAGAAGTCTCCTCATTGTAAAGATTATCCCATAGCCAGTAATGGCGGTCGGGGAAGTGGCTGTTAGAGAATCAACTTGCACCAGCAACGGTGTAACTGAGGTGGGTCAACACTTCTTTTTCTCATTGCCTTCACCCTCCTCAGCGCTGAAGAGAGTTGGGTACCTATTCCTTACGGGATGAATAGAAAAGTCCCACGCGGAAGCGGTGAACCTCGGACCTTCAGCACCATCTTAATCACAGACATGTGATATGGTACAAGTTTCTATGTAGCTAACACACAATATGCGAGAATAGAGGGCTTCACTAGGTTTATCCTGTAAGTACTTATATCGGGGAAACTAACATCCAATCAATCAGACAATCAAACATCAACCCAACAATATGTAAACTTATCAATTTCATTGCGGATTTGGTCCATTTGCCGTATTTCAGAAGCTTTCAATTGAACAGATACATTATGCCAGTTGGCTGTTACTCTAAGGGTCAACGGTAAAAATGGTAGCTAATTGAAATTGGGACTGTTTGAAGAGTTGTCCTCTTTGACATATTTATTGGCACGAGAGGACCACTCCCTAGATTGCATTAGTTATACGCAGGGAGACTCACCTTGATGGCGGTGAGTTGATTAATGGAGGTCCGCTTAGAAGCCGCGAATGACTCATCTTCAGGCAGTTGATTATACTTATTAAATTGCGATACAGAAAAGACCCTGTTCAAATCACCCATCTCCTCACGCGTCTCAATCGCTCGCTTGACAAGCCACTGTAAATATGATGGACATGTGACAAACCATAATAGATTCTCCATTATATAAATGTCATTGTTTGGAAATTCCATATAAGTTGCGTCTAGGCTTTATTTGATCAAAGCAGTAAGATAATGGGGAGATTTAAAAACAATTTGTCACTTACACATGATTGTTAGACACTTCAGGTTAGAGTCAAGCCAGTTCTATGGCTCCAATGATTATTTCGAACATCGAGGATAAAACTGTCACAATTTTCACTCCCAATGATATCCAGCATACATTTCTGATACAAGCATGGACGTGGGAATGAAATTTTTACCTGCACCACAGGGTAGATGTGGATAAAATCCATTCCCTGTATCTGATGAGGCTCTATCCGGTATGGACATTTCATCCTGGGTAGCACACCTACAATCTTCTCAGTGAGGGATCTACAATAGCATTCTATATGTCGTGAGCATGGCATTTTTAGTTTAACACAATTAACAGCTACCCGGTGCCTTTAGCCTAATATGAGACTAAAACAAGATGGTAAGGAAAGCTGAAACTAATTACGCAGAATGGGCAGACCGACCGGATGTAGAGCTGGCCAGAGAAAATGCCATGTAAAAAAAGACTTCAAGCTTCATATTTTGTACCACACAGGCTAGTGCTTCCCTAAAGGTTGTTTGCCTCACATTTTCTGCCCAATAGTTGAGTTTTCTTGGAAAAGCAGATCGACATCTACGTCAAAATTACATGTAGTGATACACCAGGTCATCCCTCCAACAACCTGTAAAATTTATAAGGATGCAAGTCTTTGAGTAAATTTCCATCTATTTTGTTGGATACCATACAGCTTATGAAAGCACCAAGACCTCATTCAGCCACAATCACCACATGCAAAAGATGAAATTTGTAATTTCACAAAGCTGGCCTGACATTCCTGTCAGCCCCATTTCGACATTGCAATAAGGTTATAAATCACATGAATGGCCACTGAGGACAAACAACATAATTATTTAAATGTGTACCACTAATAACCTAATGGTCTCCTTCTTTCGGCCACCACTTGTTCTAATGCTGGCACACATCTATCATGGGTAGATAGGTCTTAATCAGGTGGTTGATCTCGAGTTGTTCCAAAGAGCGTCAATCAAAATTGTCATTCTTAGTAGCGAAAAACACATCGCCAATTAGAGCGCGATTGAATGATTTTCAAATAAATTCAATCAAAAAATGTTTTTGGTCACGTAAAATCAACAAAGTTTCTGTGATCAAAGCACTTTGGAAAACCTCAGAACGAAACACTTGTCCAACCCTCTACCATACCTTATCAAATGGTGAGAGGCCTTTGATGCGGGCTCTAAAATATCCAGCTGCCAGCAGAAGGTCAATTGTCTCATTCAGCTTCACATTCTGCTCTTCATCCTCTCGTGATTCTGCCTGCATTATTTAGATGTTGATGAACGCAACAGAGGATGAAATGCATTTATGATTTCTTTATAATTTTTGAAAGATTTTAAAATTCCTACTCAGGCACTCGAACCTCCCAAGCCGGAGGCTTGTTGGAGTGGTAGGACCTAGGACAAAAGTGAGGAACTCATACTTACAACAGTGGCCCACCGTTACCTGACTTGAACTACGGTTCTTATGGTTGCAACCCCAGCGCGCTACTACCGTTTTAGTTTCACGGTGAAGAGTTCAAGTAACACCTTTGCTGTGACTCAATCAGTCATGCCTCACAGTCACTGAGTCAGTGAGTGAGTCACACACAGTGACTCACAGTTAGTGTTACACTTACAGTTACAGTGCCACTCAGACTCACTCTCACCGTGAGACAGTGACTGAGTGAGTGAGTGTGACTGTGATTGAGTAATGATTGAGTTACTCACTCACTGACTGGGTGAGTCACTCACTCACTGAATCGGCTGAATGAGTCAGTCACTCACTTCACTCAGTCAGAACCCAGTCAATGAGTATGACATTGACTATGAGTATCAGTGTCAGTAGTATGACTATGAGTATGAGTCTCAGTCTGACTGAGTGAGTCACTATTCAATCTTCTTTATCAACGCAACAGGGTAGAAAGGTATTCAGCTCACCTCAACTTCCCGACCTTCGGAATCCAGAACAGTAGTCAACTTCGACCCTGCACGAGTTCTAGGTTGAAATAGTCCGGTATTGGGGTTGGTAGACATGATTGATTTATACTGGACTGATACTGACGGTTTCTCGAAAAGTGCTCACAACCGGAGGATTGAAATGGAAGCGGAAGTGGGCGTCAGTGACAAAGCCTTCCAAGATGAGGGCTTTGTACAATCTATGGGTAGCGGACAACGCCTAATACACAGTAGGTGAATTGGGTTTCAGGATTTGATAGAAGGAGAATCAAGACCATTGACATAAAGACCTTTATGTCACTGTCAAAACCAATAGTCTCCACACAGTGGTCTACTGTCCGCAACGCATCATCTCTGACCACGGGACAAAGTTCCCAAATTAGTTGAAGGAGTGTTCCAGTCTCTCTGCCTTCATAACTTTCACATCATTGTGTTGCTTTGTAAATACACGTACAAAATTGATAATCATTTACGTCAGTCACAATGTCAGACATTTTTTATTGTACTACGCTGACACTTGGCTATCCTATTCAGCAAACCTAGACCCACGCTATACCGTAGGACCGTAGGAGGGAGGCGAGGAGCTTTCCTTGAAGGGGAGCTGTGTATAACCAGGGGACAGCTGCTTTGATTTTGAACCAAGCATTCTAATCTAGAGTCTAGCCAATGAGCTATTCTCACTCGATTTGATTCTATGAGTCATTGGAACACTGATCAAAGGCCACGGTGATGTCTGCATGCTTTAAAAATAAAGTTTATGAGTTTATAGCTATGAAATCTGCATATAAAAGGTGTGCCATAGAACCACCATAAACCAAATGATCTCTGCAGGTAATGAGGCAAAGCCATGGTGGCTTATAGGATACCACAGTATGCAAGCCTGTCTGCTTCCACCAAGGGGCTACCCTATGAGACTCATGCAAATTGTATACACATCTTTTTTCAAAAGTACATATCTGATAAAGCGGTAGCTTAGGTGATTGCGTACTAGGTCATGGACGAGGGGTCCCTGGTTCAATTCCCAGGCAGAAACTCCGTCTTTCACAACACCCTCGTTGGTTCCGGATCCCTATGAGGACGTCCCATAGAGTTATTTTTTATATGGGGCACACGGGCACAAGTATGAAGCCTACTAATGACCTACCCTAGGAAACAATGAGTCAAAGACCCAGTAGGCCGATTTCTACCAACCCCTGACATAGGATACGAAAGAATGACCATGTGTGTGTATATATATATATACATACCTATTTATAAAACCTGCCTTTGATATAGATTTCACAGAGCTATAGAGAGGGAAGGATAATTCTATGATTTGAGTGACCAGTGATATGTCACTGGATTTACTCACTTGCCTCTTGAATTGGTGGGCTTGCTTTTAGCAATCAATTTCCAGTTCTACAAACTCATACTTGATCACCTTAGACCTAAAACATTTCCGGATGCGCATTTGATATGCCTTTTGAAACATGTACATTTGTGTGTTTGATGGATATAAGCTAGGGTTTTATTTTCTTCAATGACCACTTGAATAAGAATCAATGTCATTCAGAATTCTAATGACAGGCTGCGCGTATTGTACATCATTTTGTACATACGCAGTGAGGCATTGGATACTGTTATCGCAAACTACCAGCTTGCTGCGGATTAAACAGCAACTCAGCCTGCCATTACTTGCTAGTAGTATAGCCTTCTAACGATCTTATCTGACAAGTACCTAAGGTGTCAGTCACACATCACTGAGCAGGCTAGTAGTTACCATGGTATTGGTTTTAAAAAATAACAGTTTTCTAGTGTATGCAGTTTTACCGGCGCTTTCACACTGCCCCATTCCAACCAGCCTGGCCCCTACCTCTGAACAAGACAGACTACATACTCCCTGTAGTGAAATCAATGTTCAATTCAGAGCAACTACCAGTCATGAGACATTTGATCAGGATGTAGTTTCATTCAATTCGAGAGGGTGCCTTCTCGACGTCTAATCTGAACATAGAGCAGGAGACAAACTATTCTTCTGCAGTTGTGTATATCTCAATTCAAACATTGCAATAAAGGTGGAAAGGATAGGGCTGCCCAGTTTAGAAGGGAATGCGAAACAGGAGCATCAGGTGATGGATGTTTCCTCAAGCTCATTTGCTTTACACCCTTTGTCTAGTTCCTTGATGGAATAAATGTATTTTATTATTCGTTACATATTTTAGTACATGTTAAACATGTGTTAGCTTCCAAACTCATATTGGATGAGGATAGTGCCATATGCGCGCCTGTCTTGCAAGGTAAATATGCATCAGTATTGAGCTTGGGCTGAGTTCTATTTTTGACAAGATGAGTTGAGTAAAGATTGGTTGAGATGCCTTTACATAGTGGCAGATGTCACTCCCTTACACTTCCAGTTTTAGTAAGGTTAGTAGTATACCTGTAGTACTAGTACATTGGATTGGCGATATTTGGGCTACTGGACCGTTTGAAATAGCCGTGTGGTCATGGAGAGGGGGGGAGTTGAGAATAACCACAAGCTATTATAATAGACTACTAAATAACCGCAGATACTGAGCTTGTGGGACTAGTATATGGTTGGTTAAGAAATAACCTTATGACGGTGGGTGTCTCGTCTAGTTGTGGGGGAGGGGGGATTCTCTGCAGAGTTTCTGCGTATCAAAATACTGAGAACATAGGGATCTATGAGGCAAACAGATCTTCTTTTGTATTCGGACATGCTTGCACCCATAGGTCAGGAAGAGAAGGTAATTCAATGGGCCTTCTGGGATCCGAAACAGTCGAGGGTGTTTGCAAAAGTCAACGGTTTCGACCGAACTGGGAATCGAGTCAAAGAAATAGACGCATGTATGTGGATTGGAAGACGATGACCTAGATTTGTATGTACAGCGCATTCAGCACTTGGTCACTCAGCCATAATTGCCACTTAGTAAAGGAAGTATTTAGCAGGCACTGGTATTTTATTCAAAGTTGTGCTGCCCATGCACCCATGGCTTTGCTCATTATAAGACATCATAAGCATAGCAATCCTCTCTTGAACTTTTCATTTTAGCGTCGGTTTAGAAAAGAAATTTTTCTGCGCTCACGAGGAGTCAGTTGACGTAAACCAGATTCAATCTTCTTCCAACCTATCTGCTGCTATGAGCTGGGTTATCCAAGGATTCAGAACAGAACAATTAGATACTTCTTTTGTCAGCAAAACAAAGTAAATGGAGAATATATTTAGCTGTCAGTGTAATGAGATGGAAGCCACAAAGCAATCCCGGGATAAATGGAAAGCCGAACAGAAACTATGTGATGGTCTAGTCTAGCAATCAATGAGATAACCCTTTGTGACCTTCAGCCAATCGGAAGTGAATACATGAAATGAAACTAACCCAGAAGACCAATCAGATAATAGGTCAAAGGGCTTAAGGCCAGTATAAGTTTTAGCGAGCGGCAGAAAATATCACATTGCAGGCATTTTCTCACCAGAATAATATCTGAGAGAGAAAGTTCCCAGACTCTTAACTTCATCTTCAACAAATCAACTCAACTCTAAAACTAATCATGGTGAGTGTCACATGTAGTCTAACATACAGTTATACAACCTTGCTATCATCAAAAACCGTTACTGTAACAATTTACTTGTAATGACCAATTAATGCCTTGAACTCATTTTGTTGGCAATGGCCACTGGTCATGCCAGCTTACAGCAAATCTCCACATACACTTAACCAAATCATTTTACCTAGTCATTACAAGCATAACTGAGAGAGAAAATAAAACTTTCCTTGTAAGTTTGTCTGCTAGGATAAATTGCGGTCTTCATTCATTGTTCGCCCACCAAGGAAGTGACCTAGATTCTCCTAATTAGCGCCAGAACACAGCTAGGTATAATTGGCAGCTGACGCTGACTCATTTCAGATGTATGTGAAGTAATACACCTGTTCAATAAGATGTCTACTGTGGTTGCGTATGATTTCTGCTTGTGTCTGTGGGGTGCTCCCTATGTTAGTTTTGGTGCTTCATTGGTTTCGGATCTTGACGTTGAACATAGTCTCCTTCTCTACGGGGCATGAGGTGCGAGCAAAGAGTCTCCTTCTAGACGCACCCTGGGAAAGACTCGGTAGGCCCATTTCTGCGAACCTCAAGACACCGGTCAGGATACGAAAGAAGTTTATAAACTATCAATGATACAGCTGTAAATTCTGTGTGGGTCCATCATATGTCGCATCTTCATCTGGAACAAGATCTATCGATTTTTGGTTCATTAATGTGATGGCCAGATGGTCTGAAGATTCATTTGGTACCACTAGAGACTAGATAAGTTAATAACTATCCCCCTAAGGGGACAGTCTGTAGCATTATTGAGTTGCCTCTAGACACCACGAAATCGATAAGTTACTGACCCAGATTCGGGAGGAAACCGGTAGTCGTACCACAAGCTTTCAGCTCGCTTGCTTTGGACAGGACCGCTGGTGATATAATGGCCCACTAGCTTTTTGCACAGCCCATTGTTTGAAAGTCAAAAGCCGGCTGAATATGGCGGGTATCATCAATCACATTAATGTCAGATAATCTGATTTGATTGGCCAACAGAATCTGTGGTTTCTGATAACCATGGCGATGATTCAATTGTCTCGTGGAATGTGGGCAAAGCAGACCTGCCAAGTGTTTCGTAGCTGTTGAAAGTGTCTTGTTTATGAACAAAGCAATGAAAGAATATGAATGACTTGATAGTGATCTGTCTATACCAGCCCTTGCTTCTGGCTGAGGTTTGGCGTTATATTTCACAGGACATTGTATCAGATAAAACCTTTGATCTAATTGTGACAGAACATACCGTACTCATGCGTCAGTTCTATCTGTGTTAAAAATACACTTTAGCTACATGTAGTTGATATCCACTGTTTGAATAGACACTAGGGAGACTCCCATGTAGGAGCATGATTCAAACAAACTGCGTATAACTGTCATCTGAGGCTTATGGTGGGAACGGTCAATTGTTTGCACAGAAGCTTACACTGCATTGTGCAGTCACTGGGATAAGTGCATTGTGCCACATCACCAAGAACGTGCTGGGGGTAAAACTAGGTCATCCTTTCCCATGAGGACTTTTAATGGCCTAATTAAATCTGATAGGCCTCAAATTGAAGAGTGCATCAAGTCCAAAACACATGTTAACTGGTAGGGGTACTTTGGTATAGTTGTAAAACCAATGATTATAGGAATCATGACCACCGGGGTGTGAAATAATAGACCACTTTGATGGTTATCAAACAAGTTCGGTTTGATGCCCAATCTCTAATCTGATCAAAAATGCTACTGAGTGAGCCTCTACAGTGAGCCTTGTTTAGAAAGGCTAGGGTATCTGTTAATAGAACCAGAGAAAATGACCAAAACAGGATTAAGCTGTTGCTTTCAATTGAAAGCTGAACGAAATGATGACCCCTAAAAATAAACGGGTCAAATAAAAGCCAGTATAGGAAACGACCAGTAATGGTTTTAGGATGATGACTTACATGTCGTGACTGGCTTCGCTAAGCAGGTATACCACGCTTGCAGTTGTTGTAAGCTAGTGTTGGTGTTGTCCCATTGAATGAACCCGACTTCCTGCATAGCATGGAAATAGAAGTGTTATTTTGCTTTGGAAGTGCCTCATTGCTTTCTATAAAGTGATTCCCTAGAAGTGCTTTTGATCCGACCAATTTTCTAACTGGTTTTGTTCTCCTTGTAGCGTGAGTGTATCTCTATCCATGTCGGACAAGCTGGAGTCCAGATGGGAAACTCCTGTTGGGAGCTGTACTGCTTGGAGCATGGCATCCAGCCAGATGGTCAAATGCCATCTGACAAGACCGTCGGAGGTGGTGATGACTCCTTCAACACCTTCTTCAGTGAGACCGGCTCTGGCAAGCATGTCCCCAGGGCGGTGTTTGTTGATCTTGAGCCAACTGTTGTTGGTAAGTGTGGATGAGATTTTATAAATTTCAAGTTTCTGGCAAAAGGTTAGTTTGACAACCATATGTATTTTATATGTACCTACAAGTGAATTGTTATGGTTGTAGACGAGATTAGAACGGGTACCTACCGTCAGCTGTTCCATCCTGAACAAATGATCACTGGTAAAGAGGATGCAGCCAACAACTACGCTCGTGGACACTATACCGTTGGAAAAGAGCTCGTGGACCAG
>Ga0224511_10000047_pt1 | contig 39759 bp, 27 predicted proteins | sample SF_May12_sed_USG_2_FD_169988 | JGI IMG/M metagenome (GOLD analysis project Ga0224511, IMG submission 169988) | Sediment microbial communities from San Francisco Bay, California, United States - SF_May12_sed_USGS_8_1 | ecosystem: Environmental > Aquatic > Marine > Sediment | place: USA...
GCTGACCGATTTTGCAAACAATACGAGTTTTGCAAGCTACTTCATGTATATATGTGTGTACATCTAAGTGGTACCATTCAACAACTGGCTCATACTTTGCGAAAGTTTCTTTTTTGGTTCAGTATATTATCTTTCCTAATGAGGAATTGTGAAATTAATTCTTTAAAAACAAAATTTAATATTAAAATTAAAAATAATTTTATTCGAAGTTGTTCATCTTTCTGTTGCTGCACTTCATTTAAGTGTTATTCAAGTACAAACATTCCCCAATGACATTTATTGCAGTGCAAAAAGGGTTGATATTGTTTTCAAGTTATTGAAACAGAGAAGAAGGAAGCAGTTTAAAAGCAGTTCCTTTCATTTCAATAACAGATGACTAACCGTTCATAAGGAAATAAATGCCATTATCTTTGTGTAAAAATGTGGTTTATTTAAAACACAGTCATGAGATCCCACAGTGTAAGGTAATTTTTTGTGTTTTATAGATCTTTCTGCTTGAGGATTTTAAAGGACAAAATTCATGATTAAAATGCAAACAGCTCTCATATAAAGTAATGTTAATTATGCTTTATGATTTTTTGCAAGGATGGCATTTCTGGAATTGTAAACAATGTACTTTATTCTTTGCAATGCAGAAACATGTTTTTTATTTATGACAATAAATTGCCCTTTATAGTGGAAAAAACTTAAAACAATGATTTGAAAAAGTAGGAATTTTTCTGTATGATACAAAGTTATCCTCCTGGGCTTGGTGTAAAACTATTGTAACTTGTTATATAAAATAGAGTAGTTTTGCACCATGCCCTCATATTGTGATATTCTGTTTGTGCCTATTTGTCATTCCATGGTTTTTGTCCACAGCCTTAAGTCGTCTTATAATCAGTGCTGATTGATTTCCCGTGTAAGGGAATCTGGCTCAAGTGGCTTTGTGTGCTTCATTGTGTGTCTGGGATTAGGAAATTCCGGCACAGTATCTCTGGAAACGCTTTATTGGACATAAAATGTTGTATCTTCATTGTGAATGATAGTTTTAACTACCTGTGTTCTCGTTTCCGTTCACTTATATACCCCATATTTCTGGGAACCTGGAACCAGCTCCGTTCATGATTCTGTATTAATGTGTTTGTTCATCAATCATTTTGTTTTACTCATCATTATATGTGAGACGCATGATGATGATTATTTTTAACTATCCAACATCAAGTAGTTTAAAGTTATTGTGTTGAATTTTTTTACTGACAATATAAATGTTTTAAACTGATCAATATTTTGCTCTTTGAATTGATCTTTTTCTATGAAATTGATCGTGAATATTTCAAAATAAACTTATATTAATTTGACCTAATGTTAATAGTAATTGTGTATTTTAATTAACTTCCTTCATCAATTCACTATGTTTGTTACTAGTTCTTTAACTATGTATATTTTATGTCTGATAGTAATGTTCCTTCTCTCTCCCTGTCACCAGGAATGACTTCAACACGGTGGTGGCGGAAGAGTACCTCAGTTTCTTCGACTTCACGGGCGACACGCTCGACGTCGCGCTGCGCAAGTTCCTCAAGCAGTTCTCGTTGATCGGGGAGACGCAGGAACGGGAACGAATACTCGCACACTTCTCACGAGCCTACATCACCAGCAACCCTGGCACATTCAACTCTGAAGGTAAAAAGTCCTACCTTTCACCTTTTTAATGCTCCGACCACATAAAATTTTTACCTTGTCCGTGACAAATGATTTCCTTGTCTCATCTTTGAGCATAAACAATTTGGTTTGACTCATCAGATGTTAAAACCAAGATAGATCAACATAGAACTGTAATGGTTTCCAGGTTACACCAAAGTAAAGAGCATCATAATGTTAAAATATGATTTCTGCAGACAAACATTTTTTGTTTAAATGGTACTTATGTTATTCAATGTTTGCCATTTCGACATCCTAACTATGTATGATGGGTGTTTTAAGAAATGCAAACCTATTCGCACTGTTGTTCATAAATAAAAGAACTACACAGTAATTAAAATTTATGAACAAAACATTTGATAAACTTAAGTACATAAAACATTCTCTAAATTTCCTGCACAATAATGACTTCCTCTCTTTAAGATGTCACTGAGAATAAAGAAAAACTTTATTTTTCTTTGGCTTCATTTCCATTTTTCATTTCTTTGTCTTTGGATTGATATGTATTAGTGTACTTTAGTTTTACTCAAATCTAACAACTTTCCACTGTGTGTGAAGAAATACCTCTGGAAACGTCTGGAAGATTTTTTTATTCCCAAACTATGTGATCGGTTAAATTCTTGTTATTTATTTTCTTACAAAGAGTTAAATGTTATTGACTTGGTGAGAATTAATTGTTTTTCAATAATGTTTTAATTTGATAGAATTGATTTCTATCTTTGCTTTGATAGCATTGCTTTCTAATGTTTTCACATTATATTTATTGTTTTCTTGTTTGTGTCCCTTGTGATGAGTAATTGAAATCCTGGCCGGGTGACATCCAGGTTTCTGTTTAAGTACCGCCTTGTTCCCAACTCATTGTTAAGTATCCATTACCTCTCAGGACAGGTTCTAAAGGTTACTATTGATCCACCTTTCTCTGTCTTTGTTATGAGAAATGGTTGAAAAGCTCCCACTTACTAAAATTATTAACTTTTTTGCACCACTTTTTATAGGTATTTCATTTTAAATTATTTTTAGGTAAATTATTAACCTAAACAGTGTTTGAAAACTTTTAAAGAAGTTAGTGTGTGCATTGTTTATAAGCAAGATGTTCAATTCACATTTGAATGCAAAGTTGTTGGTATAATTTAATTTGTGTAAGATTATTTAAAAACAAATGTTAACTTTTTGAAGAAAAAAAGTATGCAGACTTAAATGGAAGATCCTCATATCCAATGTATCTATTTTGGCAATCTTTTTAACATAAATGTTTTAAGAAATTGATAATGTGACGTTAAGTTAAAGTAAGTTGAAGATATGTGGCCTAAACTGTTTGCAGTTGTAACAAGGTAGGGTCTGTAGCAATCCCCACATCATTCTGCTGACCACCGACAGTATTCAGAGACACTTAACAGGAAACCATGGAAAATCATGGGAAAGGGGTGTTAACTGCGGATTGCAAGATGGTTAATATTGTATTTCAATGGTTTATTGATGACAGCATTTGGTGTTAACATGCAGTGGTTTTCTTCACTGGTGTTTAAAAGGTGTGGTATAATCTTCTTACATTCTTTGTTCTTGAAAAATCCACAAGCTATACATGGTCAATAACCATTTGATAAACGTTTCTGCCCACCAACAAGTTGCTGACAGAGCCAACAGATTGTCGGTTATCTGGTGATGTAGCCAGATCCTCAGCCAATAACTAGATTGGCCAAATAGATGGCTTTCTTGAGGCTTTTAGTGTTTCTCCAGAGAAAATTGCATTGCTCCAAATATCATATGACACTGACCTCAACATTCTAAACCTTTCAGATATTTTATAGAGATTTATTTTAAGCAAAATGATTTGGAACATCCTTTGTGGAAATGTGTGCAGTGAGTTTCTCTTTTTGATCAAACGATAAGGGATGTTGCTCTTGATTTGCTTCTCTGAGTTTAAAGTAGAAATTGCATCCACATATACTTGATTTTATCAGAAAGCTGTTTTCCAAGAAAAAGCTTTCTTTGATTTTATGCTCAACTGTTCAAATCATAGTTAGAGGTATTCCGGTCACCCTTTGCCAGCGTTGACAATCACTCCCTGATTTAGAAGGTTTTTAAAATTATGTTTTCTTAAATGATGAAACTTTATACATGTATTTTTGTTGAGCGTCAAATGCTGATGACATTTATCAAGTTTGATTACTCTTACAAGCACAATGACTGGAGTTTTGTCCCCATTTTTGACTTAATTAAGGTAGTAGTAGTGTAATGGACTTCCAGAGATACACATTTGTATTTTTTATCAAAATATAAACAACATTTTTCTCATTAACATATAATATACATTAAGATTTTACTTTTCAACCATAGAAAATTATTTTTAAAATGCAAGTTACTTTAATTTGTTTAAATTAAATTAAAGGGAAACAATTTTAAACCTTAATAATTCCCTTTAATATGAATAAAATGAAAGTTTTTAATCTTGTTTATAAAATCAAATCAGCAAAAACTGTGAAGTGGTGTGGCAGATTGTCTATAAATGGCATATATTTCAATAAAAAATTTTTTTAAACGTCTATCAAGCTGCAAATCTGTGAATCCATTACTCTACTATTACCTTAAAATTGCTTGATTAAGAAGTTTCTTGAAATGAAATTTATTAACTTCTAGTTTAGTTATTTACCATTTCACTGAAATACATAATCAGCATCAGTCACTGACGAGGTGGCAGAAACTTGAGCCAGTGGTCCTGTGACTTGTCTTGTCTTGTTTTCTTTGATGTTAAAAGCAAACATAATATACCTGTATTTTTACACTTCTTTGAAAAAATCATGCAAACTGTTTATAAGATAAGCAAAATCAGATGCCTAGAAAATCTGACTGTTTTGTCCTTTATCTCTAGAAAGAATTTATGAGACTAATGATGTTGTAGAGATTTTTTCCTGTTGAATAATTAAAAGAAATTTTAGGACAGGAAACATTGTTATCGATCAATCCAACCCAATCCAACCTTTTCCGGTGCCAGAGTTTTTTCTTTGGAATTTCTGAAGATTCTGGCTCATGTTTCTTGTTGTGAGCATTAAGTCAATTGTTTGTGTCTGTGGGAAACATTACCAGTTATTTAGTGGCTTGTTCTGGGAGAGATAGTTTGGAAGAATGTGTCATGTACTGTCTGATATGCACTGCTTCACACTGTAGAGAAGAAGTGAGTACAATGCACATTAAAAATCACTTAGAAAATTCATACTCTGAGATATAATACAATGTTTTAGGGTTGATATTGGCTTACCTTAAATGTAATATTTTTCTGCACATGGTTGAGTTTCAGTTGTTTTTGTGCCAGAAAACTCTTGAGACACACTCATCTGGATTTATTATTGACAACACTATACTGAGGTTCACAACAACAATAGTGCACTTACGGTGTTGACATCAGCAAATAGAGAATAAATAAACACAATGCCAAGTAAATTGCCCTTAAGGTTGAAAAGTTGTCATCTACAGTATACTGCTTGTAATATAAATTGTTGAGATATTCAAGGAAAAGATGATGACGACAAAGCAGACAGGGTCAAATTTAAGGGCACCATGACATAATGGGCATAAAAAACAGCAACAAACAGTTAGCACACCACAACACATGCAGAACAAAAGTAGATTTTAACAAAAAGTTGCTATGTCGTCATTGTTCCTTTGATAAATCTAGAACAATAATAAAACTATTTTCACGTTTGCTGTTGGCATGATGAAGAGATATTCTGAATTGTGGAACCATATGGTTAATGTCCACTTGGAAAGTCTTCAACATAGAAGCCTAAAGATAAATGGATGGCAAGATAATATTCTTGGGACTAATTGATCTGGTTATTATCCAGAGCCTTTCTGTGTGTTGGCCCTGCTGTCCAACATGTCACATCGTCATTGTTGGCCTCTGGAGGGCAGTTCATCATGTTTATGTGCCAGAATGTGAAGCATTAGAATTCAAAGCTTTGATCGTATTGACGGGATTTGGTCTAGAAGTCCCAAAAAGGATAATGCAACATCTTTACTAAATAACAGTCCATCATTTTTATGTCCAGAATGTGGAGTAATGGGATCCATATTGACAGGATTTGTTATTAATGTGCAAAAAATATAGACTATGTCATGACTTTATAAACAGTGATATTATTATACCATTCGTTGTCCAATGCAAACATGTTTGCATTTGGATACTTAAAACTAATAGATTACACATTCTAACAATTGTTCGGTCTAGAAATGTAAACTGTTATAATCAACTGTACATGTTAATTTGATGGCCTCATACTATAAGTGATAATAAATGACATGTTGCCATGTAACATTTTCATTTGTGCAGCTGAATGTTGTTATTAATTGGAAACGCAGCACTTCTGACATGAGAAGTGATTATCCCATGGCTGATTGATCCAGTTGTATTACAGAACATGATTATCCCATGGCTGATTGATCCGGTTGTATTACAGAACATGATTATCCCATGGCTGATTGATCCAGTTGTATTACAGAACATGATTATCCCGTGGCTGATTGATCCAGTTGTATTACAGAACATGATTCGCTTCACTTGAGAGATGCTTTATTGAAGATCTGCATCTGCATTGATCTTCCTGTGTTGTTGTTTCTGTGCAACAGATGTAAACAATTAAGAAATCATTTACATGTTTCTTGTTCAAATGTTAGGTGGGTAAGACAAGTTAAAATTATTAACAAGACTGTAGTTAAGGTGATATTGTATGAAAAACATGGTAACATAATTATCATTTATACTTGTCAGAATTCTAAGTCAAGATTTTGTTTATTCAGAAATAAGGTTAATACCTTACCAAGTATGGACGTCAGAATGTGACTTGTGACTGGGGTTAGTATTGGCATTACCAGGTTAATTATCTGCTTGTGGCATAATCACCGTTTTTAGAAACAGTCTGTAAATGGTGCCATTTATTTCGAGCTGCATGCTTTAATTTGCTCTGTCAAATGTAACTGTTGTAAGCCAAGCCGTGGCCATTGTATTACTCACCAGTGTCATGGCCCAGGCAGATCATTTATATTTCCTGATTTGAGTGTAATTCGGGGAGAAGGAATTTAATGACTTCAGTTTGTGGCTGTATAGTGGTTTAATGAATTGTTATTGTTGGATTTCTTTAGACAGATTTGTACATAGAATGTACTGTACTTTATAAAACATATTTTTAAAATTTATTTATAGTGTTAATAATGTATACTCTAAACTCAATTGTCCAGTTAAATAACACCGAGACCGACAGCTCCTTTGGTTAGTGTGGCGGTCCTTTCATTCCAGGGGTAGTGAGTTAGACATAACAGTCAGGCCATTGAACTTTGATGATGATTTGGCCATGAAATGATTTCTTTAGCCATTGGCTACTAACTGTGACTTAAGTAGGCATCCCAGGAAAAGTGTGAATAGGTAAACTGACTTCAGTGATATAACTAATTCCAAACCAAAAACCTTGTTAATAGTATAAAGTATGATATATATTTCTGCTATATCAAGCTGCTGTAATGTATGTTTCAGATGCGTGCCATACCCTCGTGTGTGCCATCATGCTGCTCAACACAGACCTCCATGGACAGGTAGGCACTTCCTCCTCAATGTTGGGCACCCATAGGTACTGCCCCCTCAATGTTGGGCACCCATAGGTACTGCCCCCTCAATGTTGGGCACCCATAGGTACTTCCCCCCTCAGTGTCTGGCAGCCCTTTGTTGTGACCGAGTAAGAACACAGGCTTGCATTGTGGCAGGTACTGCCCCCCTCAATGTTGAAGACCTTTAGGTACTGCCCCCCTCAATGTTGAAGACCTTTAGGTACTGCCCCCCTCAATGTTGAAGACCTTTAGGTACTGCCCCCCTCAATTTTGGGCACCTCTATGTGGTGGAGGGAGTAAGATGTGACCATCAGGGTTTTGATGTTGTGTGCAGATGGTCAACACAAGACTTGTTTCCATTGCCCTTGACACACTGCTCTTTTGGAGCTCATTTCTTCGTTTCACAATGTTGGCCAGTCTATATATGAACTACAAACAACTTTAAACCTGTCATCACATATTTTTGCCACCAAAGGTCATCTGCAATGAGCCAGTTGACCAAACATGTCATTTTGAAGAAGATCTTTAACTTCTCACACGATCCTGTTTTCAATAAACATATTTGTATTTGTTGTAGCAATCTATTTCACCAGAAAGACATTAGTTTGGCTTGCCTTGTTCCTAGGTATTTGTCACCCTATGTCCTCAAGCTAAATTTTGCTTGTCATCTTATTTTCTCATCATATTAGTTCTGCGTTAAGATATATGTGATTTCAAGATAATGTGGTGAATAATGACCATCGTCTTCTGTGTTGGTCCAGTAATGAGCATCTTATAAAAATAATGAGATCTTCTGCTCTTAGTCTCCATTATTCACTCGGCTTTAACTTCTACTTACAAATAGCCAGGTCTATGCATTCTGTCTTGAAACTATGTAATTAAAGAATTGTGAGTCTATACTAATTTTGAAATGGTAAATTTACTGTTCTTTCTACTCCTCCATTGCATTTAAAGTCAAAGAAACAGACATATATTGGAGAGTTATACTTAAATTTCTCCACTTTCTTGCATAATAAAGACTATTTATATTTTATGACTTGTATTTAAAAGTATGTTGACAATGCCAAAATGCTTTTACAACTTTGGCATCTCTTGCATTGAATATAATAAACATATATTCCGATTTTTTCCACTCTGTCGGGACATAAAAAGCAATTTTGTATACTCAACATGTGTCAATTTTCTACACATAGAACTGTCTTTGGATGAATTTTGAAAATCTATTCTTCTATCTGTTTAAGAATCTAGCACTATGCTGTGTGAGTTTGCTACTGTCTTGCACCAGGAAACCTATTGTTTGGAGCAGTTGGACTTGCTTTATTACTTCAATTATCTGTCTGTCTGGAACCAATGACTTTTCCTCTCAAGTGCCATGCTGTTTTAGGACACTGTGTATATATTCTGATGGAGACTACTTCTTTCAAGGTTCAGACAAACATGTTTAAGATAAATGCATAAAATTGTGCAGAGATGTGAAGATGGTCCATCTTAATGTGCATAACCAGTGACAGCATTTGTCCAAGCATATGATAGGTTGTCCTATGCTGTCAGTTCCTGTCTTGCAGCTATGCTGTCAGTTCCTGTCTTGCAGCTATGCTGTCAGTTCCTGTCCTGCAGCTATGCTGTCAGTTCCTGTCTTGCAGCTATGCTGTCAGTTCCTGCCTTGCAACTATGCTGTCGGTTCCTGTTTTGCAGCTATGCTGTCAGTTCCTGTCTTGCAGCTATGCTGTCAGTTTCTGTCCTGCAGCTGTGCTGTCAGTTCCTGTCCTGCAGCTATGCTGTCAGTTCCTGTCTTGCAGCTGTGCTGTCAGTTCCTGTCTTGCAGCTGTGCTGTCAGTTCCTGTCTTGCAGCTATGCTGTCAGTTCCTGTCTTGCAGCTATGCTGTCAGTTCCTGTCTTGCAGCTATGCTGTCGGTTCCTGTCTTGCAGCTATGCTGTCAGTTCCTGCCTTGCAAATATGCTGTCTGTTCCTGTTTTGCAGCTATGCTGTCAGTTCCTGTCTTGCAGCTATGCTGTCAGTTTCTGTCCTGCAGCTATGCTGTCAGTTCCTGCCTTGCAGCTATGCTGTCAGTTCCTGTATCGCAGCTGTCAGTTCCTGCCTAGCAACTGTGCTGTCAGTTCCTGTCTTGCAGCTATGCTGTCAGTTCCTGTCTTGCAGCTATGCTGTCAGTTCCTGTCTTGCAGCTATGCTGTCAGTTCCTGTCTTGCAGCTATGCTGTCAGTTCCTGTCTTGCAGCTATGCTGTCAGTTCCAGCCTTGCAACTATGCTGTCCTGCAGCTATGCTGTCAGTTACTGTCTTGCAGCTATGCTGTCAGTTCCTGTCTTGCAACTATGCTGTCCTGCAGCTATGCTGTCAGATCCTGTCCTGCAGCTATGCTGTCAGTTCCTTTCCTGCAGCTATGCTGTCAGATCCTGTCCTGCAACTATGCTGTCAGATCCTGTCTTGCAGCTATGCTGTCAGTTCCTGTCCTGCAGCTATGCTGTCAGTTTCTGTCCTGCAGCTATGCTGTCAGTTCCTGTCTTTCAGCTATGCTGTCAGTTCCTGCCTTGCAGCTATGCTGTCAGTTCCTGTCCTGCAGCTGTGCTGTCAGTTCCTGTCTTGCAGCTGTGCTGTCAGTTCCTGCCTTGCAGCTATGCTGTCAGTTCCTGTCCTGCAGCTATGCTGTCAGTTCCTGTCCTGCCGCTATGCTGTCAGTTCCTGTCCTGCAGCTATGCTGTCAGTTCCTGTCCTGCAGCTGTGCTGTCAGTTCCTGTCCTGCAGCTGTGCTGTCAGTTCCTGTCCTGCAGCTATGCTGTCAGTTCCTGTCTTGCAGCTATGCCTCATTCTTGGGCCTTTCGTTTGCTGCAGCTGGGAAGGAGATGCAGAAATATTGACATACAAATATTTTACGATTATTTTATGTGTTACTGTTTGACTTTCATTTGACTTTCTTGAACTACTATTGACTTGGCAAGTATTTGGTGCAACAGTAGGCCTTTTTAAGGTATCAGTATTTTTTTGCCAGAGCCCAAAGAAATGCCAGCAATGTATGGAAATAAGCACATCATTTTATGGCCTCACACTTTGTGTGAATAAGATGTGCCATCCCCAATTAGTAGTTAGCACTGCAGACAAGGGAAGACTTAAAATGCCTGGATATGAAGCCTATTATTCCAGTTTGATGCATCTTCCCTTCTGGTAGAATGTATCTATCAATAATTGGGTTGTTTATTAGCCTTAAAACTTCTGGTGTGTTCTAGGCTTGTCTTATTTATCTCAAGGCGTACATCATCTGTGTATATGATTCATTACCTCATGTTGTCAAGGCAAAACATTGCTATTACCGAACTACAATAATGTAAACAGTCCAGGTCCTAGCCTGCAGCAGTCTGGTATAGAATCCCTGACTACCTCTTTTAGGAAGTCATGATGGTCACGTCCTAAGTTACCATGACCTTGGACACGAGACCATGGTTCGGGCCATCAAGCTGTATATGGGTCCTAATGAGGTGGTAATGTGTCCCAGAGCTCTCCTCCCCAGCCCAGGAGTCAGGTAGTCGAGACGGCCATTAGCTGGATGGCCCTATCAGGTTACAGCTTCTGACTGCCATAAGAAATGACCTTGGAGACTTAGACAGGAGGTCTCACTGTCCTTTGGGAGATATTGCCAGGCAATGCAAGGACATTGGTTATTAACAAGCTTTAGTGACAATGGATAAAAGGGGAATAGGAATAGAATATACAGACATCCCTACTTCAGACTTATTATAACAGCCATTAATAGCTCAGACTGACTGGCACTGCCATTAAGTGTCTGACACGGTGGGTTTCTTTTGTACATACGGTACTTTCCAACTGTCTATCAATTTGTTGGTAATTTGAAAGTAATGACATGAATAGTAATTTATGTTATTGAAATTAAAAAATTAAAACTAAATAAAATTAAAACAGACTAAAACTATTGACAATCACCACTTTATTCAAGCATTACATATGCAGTGGAGAGAATCCCAGTAGGCTTTGAGCTATCAATTTAATCCACTTTTACTCTGTGTATGTCATTGTCTCATTATGTTTGTACAGTATTCTACCAAATAAATATGTTTGAACAAAAAAAAAAGATTCTAATCCTGCGATATTTTCTTTCCCACCAGGCTGTTGGGCGTAAGATGGCATGCGGGGAGTTCATCGAGAATCTCGCGGACCTCAATGACGGGGACCATTTCCCGAAGGAGCTGCTCAAGGGGCTCTACCAGGCCATCAAGGCCCAGCCCATCGAATGGGCACCGTACGTAAACTTACCTCACACACTCTTTACAACGAATGGGCACCGTACGTAAACTTACCTCACACATTCTTTACAACGAATGGGCACCATACATAAATTTACCTCACACACTCTTTACAACGAATGGGCACCATACGTAAACTTACCTCACACGCTCTTTACAACGAATGGGCACCGTACGTAAACTTACCTCACACACTCTTTGCAACGAATGGGCACCGTACGTAAACTTACCTCACACATTCTTTACAACGAATGGGCACCGTACGTAAACTTACCTCACACGCTCTTTACAACGAATGGGCACCGTACGTAAACTTACCTCACACACTCTTTACAACGAATGGGCACCGTACGTAAACTTACCTCACACGCTCTTTACAACGAATGGGCACCGTACGTAAACTTACCTCACACACTCTTTGCAACGAATGGGCACCGTACGTAAACTTACCTCACACACTCTTTACAACGATTTGGCACAGCATTTAAACCTTATCTCACATATATCCTGTATACATCAAGTGGGCATTGATGTACGTATACATAGCTTATCTCATATACTGTATACATCTAGTGGGCATCATACTTAATACTTATACAGGCCTTATGCTGTGGTCACAAATAAAACAGCCGCCATAGGCCGCCATTGATCATTAAAACAACTGTGAATATGAGAATCACTTAGGCATGGTACTGCACATGTCCAATGGCTTTTTGTCCACAAAAAAAACCCTACAAAACATTGTACTGGTGCAGTTCCATAAGAAGTTTTACAGGTGCCATATGATGCATAAGAAACTGACATTTTGTTGTACGATTGTTAATGCTACCAGATAGGCACATTACAGGCGTCTTAAAAATGTGCGTAATTTTTGTATTATAGACACCATAGAGGATTTTTTTTACCAAAGCACTACCTTGCATACTTTATACATTACATAACTTGCTCATCAAGTGTATGTACAAAGCCTTTGATGTAAAGTTGAAAGAACAGACGCATTATTCTCTTGACCTCCTAACGTTATAATAATTCAATTTTCCAGCAGTTTTATTAAAGTTCCAGATAAATTAATAAACCTTGACATTTAATCTAAAGATTTATGTTGGTCTAAGGTGGAAGTTGTTGAACATTGATGTATATTGCTGGAAGAAAGAGGAAATAGTTATTTATGTGTTATTTCTGTACCTAGGAGCAGATTGTGTGAATGATGATATATTTGTTCATACACAATACTCACAGGGATGGTAGGAGGTTGTGTTTTTCTTATATCTAATTAATGCAAGTTTTATTTTCACACCCACTCTCCTGGTAATAAGATAGAATGTTTGGTAATTGGGGTGTTCACTCCAACATGACATACAAGAAGGCCGTCTAGGGTCTGTCACATCCAGGAGATACGCCAATTTTCCACATTTTCCTCATTATTAGTGGCAATATATTTTTCTCTGAGGTATCTATAATTGACTTGTTGGCCATTTGCAGAGAACAGGGAAAGAAAAAGCTTTTTATGTCTTTTGGAGGCAAAAAGTTTCCATTTTTGTCTTACATTTGTCAACAAAAAATGCTATAGATCTACATGGTTTATTTTGATTGGAGCATACATGTATAAAGAACATAGAACGCTTGACTAAGGTGCTGTGTGTTGATGCGTGATTATGTATGCATGTTTTTTTTTTTTGTGCTTGTCCTTGTCTAGACAGATTGCTTATAGATAATTCCTGCATTTTAACTGATCTAACTTCTAAATTTGATATTCTGTCAAAATGTCAAAGTGGTGCATCTATGTCTGCAATTTAATTGTCAAGCCATAAAAAATCAAATTTTAAAATGGAATATGTCAAGTCATAAAAAGTCTAATTTTAAAATAGTATGTGCCATTAAGAATAAGAATATTCTTAGTGCACATTTTTATTTATAGGTTTATTTAGGTTTCTTTCCATATGTGTACACAGTAGCTGTTTCCTGTCTAGTCCATTAAAGATCAAATCCCATTAAACCCTGGGCTTCGTGCATGCTTCTCAAGGTCACTAGTGGCTGGACTTGGACAATAGACCTTAGATGACAGCATGACTTTGCTGCAGTCCACAGTTTCTTTTATACTGATCGCAGATAGTCCATTTATTCATGGGACTATTATTCCGGAAAGGCTGTGAGAGAAAGTGCATATGGTTACCATTCAAGAGAAATAACAACGCATGTGAAGAGCTGACTCCCTGTCTATAGCGACCTTTTTTGCTCTCTCCCATTGAAGGTTGCTGTTGACAGTCTTGATTGTTTGTGCAGGACTGTGTTCTCCAGGAATGAGGAGTTAATGTATGTGTGGAGTTGTGTGTTACCTTGCGTTTCCCATCTGTAGGGACGAGGATTATGTGTAGAGTTGTGTTTCACCTTGTGTTTCCCATCTGCAGGGACGAGGATTTTGTGTATAGTTGTGTGTAACCTTGTGTTTCCTGTCTGCAAGGACTAGGATTTTGTGTATAGTTGTGTGTAACCTTGTGTTTCCTGTCTGCAGGGACGAGGACTTTGCAGAACTGGATAGCAAGGTCGGTGGAGACAGCAAGCCCGCGACCACGCCCAGCCCCGCCCTGCCACACCTCCCGCCCGTCGTCGGCAGGAACCCCTTCCTCGACGTAAGCAATACAGTACTGATTCTGATCAGGAAATATTAAATAAAAATGTTTCAAAGGCTTAAAATATGTTTTTATGTCAGAATTTATGCAGATACAGCTAAGAATTGCCATCAGCTCATAGTTACTTTACATTACTGTTTATGTTTGGGATAGATGTCTAAAGGGCTTTTAATTGCAGATTCATTTTTAACTTAAATAAAGTCGTTTAGAGTATATAGAATTCAAATATTCATTAAAATATGGAACATATAATGGATTTTTATATCAAATCAAATGCAGATACACAATCTGCATCACATTAAACTCATAACATTGTCTGAAAAAGGTGGGGGATTATCTTTTAGTTGAAGTCGATTTAAGAATGATACCGTAACTGTGTATTGCCCATCTAGGTGCCAGACCCAGAGCAGACGACAGAGTACAAGAGTGGATACATCATGCGGAAGTGCTGCGTGGATCCAGACGGCAGGAAAAGTACTCACAAACACACACACACACACATTGACAATGGTTTCAAGCAGCTTGTTTGCCTGTTTGGCATTATTTTTATACCCTCCACAACAGTAGCCACTATGGCGGTCTATCATTCTATCCGTTTTATTTATTTTTGTTCCGTAAAATCATATAGTTTTATAGCTACAGTTAACTTTCCAAACTTTTACACATCATTTTCTCCTCTCTTTATTTAAATGCCTGTCAACACTTGTACTTTTCTAAAGAAAACAAATTGTTTCTTTGGTACATGAGGTCAATATCGACTACTTTATTTATGTGCAGTTGTTGACTATTGTACCAAAGAGAGGATTTATGCTAAAAGGTTGTGGGTGAAATATTCAACAATGATGAAGTAGCCGTACAGTAAAACAACTATTACACTAAAACTATTCCCCTGGGCCCGTATTCATAAAACATCTTAAGTCAAATGTGTATGTAACACTCAATGCTATTGGCTCTCTGATGTAACCTATGATCTCATTGGCTGATTCAATTTTTTATTACTTAAGTTTCTTTATGAATACGGGCCCAGGGTAGCTTGTAGGGGAGCCTTTCTGCTGCTTACCCTCACTTAAATTTTACATCAGTTTTAAATTAGTGTTACATTCATTTCCTTCAGAAAATACATCCTTTAAATCAATAAGCATAGGAAAATGCTACAGCATACAGCATCGTTCCTCCACCTGCCATTAAAACTGTGCTTGTTTTGTGCTACTGGATTTTGTTAATAAATTTAATCCAATTAAACTGAGGTTTAATTAGTTTACCAAGCCAGTAATTTAAAATTTGAAAATTGTTTACCAAAACTTTTATTTATGTCTATGTAAATGCTTGTATAAGTAGACCATATTGCAAATTAAAAAGTTTTATTGTCAAATATATTATCAATTATAAATAAAGACATGATTATTATTATCAAAACATGAACTAATGAGCTGTGGTATGCTTTCCCAGCTGCGGTGGGGAAGCGAGGCTGGAAGATGTTCTACGTGGTGCTGCGCGACATGATTCTTTACCTGTACAAGGACGAACAGGCACTGAAGAAGTCAAACACCCTGGGATCTCACAACGCCATACGCATTCACCACTGCCTCGCTTCCAAGGCAACAGACTATTCGAAAAAGCAGCACGTGATACGTCTGCAGACGTCGGACTGGGCGGAGTACTTGTTTCAGACGTCGAACACTAAGGAGTGTCAGGAGTGGATAGACACGATCAACTTTGTGGCGGCGAGTTTGTCAGCCCCACCGTTGCCTGGTGCTGTTGGCTCACAGAGAAAGTTCCAACGGCCGCTGCTTCCTGCCTCGTACACACGCCTTAACATGGTACGTCACTGCGACACCATCTGTGTTGGTGGGGCTAATAAATGTTATCATTTTGTTTTTTATATTTTTATTGTATAATAACATTGTTGTGTGTCATTGTCTTCAAAATCAACAAAATATTGGTCTGCTAATCATGTAATAAAATGACTGCATCATTACTGTAATTGACTTAATATGTTTACAATAATTAAGAAAACATTATTAGAATCATTAAACATTGCAAAATATTTATAAAGAACATATAATTTATATATAATATGTGCTGGCATAATGTTAATCTGACAGATATCATCTTTAAACCCTGTCATGGAATTTAAGACTGCATCAGGGAAGCTTACTTATAAAAGAGAACAGAAAATCTAAAGAAAAAAAGTTGCTAATGAGAAAATCATTCTCTAAACTGGGAGTTACCATGACTGACATTCCTTGCAGAGCATTGTGTTGCACAGATCAAGATGTGCTACGCTTAATAATGCTTTGTTTAAGCCTTTATCAGTTGGCAAATTTAAGGATAAAATATATGGAATAATTATTTCATAGTGCCTCTTATTCTTGCCCTAGAATGCAAATTGTTAACTTAGGTGTACTGTGATATTGAAGGTATCAATTAAAGATAAAATCGCTTGCCATGCCTTGAATTAGCCAGTTACTGCCATACAATTTAACCCATTCTTAAGATAATTTGATGAATCATGGTAGAAGACTTATAACGTGTTGTGTTTAACATCTTCCCAGTTTTATCACAAGTAAAGGAAGGCCTTAAAAGGTGTGCTTTGATTCCAAGAAATATAGTTTTTGTTTAACTGGGTCAGAAAACTTAAGTAGGAAAGGCATTGAACCCTCCTCTTCAACTTGCACGACAAAAAACTGAGTGGCCTGAGTGGACATTGTACAATAGGTTTGTTCCTGTGTAAAATGTTTGTACCTTGTGTGTAGCGCATATACATATCTCATGTGTTGTATAGCTCATACATATTTCATGCATGGTGTATCTCATGTGTTGTGTATCTCATACATACATCTATGCATGGTGTATCTCATGTGGTGTGTATCTCATACATATTTCATGCATGGTGTATCTCATGTGTTGTGTATCTCATACATACATCTATGCATGGTGTATCTCATGTGTTGTGTATCTCATACATACATCTATGCATGGTGTATCTCATGTGTTGTGTATCTCATACATATTTCATGCATGGTGTATCTCATGTGTTGTGTATCTCATACATACATCTATGCATGGTGTATCTCATGTGTTGTGTATCTCATACATACATCTATGCATGGTGTATCTCATGTGGTGTGTATCTCATACATATTTCTTGCATGGTGTATCTCATGTGTTGTGTATCTCATACATACATCTATGCATGGTGTATCTCATGTGGTGTGTATCTCATACATATTTCATGCAAGGTGTATCTCATGTGTTGTGTATCTCATACATCTATGCATGGTGTATCTCATGTGTTACAGCCGGACCAGTTGTCCACCATGGAGGAGCGGCTTGTTGGCACGGAGAAGGAACTTCAGGAACACCGACATTTTCCTCCAGAACGTGGCGCCAAGGCCTCCTCCATTCACTACTTCGTCGAGAAGGAAAACTATCTCACTTTTGAGGTGGGTGTTTCTGATCATTATCTTGGTGCAAGATGAAGTGTGTGACAATGTGTTTTTGTGTCCTCAAGTCACTGGCAATAATGAATCTCAGTAGATTTGCCCTTGTCCCTCTGTTCTTACATCCATTGACTGAAGATAGTGTTACCCGTAATTCCAAAAGTAGGGGCATTTGTGTCCTTATGCAATCATCACTGTAATTCTTTATGTTTAATGAACATTCTGGTACAAGCTGTATGATTTTTACTGACGACATGTTGCAGATTGAGCGATTAAAAGTGTACATCTTTCTGCTCCAATCAAAACTGGCCTCTCATCCAGAGCTTGAGCCGTCATTAGTGGAAACCTCCATTGGTGAAGATGAAGAGGGCATCAGGGGAGTTAAACCTCACCCAGGAATGCTCTCCCCTGGCAAGAAGCCTACATTTCAGCGCAGTCTCTCTGATAGGTACAGTTATAGGGCCGCCATATTTCAAGATGACCATGTTGAGTTAGATGTGCTTTAGAATTATGCTTTTTATACATTTTTTATTATAAAACAAAACAAGTGCTTTTATTCTGATATTGATTTTTGAGATCAACTTACACTCTCTTGTAGTGGTTTATAAACTAACAACTGTGATGTATTTTTGCACAGAAATTATTAAAATTGCTACTGGGTTGTAATTTGAACTTCGTTGTAGAAGGCTTAATTCTTTCAGAGAAGTCCAATTAAATTTAAAATGTTATGTCCTTAGCAAAATTGTATTACTTTTAAAATCTGTTACTTGGAAACATATTTCTCTCCTATATCATGCATATTCTTCCTTAATGTTTTACATGACATATTTGTATTTTTGTCTTCCTTGAAATCCTTCTTTATGTACTTTTCCTGATAAATCCTTTCATATAAATTTCTGAGAATATTATCAGAATCTCAATTCTCATTACAAGATTAGCTGAAATGTCAGATATCAGTTTAAGAGCTTTTCGTACATATATCTCATTTGCTTATAGAGTTTGGTTTGTATGATGTTCAGTTTTACATTTTTGTGTAGTAACTATAAAGGAACTCGTAATAAGATTCAAATGTTTTACATTTTGATCAACAAGTGACACAATTTTGATGTGATATTTTGTCATAATATTTCGTATCTCGTAGATGTTTGAGATCTCATGACCATCTGTAGTTGTCACCCTTCATTCACTGGGAACCAACAGAGTAACACTGGAAATGTTGTACCCGAGGCAATGATCAACCGCACCTCTGGCTTTTTATATGCTCAGCTTGTTTGTTATTATGATTTGCTTTTTATGCTCCCCGAAAAATTTCGGGGGAGCATATAGTCGTCGCCTTGTCTGTCCGTCCGTCAGTCCGTCCGTCCGTCCGTACGTCCCATTCGTGTCCGGCCCATAACTTCGTTATTTGAAGTCGGATTTTAAAACTATTTTACAGAAATGACCACCATGTTGAGACGACGTGTCGCGCACAACATTTGGGTCGCTACCTTGAAGGTCAAGGTCACAGCATGACCTTGCAGCAAAATCGTGTCCGGCCCATAACTTTGTTATTTGAAGTTTAATTTCAAAAATATTTCACAGAAATGATCACCATATTGAGACGACGTGTCACGCGCAATATTTAGGTCGCTACCTTGAAGGTCAAGGTCACAGCATGACCTTGCAGCAAAATCGTGTCCGGCCCATAACTTTCTTATTTGAAGTTGGATTTCAAAAATATTTCACAGGAATTATCACCATATTGAGACAACGTGTTGCGCGCAACATTTGGGTCGCTACCTTTAAGGTCAAGGTCAAAGCGCGACCTTGCAGCAAAATCGTGTCCAATCCATAACTTTGTTATTTGAAGTTTGATTTAAAAAATCTTTCACAGAAATGATCACCATATTGAGACGACGTGTAGCGCGCAAAATTTGGGTGGCTACCTTGAAGGTCAAGGTCACAGCATGACCTTGCAGCAAAATCGTGTCCGGCCCATAACTTTGTTATTTAAAGTCAGATTTCGAAACAATTTCACAGAAATGATCACCATATTGAGACGACATGTCACATTCAAAATTTGGGCTGCTACCTTGAAGGTAATGTCACAGCATGACCTTTCAACAAAATCGTGTCCGGCCCATATCTTAGTTATTTGAAGTCAGATTTTACAATTATTTTACATAATTAATCACCATATTGACACCACTGTTGCGCGCACCAGAACTTTGTTATTTAAAGTCTGATTTTACAACTACTTTTGACAAACTACTTCTCTGTGTCCAATACCTATTCGGGGAGTATTACCCGGTTCCGACCGGCTCTTGTTTTTGTCTGCTATACAAAATTCTGTTATATTTTCTTCAACACAACTATTATAATTCAGTAAGATTCTGACTAAAATCTACCAAGAAAGTTGTTTTAACCGCATATTCAACTGTCATCTTAGCAATACAACGTCAGATTAATTCAATATTATTGTACTGATTTTATATTACAAATACTTTGCAGTAGCAGGTATTTAGTAGATACAAAAATATACATGTGTTATGTAATTGTTTAATAAACAGTTTAAACAAAAGGGTGGACCACACGCCTAAGTTATTGTCCTCCCTGTTACAACATTGGTTATACTCTGTTAGTTCCCAGTGTTTATGTTTTTGCTTTGTCTTTGTTGTGTGAATCTTCTAGTCATGCTTTCCGTAATCATGTATAAGCTTGTCAAATTAAAGAACATAATCATTTAGTCTATTATTCAATGTATATCATATATATCATAAAATTAATTGGGGCAAGAAGTGTACCAAAGACATTGTATTCAGCTCAATGAATAGTATTTGTGACTGATGCTTCAAACAAACTTGCGATTTTGTATATTTTTAGCAATTGTTTCATTTCCTGATTGTTTCTAAACCAAAGTGTCTTTATTATTGTGTTGATCTTCGAATACAATCATTATTTCATGTGGATGTTTAAAGTGATGTTTCTTGATGACATATATTCATGTGGTTACGTGGAGCCGAGCATTACACAGTGGAAGGTGTTGTCAGATTTGTGGGCGGCCATAGTCTCTGGGTTGCTAGGTGACGGTTAAAGAATTCCAGCCTCCAAGAGGTCCTGGGTTTGATTCTTTACCAAGGAAATGTGTTGGAATCATCGCAAAGGAGAGGGAAATGGAAACTTTCAGCATACCCTGACACAGCTTTAAATGAGCTCGAAATACAATCATGCCAAGTATAGTGTATTGATGTCATATCATACAAGTATTCTTGTACGATATTTGTTGCTCATTGTACAAAGAGAGATCAAATCATGTTGATTGGTGGGGATATTTGATCATTTTTCTCGATCATAACTTATATAATGTGAGGGATTATATCGCTAAATCTCCTCTATATATCGTTTTACAATCATATCCCTCAACATTAACAAAATAATAAGTTGATTTCTCATCTCTAGTCTAATTTTATTATAAAGCATTTTATTCATCAAATAAATGTTGATGGTGCAAGCCAAGTAAGTTGATCCAGACATCATGTCTTGTAACATACATCATGGGCATTAGTTTTTAACTGTGTTAGCCTTTCCCCCTGTTTTTCATGATTAAGGGGAGACCATTAGTAACCACAACAAACATTAGTATGGATTTCAGTTAGCATATCTATTTTTTGTCTAGTAATTCTTTGAAGTTAGATGAAATCCTTTAATTGTTCACGCTGCCATTATCGAATAGATGGCCTTCAGCAATGATCTGTTTTTCTCACTGTCATATGTTTATTGTTCATTCTTTTTTCTTTTTTGACAAGAAGTATTGTTTTCATACGAGACATGTATTGTTTTACCAGTGTATGTATTTTACATGGTTGCCAAATATTTGCTCCACGCAAGAACAGGGTAATAACATTGTATTCTTCACACACAACATGTAGGCAACAATTTAACATTTCGAGGGCTTGGTGCAAAACTATTGTAAAAATTGTTATATAAAATAAGGTAGTTACAATAGTTTTACACCAAGACCTTGATTTGTGATATCTTCTAAGAAGGTGGTTACATATTGCATGATATCTCAGAAATTAATACATTGTACTCTAAAGGAAAAAAAGCTGTTATTTTTGGAGTTCAGAAATCTTGTCAAACTTGAAATGGATAGGTAAACTTGAAACTAAATTTTTGTATTTCATGCAAAAAAGTGTGGTTGGAAGATTTTCTGAAAATCTGGATTTCTTACTTTTGCATTATTTTGTGATTCGATTTTTCAGACCGCTGTATATAAATACTTTGTCATTTCCAAATTAGTTAGGTTTTTGATCATACAATCAACAAATAGCTACTTGACAATAATTTGTATATTTGTTAATCGTTATGCATTTTACAGTCTGAATCTTTTTTTTATTGTTGTTATTTCATACCATTTGTTTCTTATCAATGTAGTTAATTAATTATAGCAGTTTGAATAACTAAAATCTTTGGTTTTCTGTCAAAACTTGAGCAAATATCAGCGTCTTTTCCTTTATTTTAATTTTCGAGATTCTAATTAACTAGACAATTTTTTTTTACTGTACCTTTCAACTTCTGTTTTATTAATCCAGAAAATAGAATGTATATATTGAATGTAATCTTGTTTAAAAATGTTCTGACCAAATAATTTGTATTAACTAGGACGGGAGGAATTGAAAATAACCCTACAGCAGCAACTGCTCTAAGCACTCTTGTTTGACCAATCAAATTGACTGTTACATCATGGGTAAGATTGGAAGTAAAACCCCTGTTGTGATTGGTTTCCTTGTGTGTTTAGAAAGATCTGTCTACTTGAATGATATTTTAGTTATATTTCTTATGTTTCATGTTGTTTTTGTTTGTAATTGTTTTTTTCTTTATTTAATCAGTATGAATTTATTGTGAAAAACTTTCGCAATGTGAAATAGAATAAAAATGAAACATGTATTTGAGTGATGTTTGAAACCCTGATTCCAAATAATTGCTCTGTTAACAAGTGTTTGGTATCCTGCTTATAACCCAAAAGTCATATCTACCAGATTTGTATCGTTTCTGTTTTGAAATAATATTTACTTGGTAAACTGTTGCTATAAACAACAGCAAGCCTACTTTTAAAGTGTACCTGCACTAAGAATACAGCAGGAGCATAACAAATACAAAATGTAGGACTTCAAATAAAATTCATTGACAAAAAACAGATAATAATCGCAGATAAACTTTCTTTTCTGGTTGTCTTCTTGCATGGTTTATATCAGTATTTTCTCCACGTTAGCATGCCCTACCCTGAATAGAGAAAACCATCTAACCTGTTATGCCTTTACAGTTTAGCATTTAAATACAATGTTAGCTTTTTCCTGTTTTAAGTTTTAGACAACATATCTCGACCTCATGCGATTAATATTTGTTTCCAAATTGTATTAATGTTATCTGTGTAATAGTTTGCTTTTTATTTAAACTTATATTTACATTGTACCTTAGATCTAGTCGGTGATATTGGCACTTTTTCTAGCACTCAATTAAATCACACTATTATAACTGGTGTCTGTAACAGTGAGTAAAGCACTGAGTTCTATCATGTTAATGGTATTGCGCAATAGGTCAAGGTTAAAGGTTAACTGTGATGTGTTTTCTCTCTTCAGGGCGAGCCCCGATGGGAGCCCGAAAGGTGGAAACACAAGCCCCGGTGGGAGCCCAAAATTCAATGAACATGGAGAACTGTTAAATAGGAAATCAGAAATTACACAATTATAATGTTGTGGTTTGATTAAGAAACTATTTTTTTTACCCCAGTAGCCTTAACTTCCAAACAAAATAAAGGAATACAAAGTTCACATAAGTTTAAGCATTCTAGTGGGTAGAATTCTGGTTAATATACCCTAGGTCTATAAGCAACATATTGTTGTGGCTAAATGCTAACACTTGATCTACAGACTTCACTGGAAAATGTTTAAAATAAACAAAAATACTCGTCCAAGTTTGTGATTTAAATTCATGAAGATGCTGCAACAAGCTGCTATGTGAAATGGAGGTTTTTTGCTATGTGTTACCATGGTAACTGCTACACACAGTTGACTGTGAAGACATTGTGATATAGTTTTCATTACTAAGGTACCTGATGTGTTATGTGTTTTGTGTTTGTTCTATGTTGACATATTCTGTCTTGCACCACCAATCTGGAACTGAAGTATTACATGTTGCTGCATTAAGGTGCCATGGTGCAATATTGTATTTTAAATTGTATAAAACTTTTTAATAAACAAATTTAGGTCTTTTAATGTCTAGGTGAGTGAAGACTAAACATAAAACACTATAAACACAATTAAAAAATAATGTATTTTACTTTTATAAAGATGTGGTGATAAACATCATGTTTTAAGTTTATTTTTAATATTTGCTGCATAGTATGTGACAAAAAAAGATAATACTGTATTACATGTATTAGCAGTTAAACTCATTTTTAAAACATAAACATGTTGTTTTATAAATACTACACAATGTTCATCTTGTATATAATAGCCAGCTGGGTTTTATATGATAGAAATTAAAATAAATATGTGCCAAACAGATGTTTCTGTAAAATTTATACATAGTGCCATTGTCTTGACTTTATTCAGTAAATGTCAAAGGCAATTACCAATAATACACAGGGGGGTAATTATTTTGTGCTTCAATTGAGTGATTTCAAAACACCAGAAAAATATAAGAGTGTATGTGTAGATTTTGCAATGCTAAAGAGATATACCTTCTTACAAGTTGTTGCCATAAACTGTTGAAAGAAATAACCTTCTTTGATATTTACATTTATGCCATATTAACCAGCACTTCCATAATGTCAGTCATCAAGTTAGCCAGCATTGTGTTCGACATATCAGCAACCAAATACTCTTTGTAAATGCAAAAGGTAGAAGGCAACAACATTGGCAAGGGAATCGCATAGTGACTAGAGTGTGCTATTCCTACTAATTTGGTCGCTTGTTTAATTCCCTGTATGATATATCTTGAACAGGGTTTTCAAATTCAGGTTGGCCTTTTCACGTCGTACTTATTATCCTCTGCCAAAGGCGGAGGGATATAGATTTGGCGTTGTCCGTCCTGGTGTCACAAACTTGTTAGGGGTATATCTCACAGACTATTACAGATTTGAACATGAAACATCAGGGGTGTATAGATCTCATTGAGAAGAAGTGCACCGCACAAGAACCATAACCTTCCACTTCCTAATTTTAGAGTTATTGCCCTTCGTTATTTTTCATACTGTCCGGGCGTCACAAACTTGTTGGGTCTTTATCTCAAAGCCTATTACAGATTTGAACATGAAACTTCAGGGCTGTATAGATCTCATTGAGGAGAATTGCACTGCACAAGAACCATAACCCTCCACTTCCTAATTTTATAATTATTGCCCTTTGTTATTTTTCATACTGTCCGGGCGTCACAAGTTTGTTCATACTGTCTGGGCATCACAAAATTGTTGGGGCAATTTTCAAAGACTATTTTAGATTTGAACATGAAACTTTAGGGGTACTAGTATATAGATCTCATTGAGGAGAAGTGCACTGCACAAGAACCATAACCCTCCACTTCCTAATTTTAGAGTTATTGCCCTTTGTTACTTGTCATACTGTCCGGGTGTCACAAACTTGTTGGGGCTATATCTCAAAGCCTATTACAGATTTGAACATGAAATTTCAGGGGTTTATAGATCTCATTGAGAAGAAGTGCACTGCACAAGAACCATAACCCTCCACTTCCTAATTTTATATTTATTGCCCTTTGTTATTTTTCATACTGTCCGGGCATCACAAGCTTGTTCATACTGTCCGGGCATCACAAAATTGGTGGGGCAATTTTCAAAGACTATTACAGATTTGAACATGAAACTTCAGGGGTATAAAGATCTCATTGAGAAGTGCACTGCACAAGAACCATAACCCTCCACTTCCTAATTTTAGAGTTATTGCTCTTTGTTACTTGTCATACTGTCCGGGCGTCACAAACTTTTTGGGGCTATATCTCAAAGACTATTACTGATTTGAACATGAAACTTCAGGGGTGTATAGATATTATTGAGGAGAAGTGCACAGCACAAGAACCATAACCCTCCACTTCCTAATTTAAGAGTTATTGCCCTTTGTTAAAAAAAATTCATAATTGAATTCTGTGCGGAATTTATCTCAGTGACTACAACAGATATCAGCATGAAACTTTAACGGTAGATAGACCTTAATGAGTGGAAGTGTACTGCACAAGAACCATAACCCTCCACTTCTTTATTTTAGAGTTATTGCCTTTTTCATACTTAAATATTGTGTGGAACATATCTCAGTGACTACAAAAGATATCAGCATGAAACTTTATAGGTAGATAGACCTTAATGAGTGGAAGTGTACTGCACAAGAACCATAACCCTCCACTTCTTTATTTTAGAGTTATTGTCCTTTGTTTTTATACTTGAAATATGGTCTACTGTAAGTTGCAAATAAATGGTTCATATTTAATTGTAGTTATTAAACCTATAAAACATAACTAAGAAATGACGCAATGTACAGTTCACATACACCTTTCCCTAAATTTCTTCACCTCCCATCAATCAACAAAACCTGTTCGGCGGGAGATATCAATTCGACGAATTTGCTTGTTAGTCCAAAGATGTGGCTAGTTCAGTCAAAATGTTATAGAACATTATTTAGCATACTAAACAATGTAAACATACCCAAACGTACTCTGTACTTGTAGTTTGGGGGGGGGGGGGTAGAAAAATCAATGAAAGTGTTGACGGGTTGAAGTAAAGGTCAATTTTGAGCGTGTTTTGGCCATATTTCTATTAAAATTAGACTTAAAATGAATCGCGAGCGACGAAAAAAAATTTAGCGTTTTGGGCATAAAAATCATAGGTCCGCGGCCGTTAGGGGGGGCGCGCGCCGGGTGCGCCCCCGCTAGTCAGCGGCACGTGCCCCTACCTCTCGATCAAGTAGGTCAGTGTTCAGTTACTGACACTGTATGCTACGGTCAACATAGTCGGGATGATTGTACATTTTACAATATCAAACGAAAAAGAATGACTACACGAGGAGGCGGACACGTGAATTTGTACAAAATTCATTCACTGTTCTATTTAGCCTTTAGCAGTACATATATATATATAGGCTATACGAGTGGGAAATGTCTACGTATCTTCCAAAATGACCCTTTAACGCGGGTAGCTTTGTACATTATTCAAAATCTTAGAATAACAATTTGCTATGATTTAATGATTAAACAGCGAACTATTGACATTCTTAAAATTTTTTTTAATTTTCTTCCCAATGAAATCAATTTTTTCTCTATATAAAGATCTATTTATATAATTATATACACAGGGAAAGGTCTCGTAATTTATATATATATATCTATAGATATATATAAAAAATTACGAGACCTTTCCCTGTGATTATATATATAAAGAATAGTTGTCAAGCGGGCACCAAGTACATGTAGACAGACTTAACAACACGAAATACCCCGCGAAGCACTTGCATTTGTACATAGGAAAACTGATGTTTACCGCCTCTCAGACCTAGATCCACATCTAGGTCTGGCTAGCTGATCCAATTTCTCCACACTTGTGCAACATTCGACCTCTCATGAACTTGCAGCGTTCTTTTGAAATCGCGCAGATCTCTTTTTCATTTCAATTTAGGAAAACACTCTAACCGCTCGCCATAGCTTGGTTAAACATGAGCCAAATAGTTTAACGCTACAACGCTTCTTTTTAACAATCTTAAATAAATGTTCCTGGATTACTACATAGGCCTACGGTTATACATAATAATAAAAATCTTGGATCTACGCAATTTAACGTTTAAAAATAAATTATTTAATATTAACTTGTGATTCATAAAAATTTATCTCAAAATGTTTATATCATAAACAAATGAGTCAATAAAGTGATACCTTATCTTTCATATAAATGTGCATGCATACACAATAAGTATGTAGGGCCTACATACGAGTCCGTTTACAATTCATGTACTTTGGAGACCTCATATAACCACAGCATTCTAATGCGGTTAAGAAATAGTACGTGAAATATATTTGCGGAAACTATCATGTAACAAAACAGCTGAAAAGAAGACGCGTCTGGAATTAACTACTATTATTGTCAACGAGGATCTTAAACCAAGGCTGACGTGAGAATGTGGTGTGACGTTGCCGACGTGTCGACGGTGTCGTGGACGCTGCTGACGTTGTGTGCAACCTTGGTCACCTGGTGAGCAACACTCTCTAGTACCATTTTAATGGCTCATACATCAAATACTAATTTACTAATCTTCTAAGTTCGATTGCGAATGAGGTAGATTTATTCCAACTTTCAAACGTATTCAAACTATAACCGGTATTATCACTTTTGACCGCATAATCCAGATGGAATCCACCTAATTTCTGAGATAAGAGAGAAGCCAGAACTATTCTCATAACGCTGTGCGCTGAAGAATGAAGTATCTGGTACCATGCATATATTTAGCGTTTTTGGTATGACGTGGCCTGGGATTGAACCCAGCACCTCCCGCTCTCGAGGCTAACGCTCTACCACCAGACCACCAAGTCACTGATGAGGTTGTTATGGTATTCATTTAACATTCAGGATCCATTATTTATTCAACTTTTTTGTTAACAAGTCATATTGGGGAATCGTTCTTTCATGTGAACATTATGTTGCTTTTCAAAATCTATTAAAATTTACAGCTTATATAGGGATTAAAAATTACCTTTCCTTCCTGAAAAGTCATTTTGAAGCTATTTGCTTCCAGTATTTGATATTTTTCCTAACACAACTGGTTTAGTTAAATAAAAAAACACAGTACAGATCATGACAATGAGTACTTTAAAAGCTGCACTCACGTTGCATAAATGCGTGTCTGTAAGAGACACGGACGGTAAACTTCGTCTATGGTTTGTTATAATATAAAATTATAAAATAAAAACAGCGAGACAGATTGGTTCAATGCCCCTACGCAGAATAGACTAGAACACACGATCTTGCAGTATATACTTTAAGTACAAGCGAACTTGCCGTAAGTGGCTACACTGGTATAGGTATTGAACGACAGTGCCAGACTTCAGTACACACGCACTTGCTGGTTAAATAAAACAGTATGAACACGGTATAGCTTTTGAGGAACGTACACGAGGTAAAGCGTATCCCTAACGTATATCTGCGTATATCAGCGTATGATCATACGCTGGCATACGCTTTTGTCATACGCTGTAGTGTGACATCGGTTTGCAGGTTCCCGGAAGAAATGACGTTTCCATGACGTTGGGCACAATTATCAAAATAAAATTCATTAAAAAAAATAGAGGTTTAGTTTTAAATGCATTGCCAACCAGTAGAAGGCATATTAAAGTACTATATGGTATGTTTTAATATCCCCCAAAATGTTGGTAACAAGAAAATGAGAGTGTTTTTTTTTATACAAATTTATCATTTTCTTGTATCACACGACACGAGCATAGGACCTTTAACACATCAAAATATAAATGTACTGCAAAGTCCGTGTATAAGAAAATCACCAAAAACATTAAAATAATATATGTTTTCTATAACCGGAGTTCCTTATAAACGTATGGAGAACTAGTTCCTGGTAAGCGAAGTTTGTATAACTGTATAAGAAACTTGAGTTTATTATTAGTTGTTTATTTCAGTTATATTTTTAAAGTATTAACAGAAATAAAAGTTCGTTATACCAGGTTTCTCCCTTATGACTAACAGATAGCCCTGGTTAAACCAAACCAAAGATAATAAATGGTGATGAAATACGAACGATGTATACTAGCAGTTGTTTTGGTGCAATTAACGCGCGTTTAAAAAAAGCGCGTGCCATCATTCGCATGCAGGTGCATGTTAAATCGTGTGAAAAGAAAAAAATCTGAATACAAAGTAGATATGGTCAAGTTAAACAAAACACTTAGCAAGCACAAACACGCAAACGACAAGACGAAACTGACATCTAGAAGAAACTTTTTTGTATATATCTTTTATTATTAGAATCTATTTTTAATTTTTAATATAATTTCCCCAAGAAAAGATTCCGAGCATTTTCATCATGCGATAACAACTATGTACGATGTTCATGGGTATAGGTGTTGCCCGGTGAATGCATACTTGATCTGTCGCTGCAGGTACCTGTACCGTCACTTCACGCAGCTCCGGCGACTCGGACTTCCGGGACCAACCCCGCTACCCTTCGTCGGCAATCTGCTGGAACAACTGTGGAGGGTTCGAACACTTGATTACTTGGGTGTTTGCCAAATACCTGACAGTCCGTGCATTTTAAATATGCGAAAGTGTGTATGTTCGTACATTACGCAGGTAACAAGGCGTCATTTTCCGATGAGTTTACCAAGAGTGTCTTTTTTTTTACATCCCAGTAAAACAGTTTTACATAATAACAGTATAAATCACAAGTATTTCTATTTTTTATTTCGTGTATTATTTAAGTAAAACACTTTATTGGTTGAGTAAGCACAGCAGTTGTGTTTATTATCGTGAATTATTAAAACTGCAACTGTTAATTGAATAAATGGCCATACTTTAAGAGTTTTAAAGACATTCGGGAAACTGTTGCAGGGTACAGACAAGACAGACGCAGAATGGTTCAGTAAATATGGCAAAGTGTTTGGGTAAGTAAATGAATACCATCGTATAAGAAAGTCAACGTCATAGTTAATTTTAATCAAGTACATGACCATTTTTCATCACTGCACAATTTACATAAAATACATTAAGAATCACAGTATCAACATCGGTCCATGTCCACCCAGAAACGCGCAAACACGTCCTCAAGAACTACATTGTACTAACTTTATAACACACCACTTGATATTCTGATTCCTTTAGATTCTACAACGGCTTCCGGCCGTCCGTCATGGTGGGGGATCCGGAGATCATCAAACTCGTTCTCGTGAAGAACTTCCCCAACTACATGGACAGGCCTGTACGAACCGCTTACCTTAAGTTGAAAAATGCTGATAAACAGACTGAGAAACCGTGTTTAAACATGGTTAAGTTGTTCGAACTAATAATAATGATATATACTATGTTTGTTTGAACTATTTTAAATGCACTTATATAAGTGCATAAGCCGAATGCCCGAAAAAGCAGTCTAACCAATATTTACCGGTACATCATTTATTTTGTTATTCAATTCAATGTGTTTGTTTTGTTTTTCTAAAATATCTCCATGGAAATAATGAATATAGCCTTTTAAGTAAACGTGTAAAAAGAAACGTGTATACTATAGTATATAACTCAAACCATGTAATGTTGACCTGCGTTTGTCATCAGTTACCCAAGAGCGTGCCGCGTCTGCTGGCGGAAGGGCTGTTCTTTATGCAAGGCCGGAAATGGAAGAAGACGCGAAACATTCTCACTCCCTCCTTCAGCGCAGCTAAACTCAAATACGTATGTTTACATACCTTACAACTACCAGTATTACACTTGGTTTACATGGTTTATAAGATCATTGTAATGAATTGTTGTAACTCCTGCGACTTAAGGTGGGTGGTACCTTACTCGGGAAATAGCCGGAAAAAAATTATGTTGTCTCTAGACTTTGAAACGTATTATAAACAAAGAAATTCTTATTCATCACGCCTGCTTACGGATCTTCCGTGGGACCGCATTGTTAAAATCGACAAAATTATTACTTGATTGCGTTAAGTCAGTCACCTCATCACTCCAAGTTCACCTGAAATAAAGTGACGTTTTGCGGATGCGTCCCATGTTTAGTTGTGTGTTGTATACTAAACTCTCTGTTTCCCGTCAGTTCGTGCCTATCATCAACAAGTGCGCGGAGCAGCTCGTGAAGAACCTGCAGGCACGTGTCGGCGAGGACGTGGAGATACGCAAGTACGTGCAACACGCGGCACTCGTGCTTTCAACCTACATTCTGGCATTTTTGGGTCTAAAGTTTAGCCAATAGACATAATCATAGATTATGATTTTATATTTGAAATTTATGTTTATATTATTTATACAAATTGTTTTACTTATTCATCATTTTGTCTTGTAAGAGTTGGCGTCCATTGTTTTTGTATGTTGTAACATGATTTATATGTGTTCAAAGAAAGACATTTTTCTCAAAATACGTGATGTTATCAAAATGTCTTGACCACGAACGTGATGTTCTGTCTTATATAGTTCAGTATATATATTTGTTCTAAATCATGGTATGCATTTTAACTACCACACGATACTGCCAGTGCATAAATTGTATTGGATTCTGATTAAAACACAAATTTGTTTTATGTATGGTCACAAATGTTAGATGTCGTTCCGTGGTTAAAGCAAAACAAACCAACACCTTTGGAAACTAAACGTTGCGGTATCATTTACATGTTTTATAACAAGATGAACTTGAGGAAGACTCATATGCACCGTTAGTAACCATGTATTCCAGGTCCTACATCCATTTTACAATGGACGCCATCGCCTCCACAGCGTTCGGGATCGACATCGATTCCCAGAACCAGCCAGACGACCCGTTCGTCAGCAACATCGACGCCATCTTCAAACCGAGGCTCTCCATTAGAATCTTCATACTGCTGGCAGGTGCGATCACAACTAACAAACCAACCACACCTTCTCCTGAACATAGACGTTAAAATATGGCAAATAAATCATAAAAGACAAAAAAGTGCATGTACCTAGGGAAACACGTTTTTCTTTGTGTATTATTCACACACATCATGCATACAAAAAAAATAATTGTGTTTCTCTTCTTGTGGCATTGGATGGTTTGTGTTATTTTAGCTCTTGGGGCATACACATAAATTCAGTTCGAACTTTGAAAAATTACTGTTATATAAAAGTTAAAGCAAAACATTGCTGACGTTTGACTGGGTAAATATTACGCGAGCTCATATTGCCCGGTGAAGCTGCGTGCCCGCCACTTGCGGCGCTCCTGGGATAGCTCAGTTTGTTGTGTTATACTACACTAAACATCGTTTCCCGTTGTAGCTGCGTGCCCGCCACTTGCGGCGCTCCTGGGATAGCTCAGTTTGTTGTGTTATACTACACTAAACATCGTTCCCCGTTGTAGCTGCGTGCCCGCCACTTGCGGCGCTCCTGGGATAGCTCAGTTTGTTTTGTTATATTACACTAAACATCGTTCCCCGTTGTAGCTGCGTGCCCGCCACTTGCGACGCTACTGAAACTGTTCGGGTTCTCCGCCTGGCCCTATCAGTCCGTCCGCTTCTACGAGCAGACTGGGCAGGCACTCATTGACGAACGCAAGAAACACAAGATGGTACAGTCTTTATATCCTATATCACATATAATATTAAGATGGTACATATATCTTTTACCAGTAGCAGATCCACATTTGTATTTCTGGTCAATGCCCTTATGTCGCAACGTCTTTTGGTGGTATAAAATTGTACTTTTGAGTACATTTATGTAATATAATAATCTTGGAATAATAAATGTTGTTAAAAATAAGAAAAACATGGGAAATATTTATTTTACACGGCTTACTTAATTGTGTGGTCTTATTGTTTAGAAATAAAGAAAATGTTGAACCGAAAAAGTAAAGTGACATTGTATTGACGATTGTTAATTCCTTAAAGTCTAGAAGTACATCATTGAAAACGATGTTGTAGCCCCGGGTGGATTTCATCGAGATGCTGTTGAACGCGGAGTTTGACGCCGATCGCGCTGAGTACGTTCACGGTGACGTCAGCGCCGTCGACGGCCACGCCGGAGAAGCCGTCAACGAAAGTGAGTGATCCTCTGATAATTGCACACCCATCGCATGTGTCTTTTAAAAATACTAAGAAAAGTGTCACTTTATTTCATAGGTAGGCCTATGGTAAAGAACTGCTTCATTGGAAACCTCGCATGTTTACTTCACAGTGCGTTTAACAGTAATCTATACATAACGTGTATACTAGCAACTCTTACCCTTTATCAGTCAACGTGCTTTGACCTGATTTGTAAAACGGAAAACGTAACACTCTAGGCACATTTCTTTCTCTTAATGTGTGTTCTGGCATCTGTTGTTGGTGACTCAACATGTACACGTGAAAAACTCTTACAACTGGGGTGTCTCTAGAATTAACGGACGCAGAGATCAACGGTCAGGCGTTCACGTTCTTTCTCGCGGGTTTCGAGACGACGGCAAGCCTGTTACGTTACGTCAGCCATACGTTAGCCCTGCATCCGAACATCGACAAGCGCCTGTATGAGGAGATTGAGGAACATATTGGAGAGGTGAGGACACAGTCCGGTCGAGTTTTGCGTTATTGTTTATAAACATATATGCATTTCTATAGTTGCCTTACGTCTGATACACGAGGGATGACTTTTATTAGCTTTACTATTATTCTTTTTGTATGTTTTTTCCAGATAATTAGCTTTTAATATAATATGTGTTTAAACTGTTTTTTTCTGTGGAAATGCGTAATTGGCCTTTTATAAAACGTTTTTGTGGTTTAATAGTGACCTTATATATAAACCTAAATGTAAAGTGTTTGTAGAAAGCCTCCGATGCTCGTGTTCCAGGAGGAGCCAACGTACGCTAACCTCGCCAACCTGAAGTACATGGAGCAGGTCATCAACGAGACGCTGAGATTCTACCCGCCCGTCCTTCGGTAATCGGCTGCGGGCGACGTACGGTGGGTGGGTTAGGTTGGTGGGATAGGCGGGGGAGGGAGGGGTCAGATACTCCGGATGATTAGGCAATTGCTTGGCATGCTTAACTGTTTTTAAAACGTTTATTACAAGCTAAATTTTTTTTTTCACAATCCATCTGGACTGAAGATTTAGGGTTCAACCTGGTGGATCAATCTGAAGTTATTATTTCTGGTATTTAGTTACGAGCTCTCATTCAACCTCAAATATTGTACATGTACTAGGTTATTCGTGTTTATCGATGTTGTAAAGAGCTGTCAGAGCTAATTCCTGCGCGTGCTTCCGTTGACCAGTTTGAACCGGCAGGCAACTGCGGACCTGAAGCATGGGGACCTCGTGATTCCACGTGGCGCGGATATCTTCGTACCCGTGTGGCACGTGCACCACGACCCGGAGTTATATCCGGATCCGGAAAAGTTCGACCCGGACAGGTGAAATAGTCGTATTTTCTCAACTTTAACATGATAGAATACATAAAACAGTCAGTGCAACGGTTCAACGCAATGATGATAAACCCCAATTGACAACTAGATTTAAGTTTACTGGTGAAAAACAAGGTTTGATAAAAGATAACAATTTTAAATAAAAAGAAGTCAAAATAATCATTGTCAAAATTCTCAAGTTATAAAACTCTTTCATTCACTTCAGTATAATGCCGACACTGGCACTAACATGTTTGCTGTGGCCAGGTTTTCCGCCGAGCGGAAGACGTCAGGTGATGGCATCACGTTTCTGGCGTTCGGTCTCGGTCCTAGACACTGCATTGGTCTCCGACTAGCTATGGTGGAGGCAAAAATAGCGCTCGTGCACCTGCTGAGGAACTTCCGGTTCGAAAAATGCGAGCAAACTCAGGTATGTTGTGATACACTTTAAAAATACATGTACATTACTATGAACTATTCGGTATTAGAGTAGGTAAAATACACTAAAAAAAGTACAGACGTATTATCAAACTTTGTGTATAGATCATGCAAGTTCAGCCGTAAAAGTGCATATACATGTATTTCATCGCATTTGCAAACTTGTAAAAGTTAATAAATATAAAAATTATGTTTTAGAAAAAACAAAAAAGAAACAAATTGTTTCAGGTGCCGCTGCAGCTGAGACATGTCGGCCTGCTGCGTCCTTTCAAACCAATCGTCGTCAAGGTCCAGCGTCGCTAGGCAACGCGCTTTGATCGCAGAATGGTCGCTGAGATGCTGTGGTGATACCTAAGTATCGCAAACAGTCGCAGTCCAGTCATGGTGGCGACGCTAGTCTTATTGACTAAAAATTTTCAGACATGCACTCGAATATACTCATGAACGTGATTATGTGAAGGATTCATGGGTATTTTCCATCTTTGTTTACATGTAAATACATGTATAAATAAAAATTATGTAAAATACCAAAATTGATATTCTCTTTGTACATTTCTGTGCGTTTAAACGGTGTTGAAAATATTTTTGTGTGACTGTATTTCATTGAAAAATATTGTTGACTATTTGTATTTTTATGTTGTATTTACATAATTATAATGATGTATTCATACATGTGCGTGAATAGTTTAATTAAAAATGATTAAAAGCTATCTCTTAAAAAAAATATATGATCACTTTATATATATATATATAGAACATTATTTGTATGCAATTCACATATGGAGGTGTTTTTGTTGGTTTTGTAGAATGATCTGATGAGAAATGTAAATAGTGGTATTGCCATGGTTTCGTATGTGTTTCTCAATGGTTTAATCAGTATTTTACATTGTTGTTTGTGTACACGTGTATGTAAATAATAAACGGATATTGTATCAAACGTTATTATTTATTTTTTCAAACTTCACACACCTCTTTTAATGGTTAAATATTGTTTTCCCTTTTTACAGCAAATGATTGTTCAAATACTATAATTCAAACGTTTTTATAACATAATTTTCAACGTACATGTTTTGTAAATCTTTCTTTGTCTTACATTTCTCGTAAACAGCATTTTCACTTTTCTTGAGTATATTGAGCTATTTCGGCAGAACGGTGATTATTGGCAAAACAACGAATCACAATCACATTTATTTTTATTAAAATGTTGACTTCCTTCTTACATAAATTCCGTTTCACTTGTTCCGATTAGGCAGACTAACCGGTCTAAGGGAGACCACTCTTCCACAACATTATTGTAAAGTAGTGCCAGGTAAATTGACACCTGTCAACAGTATGTATTCGTACGCTCCTTTATAGTTTTACTGTCTCAAAGGTGTGAAAAACATATCTAAATGAAAGGCGCATTTAAATTTTTTTTGACTAGTCTATAACTACTCCAATTAAGGACGCGCGTGTAAAAATTAGCGTGTATTTGTGTGCATGATGGAACTATTTAGGTTGACTCACTCACTTCCTGTTTCACAGGTAAATAGTAATCAATGGACGATGGAGGTGGATTTTACCGAGAAAATAAAAAGTGTGTTTGACGTTTGTGATACTGAAGGAAGTGGATATATTACTGTCGACCATTTAAAGGATTTAGCAAAGGATCATTTTGGGGCGGATAACGAAGAGGTAGTGTATATGGAAATCGACTAATTATCAATTAATTAGTGTTTTTTTGCTAATTAGTAATTGATTGTTCAAATAATAAAAATATGGTATGATTAAATTTTATTTAAATAACTTGTATTTTATATGATAATTCAATGCTAATGCGCTTCTTCATGCAAACATCGTTTTAAATTTGAATAATATAAGTAAATATGTGTACAACTGTTAATTGCATGTACAAAATGTATACAAGTGATGAGTAATAATAATCGAACCTTTTTAAATTAAAATTATTTTATGTCTTTAAAATATACTATTTTTAATACTTAAATAAAATACATTAACAACATGTGATAGGCCTTATGATTAGTATGATGTGATTCATCACCTACCAATCTATACAAATAAATCTTAATTTTAGTTGTAATTTATATAATTTTCTAAGTATACCAAAGTTCTTTATGAACAAATACATATACCGTAACAACATTATGTCTTTAAAATATTATACTATTTTTATACTTATATGACAAACAGTAACAACATTTGATAGGCCTTTTGATTAGAATGATGTCATCCATCACCATGAAACAATCTTTATTTAACAATTCGCCTGCCTCATGTAGTCAGTATTGACTTTTGGCAGTATAAAGTTGAAGTTGATACGTTATAGATTATTACATATTATTTTTCTAAATGTACAAAACTTCCTCATGAATGCACACATATACAGAAAAATCTTTGTCTGGGCCCACAACAGTAGGACTTTAACCTCGGGCTAAAGTATCCATCTTTTTTGACATTGTGTTTTTTTAATCTACCAACTAGAAAAACGTACATGTACCCACGCTAAAACATTTTATATTGCTCTGGGTATAGTATACATTTGAGTGCAACTGGGACAACTGTTATCTTATAAAAAAGTGTATGTGTGCTTTCATTGGTTCAAACCCCCTGCGTATAAACTATAATGTTTGTCTACATGTGTTTATAATCTATGTTAACTTGTGTTTTCAAATCTTCAAATCATTCATGCTGCACTTCAAGTTTTCTTAGGTACAAAATATGTTAACCTTAACTTTCAACTCATCTGTTTGCAATAATTAAAACCACATGTTTTCACTTTCTTTTAGTATATCAAGTTTAACACTTGCAAGAGCTTAGTAGATAGATCTAGGATAAGATAATAGGATTACATTACTTTGATATGCTGTGTGATTTTATTAAGGCAGGCTTAGGCAGCACTTGTTTGTTCTTGCATTCAAAGAGGTCAAGCCCTATTAGAGACAAGTAATTGATTAGTTGATCTTGCAATACTGCAATATGTTAATCCTTCAATCTGTGTGGCTTGTTTTAGCTATATCATTGCTTCTATGTTTAGAAGGATAATAATCTTTTTGAATGGGTTAATGGGTTAGTTAAATGCCTGCTTTATCTTGTAATGGGATTTGAACAAAAAACTGCTGTTTCAGCTTTACACACATTTGACACCAGAACATTTTACATGTAGGTTCTCAATATTCAAACTTTAATAATCAAATAAATTTGTCAATGTGTATGACTTGCGTCTTTCTTCTGTAAGTCAGTATTGACCATTGGCAGTATAAAGTTGAAGCTTCATTGTGTACCAAACACAACATGGTTGTTACCCTCCACTGACTATATCTTAATAATGTTGTTACCATGGTTACAGGAGGTCGTGGGCATCATACAGCTGCTTGACCCCGAGGGCAAAGGTCGCGTCAGCTTCCAGGACTTCTGTGCTGGCGTACAGCAGATACTCGAGGTTCAAGGTGCGAATCTTACCATTAGTAGGTCCAGGAAAGGCGTACATTATCAGTGGTTTCATCTTAGCCTATAAACAAGCAGGGTTTCTTTGACCTTTGGACAGTATCCAAAGATTAACCACAGAGTTATGGTTTGTATCAACACTTTATTTATGTGTCTGCTAAGATTGCTTTTCATGTGAAAAATGGGCAAATGAGACTGTACACTACAACAAATTGCTCTGTGGGGGTTTACAAGAACTGAATTATTAATACTGCTTTTTAATGTAAAAATACCTTTTTTATTCAGTGTGACTAGGTTATGTAAAAGGCTATAAATCAATTTGTAAGGGGTCAGATTTCAGGTAATAATTATCTGGGAAACTTGATATACATATTGTGGTTTGATTTCAATTAACATAATAAAAAAAATAATTAGTTGTGTACATTTAACAGAAGAAAACAGCAAGACAATGTTGCTGCTGTTATGTTCAGTGATCCAAGAATTGTTTAGTTACCCCCTGAAAGAAATGTCCATATGTCTAATGGTGTGTTGCATGTAATAACTGTCACTCCAACTCCTTTGGTTTCTGTTTGAAGTGTGACATACATGACTAATAGTAGATAAAAGTGTTTGTGTCTAATAATTTTACTGTTCTTCGAAAAAAATATTTGGCAGAATGTTGATTGTTTGTTTGTTTGTTTATTGCATATGCTGAAGTGTCTACTTGTTCATGAAGAATGCATGTCAAAGATATTGCATTTTTACAGTTTTCAACAAATTAAGCAATTAATTCTAATTTGAAATAATTTTTATGCATCTAAAACTACTATTGATCACTTAATTTGGTTTCGTGAACACATTTTACATAATAAACACATTTCATAATGCTTAAATCCATTATACTATTCCCAAAGGTATTTATAATTCTACCATGTTGTGTGTGTGTGTGTGTGTGTGTAATATTTGTGTTGCGTGTTTCAGCCGCGTCGAAGGCCACCACCCCGACCAACTCTGGTAACCACGCCGACTTCATCAACTCATTCCACCTTGCCTCACACTCCACTCCTGAGGTAAGACTAATGGTGCAGTCACACTATAGCGTATGCATTGCGTATGCAAATTTTAGATAGCGTATGCAAATATCAGAAAAACTGTTTTTTAAAACCCCGCCTATCGACCACAGGCCTCTACAAACGTATGAATA
>Ga0224511_10000048_pt1 | contig 39698 bp, 16 predicted proteins | sample SF_May12_sed_USG_2_FD_169988 | JGI IMG/M metagenome (GOLD analysis project Ga0224511, IMG submission 169988) | Sediment microbial communities from San Francisco Bay, California, United States - SF_May12_sed_USGS_8_1 | ecosystem: Environmental > Aquatic > Marine > Sediment | place: USA...
ACATGCAATGCATTATTGATGACAACAATTTAATTCACAATATTATTAATTTTAATAACAGTTTACAGTTCTGCATTCGTCGTCATGCTGTCAACAAAATGGCGACCAATATATGGCGTTACTTCACATTGCGCATGCGCGACAATCCTTGACACATTTCAATAAGACTTGCTAATATATATTCAATACTAAGTAGTATTAATATATAGCCACTACCTAATACCGTCTTGAAAATTCAGCGTTTGGTGCATACAAAATTCATAGGTCCGCGCCTGCTGGACACTGGACCCGCTAGTGGTTTAGAAGGGTCTACATTTTGAAGAAATAAATACAATTATCATAACAATCTAATTTAATATGTTCTAAAAAAGTAAAAGGGAGTCAAGGGACACACACAGTGCTAAGGACACTCTAGTCCAGTTACCGGGCAAACCGCCCTTTAGTAAACCTCAGTCCTAAACCCGTGACGCGACGTCCTTAACCTTGGACGTAAACAAGAGCCCCTGCCCAGGGCTAAACCAGGACACAACAGTCCTGTTATCAGGGACACTACAGTCCGGCGTCCACCAAGGACCGGCAACACATACACTGTGTGCGGCGGACTCCCATTATCGATTGTCGTCATTGGTGGATTTAAACAGATATATAAACACGTGGAAGAGCTGTGGTGGTAAAGATTTGCATATTTATACTAGTCTACACATGTACGTTAATTTGTGAACATAAACTCATATACATGCAGTTTTGTTCAGATGTTTTTCCTAACATAAGAAATTTAATTTTGGAGATAGGTTATGCACTTTACCACTGCAAACATTTCAAATAAGTCTCACTGTCATGAATTTATAATTTTGTTACATGCACGTGCCCAGCAGCATGCTATGTGCAAGTAACTCTCGCCGGTGAGTTAACAAAGAGAAGTAACCCATCATTCTGGTAAAGCTTGAGTGGGCAACGTTGCTATTGTAACACGTTTCCTTAATATTTTAGAATAATGTTCTGAAATATGTTTTGCTATTTTATAAATATGCAGCTAGTGAATCTAAGTTTTTATGAAAAGCATAATTATTTCACCAGGATTCCGATTTATATTATTTATTTAACTTACGTCGTATGCCATTTGAGTTACCTTTTTGGAAAATTGTGCAATAAAACAAGATATAGTAATCAGCCGGTTATTTGTCCGAGGGCTACGTATGCAAGGTTTTATGATGTACGCCTCGAATAGTATTTCATAATTCGAAAAATTGCTTTTAAAATTATTTATGCGCTTATTCATGTATATTTTTGTAATTTTTATAATGTATAAAATCTAAAAGTATTCATACATTTTGAGACAAAACGATGTTTCCTAATTAAAAAGGGAGCTGTATGATATTTTGAGCCAATAGTTCCTTTCTTTTTAATGTCTTCATTGGTGCATTTAAATAGATATTTGAACTCGTCGAAAAGCCGCGGTGTTACAGAATGTGCATAATCTATCAGAGGCGGGTCCAGGATTTGACTTTGTCAACGTTAATCATTTTAAAAGAAAATGTAATGGCGGTTTTAATCAAGTAAACTTTTATAACCACTAATCCTCGGCAATGTTTTGTAACGAATTTGTGAATTAAGAAGAAATGCAAATTGCAATTGATAACTTAATGCAGTGCGCCGTTTTCTTAAAAACACTTTTACTTTTATACCACAAGCTGTTATGTACAAAGAGCTATTGAGGTGCGATCTCAGATTTATATCGTAATGAATCATGCGTATATAAGCGGGGACCCCCCTTTTTGGTACGCAGGTTTTTTTAGACGGTATGCACTACGTAAAGGGTCTGTACGCAGTACGCACAAATCCTGTTATATCGTACGCAGACATTAAACTTTACTTTTTAAAGGTGCATTTTTCATCAAGAAACGCAACAAACGTTACACACTAAGTCAAATAACTATAACATTTTCGCGAGCTCGCTTGGCTTGAGCTTTTTTCCGTCAACGTAACAAAATTAATGTTTGCTAGAATAAGTGTGCCTGTGCATGCCACAAACTGTACCTTATTATCGTTAATGGAAACGCCAAAAAAGGTTATTTTTGTTGTTAGACGATACGTAGTACGCAAGGCCAATATAGGACGGTACGCAGTACGCAGGCTTAAAATAAAGCAGAACGCAAGGGGTGAGGGGGGTTTTACACACATATAATGTATCTTACTTTTTATATTTAATTTGATGTACTTTTAGGACTCATCCAGTAACTGGGTGTTATGTTAATTTCAGTTAAGAAGTGTTTACTCTTTCTTGCATTATACATAATTTTATGATCAACGCAAACACGTAGACTGTCACTATAATTTAACACGAAATTGGTTAAATATGACTAAATTTTACTGGAGCTATTTTACTTTTCTTCAGATCCAAGAATTTAAGCGAAGAGCTCCGCAGTGCTAAAGAAGTGCTGATGTGGTAGCACAGCTACTGCGCATGCAAATAAAAAGTACCCAAGTGCGTTATCATATCAGGACCATAAGACATTCCATGTTTGTGGGGACTTTTCACATTCGGTTCAACTACTTCGTGAACTACGTCTTGCATTTCCAAACCACAATTCAACCATGCACTGGATCGAAAGCGAGCAAAACTAATTTCGCCGCATCCTTCTAACCAACTCCGTTCAAAAACCAAGGTGGATGTTATAATCTAAGAAACTGTCATTTTTCTACCGTACGATTCGTCAATGTCTCACATTCTTAGACACTGGAGAGAGGCAGCTACACTTCTGCTTACTGTAAAATCAAAAGTTGTGACAAAGAACCAGTCAAGCAATTTTCAGGTTTTAATGTTAAAACGGAGTGGACAGTCTAAGTCTATGCCAAATTTACATGTATTCCCTGGTGGTGTGGCGAGTGATGCTGATTTTTCTGCTGATTGGCTTGAATTGTATGGTAGACTGGGTGAAGGTTCGGTTAACTGTCTGAAGTCGTTTTTACAACGTGGCGGACCAGGTTCTTACATGTTCAGCAGAAAAAGACCAGCAGAATTCTCTACGATTCCACCGGAACTAGCATTCAGAATATGTGCCATAAGAGAAACGTTTGAAGAAGCTGGTATTTTACTTGTCAGAGATGCCGACAACTTAAGAAAGGAACCAATTACCGAGAGCAGTCAACCACTTTCAGGGAATCCCTTAGTTCTTTCAGATTCAGTTCTCAAACCTTGGAGAGAAAAGGTCTATGCAGATGCCTCACAATTTTTGCTGATGTGCAAGGCTCTGGATATGGTTCCAGATGTCTGGTCACTGTATGAATGGTCCAACTGGCTTACCCCTATCCTGCCCAGTGGGGGACGACGATATGACACTATCTTTTACATCTGCGTTCTTGATTGTATTCCGAATGCTGATCACTGTGTTAAAGAAACGACAGAAGCAAAGGTTAGAATTTTAGAAATAGATTTAAATTAAGATGAAAATTATAACTGCCAGCAGAAGCAACCTGGCCGGATTGGTGGAAAGATCGTTATCCAGCGGCCCGTATATATGTATTAATATCGAGTATAAAAAACAAGTCTACATTCACACTAAAGGATTTCTTTTTTATTACTATTATAAACACTGTGTTACAGTATTTTTATGTTGCCGTGTACGGGGGCCGATGGCTATTGATCTTCCCACCAAGCCAACCACTTTACTACCGTTAATACTGACAGCTTGTAAATGACTAGAGTAATACATGTCACGTGACATGACGTGACATTAGCAAAAATATTAGTCTGAACTTTAATATTGGTCATTTTGACGTTCTTTGTATAATTTTACTTCAATAATCCGTCAAGTTTGTTAATGCATAGTTCCGCAAATGTTCAAGCTCCTCACATTTATGTAGTATTCTATTGTTCGTGTGGTAAGGTTTATCACAAACAGGAAAGATGCTTTCCTTTGTATTTACCATGTCAGATTGTCATTTGACAATATAACTCTAATACATTGGATTAAAATTGACCATGTACTGTTATAAAAGATAATGATTGACAGTTGCGGAAATGTCCTTTGATAAGACCGCTTTTATTTGATATATACATGTATTTTTAGTGGATGTCGGCAAGCCAGTTCATGATTGAGCACAATGATCAGTCATCCACATTGAAGCTTGCACCACCTCAAATAGTGGAGATGAGGCGAATTATGAGCTTCAACGACGCTCAGAAGCTCAAGAAGTTCTCCTTTGAGCGATCAAATGTCCGTGTTGCTCGAGTAGTTCCTGCCACGTGCCAGTGTGATGATGGTATACTATACGTGTATCCAGGTGAGCTTTTGGGGGTCGGCGACACTTTGTTCATTTATTTTTCCAAACATTGTATTCATAAGAATACATAATACAACCATTTTTACAATACACATGTTCATTATAAGACTCGGCAAAACTCGATTGGCAAGACGTTGTCAAATTGCTGATAACTGCTATCATGGTTATCAAACACTAGTGTGCTTTCTTCTATAATATTAACAAACGCCGTTTAACCTCTTATAATCACCAATGACTAGTATTATAAATCATACTATGTTTTCTACATGTGCAATGAAATAGTACCATTGATCTGAGAAAAAATCATTTATGTGTCTTGTGTTGTAGGTGACGATTTATATCCACAAAACCATAAATGCGAGGAGGGAGAGATGATGGTAATACCTGGTACAATCAAGGAGCTTCGTGTCAAGTTCCCAAACATGAACCGTTACGAGTGTGTGCCCTAGCTTAGACAAAAATGCTTCTGAAGCTAGAACTTGCTGCTGTAGAGTAAAAACCGACAAGTATAATCTACTTCGGACAATGGAACTATTTTAACAATTTTGCTAGAGGTTCACCTAATAATCATTTTCACGAAGCTTAATTAAATTAGGCCTTGTGGTTAAGGTAGAAAAGTGGTAGAAGATCTCAAATATAATTCAATGTTAACTTGTAACCCCTAGGACAGGGCCAATGTTGACCCTAGGGGCATAATTGTTAAAGAACCTTTAAATGATGTTACATGTATACCAAAAAAATCTGGGCATTGTAGTTCCAGTGAAAACCTATTTTCTGAATACGCGACCTACTTTTGCAACCAATACAGTTAAAGTAGTGGTTGCTATGTTTTAAATTAAATTTATATCAAATCTACCAACTTTAAAATGTCGAAGCGAAGCTGTTTGTCTTCTAAGAGAACCAAACGAGACCTAAACAATGAATGTTGCAGCGTACCTCATATAAACATTCTAATATGGGTCGGCATTGGTCGGTCATGGGTCGGTTTGTCAAAATAGATCTGGTAAATGTACATGTTTGGTTTAATAAAGTTTATTATACAACAAATATTTGACAAACAAAAGTAGTATATACTTGTAAGTCATAACATGAATATATGATCAATACAACATCAATAAACGTTCTAGGCATGGTAACAACAGATAATCATTAACTACATACGTGTTGACATCAGAAAGAGTCACTGTATGGCGAGTCAGACCGCGTGTCGGTGTCAGTGTCAGTGTAGTCTAAGCTCGAGTCACTTAGGTAACTGTCGTCAGCCTCGCTTATCACTGAAAACACGTCAGGGCTCGAACCCGGCGTGTAGGGATCCCCACCCTGCCGTCCGCCGTACAACCGGGCATCAGCCTCGTTTCCGCCACCAACTGACGTCATTGAGCGCACTTGCTCCGATAGATCGACGGCATCGTCGTCACTGTCTGGGTCTTTCCCGTCCACGTTATTATTGTTATCAACGTTTGCGTCATCATCAGCTTGTTTGTTATCGTCGTTTTCTGATTGTTTATTGTTTTGATCTTGGTCGTTGTTCGTTTGGTCTTCCCTTGTAGTGACATCTGCCTTTGCAGTATCACCGAGAATAGCCGAAGTGTTCTTTCTGATGCCAGTCACCGGATACTTATTAAGTAGGTCATTCTGAAGCACCATTATACTCTCACGTCTTAACGTCACAAGGAAGCTACGTCGTATGCGTCGTGGGCGTCTCGGCTTTGGTGGGGTGGGTGGCTGTGACGTCAGTGCAATGGCAGATTTTATTATCTCAAATCGTTTCCGGTCCTTTTCCGAGACCGGTTCATCGTCGTCACTGTCGCCCCAGCCTGGGTGGGCGTCTTTTGCAAACCTAGTCGACATGCTTTTAGTTTGTTTTTGCTTTTCGCGGAGTAGATCTAGAAAACTGTCGGTTCTGTCTTTTTCAAATTCCGCATCCCCGACAGACACAAACCTTGAACGCGCATGAATCTGCGGAAGCCTTACGTTCGAACCACATGGAACAGTTGCCAATTTCCGCCATCTTGAATCCAGATGATGGTTCGAAATTCTGGGAAGAAACTCCCTCAGTTTGTCCGACTGTTCTTTCAGCGGGATATATTCGTTGAAATACACGTCGTATATGTCCTGTTGCACCTTTCCCATCTTCTTACTGCAGGTCTTGTCGAAAACATTCTTTCTGTCCTCTAGAGTCTTCGTGAAAACCGCGTTCTTGTGGTGCGCGCGCAACATGCGATCACTTCCGACCCTACAGTCCTGCTTCCTTAGCTTGTTGGAGTAGAGCGACATTGTTTTAATCTAAAAAAATAATTCAAGATGTTAAATTCTTTAATCTTCTTTTGGTAAAATAGCCTTTTATTTAAAAAAATTAAAGAATCATTTAAACTCTGGATTGTTACTGATTACAGTCATTCAAAATCTTATCAACGATTGATTTTTCAATAATTGTTTTGTTTTTCACATATCAAAAGAACAGTCGAGAGTGAAAGTCTGTGTTTCGTTTTTTGTAGTGTTAGATACAAGTATATTGGAAACTTTGCCCTGCGAAACAATTTGTCATATTTGTCTTTAATTTCGATCACTCCCTAAGACTGCGACAAACAAGTGCAAAACCAATTTGAGAATAAAAGACGTTTATATAATTCTTTCCGCAGTCAGGTAACCATATCAAACATGCTGGATAAACCAAGAGACAACATTTAAGTTTGATATGGGATAATTTCTTTTGAATTAAAAAACATTCATTTTCTGCCACCCTAAAACTACGGGGATATGCGCTGATCAAATGGAACGCAGTGACCACAATTACTTAATTGGAAATGTCATTGAAAATAAATGACGCTAAAATTGAATAAAAACTATTTGAAGCCATGGCAGAGTTTAAGTTGTCAGAATGGCTGCCGTTTACGTATGTCTTATATAAAACACGTTATGTAACCAGTTGTTTTTCAGTTAACAATTAAACCGCATGCGAACGATACGCAAAGACCATTTTATTGATTCACCGTTACAATGACGCGGAAGTCACCAACTGCAATCAGTTTAAGAATAGCACTAATATTTGTTAATTTAATGCAAAAATATCTAGATTGTAAAACTAGTTGAGTTTACTTTGCATTTCTCTATTGACATAATAAGTGTGTTTGTATTTGGGAGTATTCACGTAGTAATATGTTATCCTAGTAAATAATTTTTTAATTAATTCAGATTGTAATAATGTTATGTTTTAGAGAAATTTAAAAATTCGATCTTACATCAACACAAATAGTTGAGTTTGACGTGGTTCAAACTTGTTTCTATCTCTCAATAAACGAGTATTTCGTTTAATATAAAAATGCTTGACTAGACACTATTTTATACACATCGATACTATGTAATAATATTAAAGTTATTACAAAGTATGTGGTCACAGTGAATTATTTCATTATTGCATGCGGTTATTAACAGTTTATCCCAGTTTATTTCACAGCCAAACGTACTTCAATTAGGAAACATTAGGAACCTTGGTTCTCAGGTCAATATCCATGTTATTTCGTATACTTCCTACATTTGATTTCATTCGGACATGCGATCTAGATTACTTTTCTGGTTAATGTCGTTCTATTTCTACTTTGTTTGCAAAACTGATTCTATAAAACATAAAAGCATAACATTAAAATGCAAATAATGTGACAGGGTGGACTCGCTACAAACAACATCGCGGCTATGTGGCCCTACGGGAAGAAGACAACATTCCCGGCCAACAGGCCGACACTCGAGGTAGGAGGTGCCGGTGGTGGAAAGAGAGGGTTTTACTATCCCAGCAAGGCGTCCTGTCTTGACATGGAGTACTTTAAACGACTTACTATGTCCGTTTCTCTGGGCATTGAAACGTTTCCAGACCATCGGATAGATACGGACGGTCGCGTCATACGTCATCACGGCGTCAATCACGTCGACGTTACGGACCAATATGTAAACAGAAAGTATAGCCGCACACAGCAAACGCGTACGCAGCCGGCGCGCCATCTTCACAACCGGAACGTGAGCCAACTTAAAGTGGTCCTTAACTTGCCGGACCAGCAGAGACACGAATCGCTGGCGAAGATCACCGGGCCGATCGTAAGGAACGAGGTTGCGCCGCCTATCGCACAGCTACAGCAGGACGAATTTCTTAGCGACCATCTCCGGAAGCAGACGAATAACCTTCGTTTGCCGCCGCTGCAGCGGCGGGTATTGTTCGACAGGGCGCGCCGCATTGAGCACATTACAAACTCCGTGAGCTCTGAGAAGGACTCCATGGTAAGCGGAGTTATGTACGATCCTGCGGGGTCAGAAGACGAGGATTATCTCCCCTATATTGGACGCCGAGAAAGCGTTATGACGAGCGACCACTTTTCGGACCTCCCTGATCCCCACCCGAACTGGGCCAGCGGAGTCCACAAGCGGCGAAAGAGTTTCAGTCAGCGCTACAGAGCTAAACTTCACCCAGACGACGACAAAAATGCTCAGACAAAGTACGAGCAGAATTTGGCAAAAGCGTTCAAGGGGCAGAGAAGAGATTCGTTCGGAAGCGGTTTTAAAGCAAGGAAGGATTCTGTGGGTCGTCTAACGGAGTCAATACGTGACCAGTTTCGAGCCGCAATTCAAGCAAACGGTGAAAAGGGCGAGCCGCCCTTAATGCTGGTAAATCAGCCCGTTGACTCGCTTCACAAGTCCATGCCACAAGATGGTGGGAACCGGAACTCCAAGGGCGACTACAAGCTGCGTCACGAGTACGGTAAGAACCTAGAGCGGAACTGGTTCATGGACCAGTACATGAAAAGGCAGCGGCAGACGGGGGACACCGGTACGCAGGCTCCTGGATATGACCTCCGGCTAGACATTTTCTACAGCCCGGAACCTAAGTCTGATGACGAAATAGAAGGAAGTGACGTCAATGATGACGTCATAGATGCAGAGGATGATTCAAGCATGCAGTGTGGGGCGTTCAGTACTATGACGGCAAAGCGTCGTGCTCGTGCAAAACGGAACCCTAGACCATCACTGCAGAATCAGACGTCACTAGACACGCATTTGGAAGAACGTGAGAGTGACGTCACGGACAACGGAGAGACGTCGGAGTCCGATATCGAGATCATATTGAAAGACAACCAACTTATACAGAGGAAGACGAAACACAAACTAAGAAAGAAGAGACAGCGTCAGATCGAGCGTTATAAAGCGTTTCTACCACATGAAATGCAGTCACCACTCGATCCGACAAAACAACCGAATATTGCAGTTCCCCTCACCGACCAAGAGATTCGAGCACTGAGATTAAACTTAAAACATAAAGAGAAACTGAAAAGCATACGAGGTCTTAGAAAGTTCAAACAAATCGTGAACGCAGTGCGAATGTACCTCGTCTTCAGACGCATGCTGACAAACATTCGAAAGAAAAAGAAGATGATTATCAAGAGCAGAGAAAAGAAAATAGCGCAAATGGTTGCTAAGCGTCTTAAGGCTCAACAAAAGCAATTAGAAAACGCAGAGGAATCTGACCGCGAACAGTCTCCGAGGCCGAACATGAAAGACAGGTTCTTTGCAGAAATAGGGAGTAAAATAATCTTCGACGTTGCCCGACTGAACATTCACTCTGACAGTGAAGAGTCCGAAGTCGAAAGCGAAACACAACCGGAAAACGATTCCTCGCATCAGACCGAAATACAACAAAAACGACAAGAGAAAGAAGATCCAGCACGTAAGCAACAGAACACAAAGCCATCAAAGTTCGCAAAGGAGTTGAAAAAGGTTTCACTAAGCGATCTTTGCAGCATGGATAAGCCTAGAAAGATGAGAAAACGGCGCCGTCACCGACAGCGGCGACGCCGCCACAGTATTCCCGTAAATGTTAAACCGACGACGTTTCTTGTTGAGGTTCCAGAAAAAACACGGAGACGCCGAGATAGGTCAAACGCTACCAAGCCTAAGGAGGTAAAGCGATTTCGGTCCCCGCCGGCTCCCAAGTGTAGCTGCCATCGTTCTAGATCGTCAGTCGACACCTTACGGGCGACGCCGCAACCACTAAAGTGCGCGCATCAACCGGAAGTCAAAAAGAGGAAGACGCGCACAATGGAGATTGAGACTGCTGGGCTGATGAGAACATATAGCCTTGGAAACCTCGCAAACAGGAAGCCGATTGAACTAGAGGAGCTGCTACGCGGCATTGATATTCCGGCAAAAGAAATCAAGTTGCAGATACTGGCGCGAAAATTCAGACGCCAACGACAGAAAAAGAAACTGATTCGTCTTTCACCTGTGCAAATGCCCGACCGCCCGATCTACGAGCCGGAAGCTAGAAGCGACGATCAGGGATCTGTTAGTGCAGAGAGCGACGAGAGCGACGACAACGACTACGATTTCGTGTACGGAGGTCCGTTCGTCGGCAGCGGCGTCATGTGGAACTCTACGTCACGTGACCGGAAGCCCAGCTGGACGGAGGCGGATGTGGACCGCGAGGTGAAGCGGATCACGCGCATTTTCCACGAGATGAAGGAGTGCCGTTACCTCCGCCTGGACGGATTCAATGACGCAATCATGGCGCGTCTGAACTCCCTCAGTCGCGCCAGTCCCCACAAGGGCGAGAAATGACACACAATTTGTATACATGTAGTTATAGTATGGCTTTAAAAAAGTTTGTTTGTTGTTTGAATTATGGTTTGCTCTTTTGTGTTTCATTTTTTTTTTTATGTTTTATATATAACAACTTCACCCAGCTGTACAAGATGACTTAAAGAGTGGTGATTTTCTGTTTTACTTTGTGTTCACACATTTTACTGCACGCACTATCTTTTTTATCTAGTGACATGATTTACCGGTACATGTATACAAGTTGCCCAATCGGAACTACTCGGCCAATTCCGCCTAATCAGCGATCGTGCCTCGGATGTATCTGGTGGAAGGATATGTCTAACCCAAAACGCCTACGCTGAATTATAGTTCTTACGGAAACCTACAGAAGCCGTTCGGCAGTTACGAACCTATCATGATTGGAAAATAAACACTATTCTAGTCTATTCTAGTCTATTATATTCTATTCCTATCGGAACATCTTGAAAAACACGCAATCAGAACTATTCGGCCAATTCCGCCAAACCGCCGATCGTGCAAAGTTTAGCATGTATATAGCATTCAATACACAGATGATTACGTCACTTTGTGAAAAGTAATCCCAAATTCAAGATGGCGCGCCCCTACGTACATCAGAGAGATGGTGCGGTGTAGCCTGGCACTGTCCGATGAGTTCAGATTGACAAGTTGTCGTGATATCCGAATAAGTGAAACTCGAAAGGAAGTTTTATGTTTAGTTTTATTTCCCTGTCAAGTTAAACTAAGTTTTCTTACGCCTTACTTTATAATAAAAACTGTCTACGGATCACCATATAGTTTGTAAAACGCACTAAAAATGATTTCCAATCCCCTTCTGACCACAAAAAAATTAAATGGTACTGGTAAGAAATTTGACCTTTAATGAACGTTGAGATATCATTGTTATTAAAAAATACATTCGCACTCGCTTGCTGTGGTCAAGAACCAGATTATTAATCGTGTTATATCAATTGTGTTAAACGGGAAACTGTTTTAATGAAAGTTAGATAAAACGATTTAACAATATATTAAATTAAACTGCGTATATAAATATTGAATCATAACAAAATCGCACAACTTGAATGGCAAAAGTTTACGCTTTAATTGGTCCAGGGTGTCAGCTTTTTGTCCCTTTTCCGTAAAATGACGAATGTTATGATGTTGTTACGGCGTTCAACTGGCATATATATATAAATCAAACATATTGTATTTTAACGCGGTATGAGATATAATTTAGAAAAGGATTTTCTTAACTTCACTAACACTAGTAGTCTTTGATTAGTATGTTGTATATTTATAATAATGATGTCGAAATGTACGGTGAAGTTGTCAATATCCGCATAATAAAGCATTGAATGACCGGAGTTTCCAAGAATCGTTTATATGCCCAACGGACGAAATTCCTGGAGACTGCTCGGAGCACACTATTAACGTGAATCAAGTTACTTGCCGATGGCGAAATCAGCTGTGTGGGTGCCCATTCATTATGCATTATTCACAACGGGATAAACATCACTATTTTGTGAAAGTACACATAACGCAACTTCCAATAATTACCAAAACATTGGAAACCGAATACATTAATGTAATGAGAACGGGTATCTAAATAATCAACTCTAAAGCGCCCCAATATCCAGCCTAGCAATTGTATTAATTAGTATTATCATCGAAATGCAATATTACTACACCGTTGTGTGTGCCTATTATAAAAGCATATCATTAATTTAATTATATTATAGGGCGCATTGCGAGTTATTTCATTTGCTGACGTGGACAAAAATAGTTTTCTTTATTTAACATTGCAATATCAGGTTCTAAAGAATCACACTCCTAGACTGTCTTTCAAATGATACAGTACCAAAAAGAACACAGCTTGATATTCAAAATTATATTTTAATGTCATCATTAACAATTACATAGTATGTACACACAGAAAAAATGGAGAGCATTTCAGTAATGCCCTAAATCAAATAAAAGTGCCTCCAAAACAAAGAAATACAGATTCATTTAAATATTTAAAGGGTACTTTCAACATAAAGAAACAGAAAGTGTGACATATTTTGTTTTTGTTATGAACTTAAAAATACAAAACAATTTATGTGATAGCTTATTATCATAATATTCAAGAACAATTAAACTTTTTTGTAGTTTCCAACAATTTAATGATTACATAATTTTTGTTGCACTTGGAACAAAAAAGTCGTTTTTCATTTCTTACAAGCACACACTAGGAAACCGTTTTAGATGTAAACTGTAACGATTTTATGTTTGAATGAAGTGAAGCAAAAATAATCAACTTTCCACTTCATTCATAAATGAAAAATGTGCTTTTTTCCATAAAAGAATTGTTCCGTATGATATAATTTAAAGATGTTTGAATGCAATTTATCATACTGACTGTTAATAATAGCCATTTTATATACTTATTTCATTTGCAATAACTTATACACAAGAAAGAATTCTTACTACATGTATGTTTTGGAAATTTCACTAAGGGTATTATTAGAGAGACGTTAAACTGACTATGTAAAGAATATTTAGCAGGCTGTAAACATGCCTTTTATTTTGTGAAAAAGTACCCATAAGCTTTTTGAAGGCATTTAAAAAATTGATGGAACAAAACATCAATTACAATGTATTTCAGACACTTATTGAGATGACATCAGGATCTATGATTACACCTGTATAATTCAGAATTCTGTGAGACACTGACGAAAAAAGAGAACTTTTGTGTATGAAATTTAAATACTTACATAGTTCTATTAAAAATCACCAATGATGCATTATAATATTACACTTTCAACATTTATGTTTGCGAAAAAATCCACACTACTACTAGTCAGACAGCCAGGTGTGATAAAGAACATAATACAAAAGAAACAACTGGTTTAAATTAATGTACACTTAAAATTTGTACATGGACATTGGTATTAACATTTTTGGAGTTGGGTGTTTTTTTACAGTTTAGTCAACAAATACTCCTTATATAGAATACACGGATAGCAGTATTGTAAAAATACTTTGTAGGTAAAAACTTTGGAAACAGGTTACAATACAACAATAAATTATCTTTTTTTATACATTAGCATTATAAGGATTTTAGGAAATTCTCTGTCTAAACATTTTTTCACTCAAAAATTTGCACCAGCAGACAAATACAGTTTTAAAGCTTATGGATTTTAAAGGCAAGACAATTTCCACTCATAGTATTTTTTCAAAGTTGGACAATTATCCACTATTAGTTGTTATAGGCAGTCAATTCTATGCCAATTGTTGAACGGACTAGAATATTTATCGCTTAAAGTGAGGCAAAGGGGTAGAAATTACTTAAAAATACATAAGGGTATGGGCGAGGACTTTTCTCCATAAAAAAACATCAAGCAGAGATTTGTCCAGCCTTGCAACACAACGAGCAGAGATTTGTCCAAGGTGTGAAATACAACAACTGAACAGGTGGAAAAATGTGTAGGCGGAGAACTGTCCTGTTAATCACATAATTATGGTAGATTCATAGGCACACACATATTTTGAGTAAATATTGCTATTTGATCTTCCCTTTGTAACAAAACATTCCACCTCAATTTACTCAGTTACATTAACAAAATACATGAATAATCCTTTTATAACAACTAACAACTATCCCTTCCTATGATAACAGTAAACATCATGATAATCTGGCTCATCTGAGACAAAAGACCATATTCTGTTTCTGAATCATCAGCATCCAATATGCAAAATCGCACTCGATAGAAAATTGATACAATTAGCTAATATGCACCACATTAAACAATAAACATGTTACGTAAATTCAAGTGATAAAAACAAGAGCGGTTCGAACCGGGTGATGCTCCCTGAATAGGTTTTGGACACAGGCATGAATTTTCGTCATCTCAACATGATGATCATTTCTGTGAAATAGTTTTGAAATCCGACAAACAACAAAGTTATGGACCGGACACAATTTTGAAGCATGGTCATGCTGTGACCTTGACCTTTAAGGTAGCGACCCAAATTTGTGCGCGAAACGTCGTCTCAATATGGTGATAATTACTGTGAAATAGTTTTAAAATCCGACAAACAACAAAGTTATGGACCGGACACAATTTTGCAGCATGGTCATGCTGTGACCTTGACCTTCAAGGTAGTGACCCAAATGTTGCGTGTGACACGTCGTCGCAATATGGTGATCATTTCTGTGAAATAGATATATAAAATCCAACTTCAAATAACGAAGTTATGGACCGGACATGAATTTGGGACATACAGACGGACAACCCGGCGACTATATGCTCCCTCGAAATTTTTCGGGGAGCATAACAAAACAGCGAGTATGTTATTATCACAAGGCCATGCTTTATTCTTTCTTGATGCATGATATTGTCCAGATGAAAACAATTGATAGTCCTACACTATCCAACCACAACACTTGTCAATTTATGCTCAAAATACAAGACAGTAATTCATATGTATTTTTTTCATTTACAGCATGAGTTTTAAGTTTGACAATTTTACACTCAAAAAGATAGGCCCAAAAGAGTAAAGCAACAGTACATATTAGCATTCACTTCTTAGTCTTCTAGGATTTTCACATGCAGGTTACACAAACATGCGTACTGTTTTACATGATTAACTCAAATGATTCACTTTCAAGTACCTTAACTTCAAACCTCTGAACTTAGCCTAACAGAGTTAAAGAGTTTTTTTTAAATAAACAGATATGATGATCTCGTAATTTTGAATCTAATTTCAAGTAATAAATGTCACAAGTACTCAGTGTTGATATACCAGAAAGTTTATACTATATGTTATCCAAAACATGAAGGACAACAGCAGTTGTAAAATATGATTATTAAGTAAAAGTGCATTGCTAAAAAACAACAGAAATTGCAATAAGCATATCCTAACAAGTCATAAACAGCACTGAATAAAAAGCAAGTGTGAGTACTCAAAGATATGACACACATATATACATATGAGAATGCACCCTAAAAATAATCTCACCCCACAGCGGCAAAAATACTTTCACAATCATTACACAAGATCTTGCAACATCAGGCATTTAGCAAAACTGCCTGTTTTTATACAAGGTCTACAGCACATCAGATTTATCTCGTGTATGATACATGGGTTACTGCCCTTGGTGAAAACCACAGTCTGTCAGACAGAGACGCTGGGCATGCAAGCTCACTTGCTATATCCATCCTTAACATGACATCAAATATACCAGTCGTCCTTCTCTGCCCTTTGGTCTTGTTAAAATTACCCCTGCAGATCTTTGCATGCAGGAGCAGCTACAAGACACCGCTTTATTAACTTAATTTATTTTCTTATCCCTTCAATGTTTATCTTTATTTATTTATCTTTTACTGGTAGATGGTCCATCAGTTTCATCATCGGAGCTGGAATATTTGCGTTTGAGGCCCTTGCTCCTTTGGAACATGTCCATGTATGATGGTGCGGGGCTCTCGACGGGGCTGGGCTGCAGCAGCCACGCCATATTGTTCTCCAGAAACTCCCGCAGCCCAGGGGGCATAGCGATCACCTGCAGCACATCCAGGTGTCGCGGGATCACTGTCCGTAACACCTGGCAACACATGAACTGGAGGGATGTCTTGAAGGAGCGACACTTTATTACTTTCATGCCGGAGCGGGCAGCTGTGGATGAGACAACTGGGAACAGCTTCTTTCCCTGTAGGCCTCGATATGCGATCCCTAGAAAAGTAGAGCAGTGTTTTAAAAACTCTCATCTGTTTGAAAATAAGGTCATGTATGTGTTTTGGGTGATACATATTTAATTTACTAATAAGATAACTTAGACGGCTTTTGAGCAAATAAAATAACTAGGAGTTTATATGAACAAAAGATGCATGGAAATTACTTGCCAAGGTACTTCTTTCAAGACTGCAAGTTGTTTTATTATTTCCCTCCTATTTTTAAATGATCCCCCAACTTAAAAACTAAATAAAACTCCTGCTAATGAAACAATGTTAAGTATACCTAGGGGCTTCCTGTTCTTGTAGAAAGCCAGTGTGCCATGCCACATGTCAAGATGCACACCAATGATTGTCCCCTGGCCAAACTTTGTGGCATACATCTGCTTGAGGCCACGGTGATGGAGCATGCCGGTGTACGACATGCCCCAGCTGTCTGCATCCCGACCAACGAGACTGCAGAACTTGTGCCGATACTTGTTGAGATCAAGGTCTGATGTCCCCACACCTACCATCTGAAGCACATAAAATGTATTACTGGTATCATAAATTAATACGCATGTGAAATGTAATATACTACTCAAAATGCTAAGGATCAGCTTTTTGACGTTGCATATTTCAGTCCTATCATCATCATATTAAAATAATATTTCCGCTAATGATACACCTGTACGAGGACATCATTATTGTGTACTTAAGTTATTAATTTGTCATGTACAGCTTGCACTAATGATATTTAATTCCTTAAAATCAATTTTCATATTTGTTACAAATACACAAAAGTAACGCACTGTAGAAAAAGTGATCCTTAGAAAATTTTGAGTAGTATATCATAAATTGATCTAAAACAGTAAATATTATGTACAAATATTAAATTATAGATTGGTCTCTGTTGTTAACATTGGTCTACAATATTTTGATTAGTGTTTAATAATTACCCTAGAATTATACAAAGCTGTGTGGTTTCTGCCCCCTTTTCTTAATAAATTTTAAGAATATTGATGAGATGGCCAATTGTATTTTTGTAGCATTTTTGGAAGTTGTAGACATGAAAAAAGATATTTACCATGTCTGTGCCATAAACTGGTGTGGTCATCTTCACTTCCCAGTAATACTGGTCATCGCACATAGGCTGGCTTCCACGCACTGCAGCTGTCCCGCAGCTATAGTCAACGTGGAATACAACCTCCCGCTGGTCATGCTTGAGAAAGCTGGCGGATGATTTCGAAGCACTGTCCCAGGTCCACTCAAAATCTGAAACCAAAGAATGTTCAGTGTAACAAAATTAAAACAACTATTAATTGTACTAGTATATAAATTTAACAGGTAGGAATAGTCAACCGATGAATGGTTGTATAATTGTAGCAAACGAAATCTAAGATGGCGCTTTATATTTTCATTTCCATATGGAAAAACGCAACTGGTTAAGTAACAAGAACTCCTAATGGAGTAAAATGCAAAGCCAGTCATGGCCAAACTTCAAAGTCCTTGTCAGACATTTAGACTGACAGACTAGCAAAGTCTGTCAGACTGGATGAATGTTTGTAAGACCAAATAAGAAATTTACACTGTCCCTGTGTACGCCCCGGTGCGTCCCGGCAGTTTTCAGCCAGCAATGTGGGGCCAACCGGGACGAATAGTGAAGAAATTCGAGTGCGTTAATACATTCATGGCAAAGCTACGGACCAGACCGGGTTTGAGGCAAAAAGAGATCACGGTCTGTCCTAGTTATGCTACAGTTTGCGACGATACATTCCTGGTGTAGTCCCGGAGGCACTACGTTGTGTCCTGGTGCGTCCTTATACGCCACGGCTCTGCCCCAGGCATCGGCGGCAGAGCCCCAGTGGCACTATGACGAGACACGGAAGAAGAACGGCAAAGCCCCGGTGTTACACGGCAGAATATTAATATTAATGAAATTCACTGTATCTGTACCGTGGCCACAGCTCTTGCCGGTTTGCTACAGTTTAACTCGATGGTCTTACGGTGGAGGTACGGTTCATGCCGAAAGAGCTTCGGTGCTGCCCTGGAATAAGCTGGCGTTGTTTCGCAGCCTGGTGCGTACCAGTTGTTTTAAAAAATTTGAAACCACAGGGACCACTACCCGGTGAACACGGTGTATCCCAATTCAATGCGGTGCTTGCCGGTGTCGCTACGGTGTGGTCCCAGTGTCCACACCGTAGCAAGGCCAAACTGAAAACTGGGACAGTGTGAACGAGGCCTGAAGTCATGTTAGTTGATTCACAGGTTTTATAAAACTCATCTAAAGCGTCTGCTCCAAGATCTGAACCCATCTTATCAGAATCTTAAACTGACCTAAAACAACATGTCTGGTATTGTTTAAACATGTGCACTGTATAAGGACTGCATTCGTTATTTGTGCGAAAGTTTTCATTAAATAATTAACAAAACACAACATCTTATGATTATGTCAGGGTAACTTCTGTTATTTGTACGTTTTCTCAAGTGGATATATTCTGACAAACTTCGTCAGTTTTTGCTATTTGATTGCAAAAATGACCGTTTACAGTGGAATTGTCTTTATGGTAACACCGGCATGCACAATGGACACATGGTTTGAACGTGAATGTGTCTGTAATGATACTTTTTAAGAATATTGGATTCCCGAGTTTTGACACAAAGATAATTAATGCACTGATGTAAACAACTGTACTTTCTTCAACTTTATACTGCCAAAAGTCAATACTGTCTACATAAGGCAGGCAATTACAGTCCGACAAATTAAGGATACCAATCGGACCTTGTCAAATCTGTCAGACAAGTCCATTGGTCTGACAAGGTTTGGCCAGGACTGCAATGCAAAAACATATCTGGAGTATTGATAGATCTGAGAACAAGGAAAATAAATACTAAAACAATGCTTTCATAACGTACAAGAGTCATCCTCCCCACAGATGCATTCTTTTTCTCTGCCAGTCTTATAACATTCACAGAACGCTTCTCCTTTCACAGGCTTTGCGGAGCCAACTGTCAACTGTGACGCGACCTCGTCTCTGTCAGAACCCTCCGTTCCTCCACTGTCGTCTGATTCGTAATCCAGCTCCGCGCTGCTGCCGGCAGGCCGCTCTTCTAGATACCTCGGTTCTTCGGAGTCTTCTGCTGTACTCATGCTAATTTCATTTGTTTATAGTGAGTATTCTTACAAGAAAAGTCAAAAAAGTAACCTTGTTACTAATTTTAGGAAACGTAAACAACTTGTTAATTCATTTTATGATATTGGCCGAACAAATCCGAAAATGCACTTCCGCAGAGATACTTCCGGTATTGTATAAACTGCAATACTGTATTTTTAGCGTTGTGTGATTTAGGTCTCGCAAGCACATATGTACAATGTACGTAATCTACGTATTTATGTATTTTGAAGATTTAGCGATCAGTCATTTGGTAAACGTGTCGAAGTTTAAAGAAAGTAAAAATATTTCAAGAAAATGAAAAAAGTTATAAACTTTGTTTAATAAATTGTTCGTATGTTTTACTAGTTTCTTCATTGACATATTTTCACGTTATGCTTGACAAGCTCACATGTTTATATAACATTTGTACAGGATATCTCTGTTGATATTTTTGTGTTATTGTCTTAAATTGCATTTGTCCATCAACTTTTGCTACACCCTAGTATAATCAAAATTCGAGATCTAACACTTGAGCAAGATAACATACGTACACTGAGACAGACAGTAAACCGAAAACCTATATTTCATTGTTACCAACATTTTGTTACCTTTTCTCTTTGTCCCTCTATCGGTTGGCAAACCAATTTAACATTGTATGCCTTTTGTTTTATTTTAATTTGAACGCGTTGTAACTTTATTTCCTTCGATATTTATTATTTAAGATGTTCATATAGTAAACAAGTAAGCTTATATAAAACGCAAACTAAGCATGGACAGTAATAACAAACACACATATTAGGTATGGCACGCATCACGTACAATATGAATTATATACATGTTAATAACTTGTACATAAATAGTACGTCTGCCTCAATGGCAGACGTACTAATTATGTACAAGTTACTAACATAAACGAGAATGCAAAGCACAGAAATGCAGGAAAAAAGTTTTTAACATTTCAGGTAAAATTCAGTTCACAGCAGTTAAACTCCATGATAAAACTATATGCCGTTATTTGCGGTTCGACAATGCGTTTGATAAACATAACTGAAGTTATCTGCTCGTAACTAGTGACTTCGTACCATATTACAAATTACAAAAAACAAGCACTGCATATTGCATTCGTAAATATTCGGGCTTGTATCACAATATTTGTTCATTGGTGAAAACTAACTGTGTAACCAACTATTTAAACAAGGAATGTATGCGTTGGACAGAGAAAAGCGTTGCAACGCTTTTCCGAGATCAACCGATATAATACAAGTTTTTAATGAATTGCCAACAGATAAAAAACGTATTAAGGTACCACAAGATAAACTGTTATGCCCTACACACGCCGACAACAAGCATGTATTGTATGTGTGTTACACGACCAGACCTCAGTAGAGTTCCTTTAAGGTGTTTTGATTACCAAATTTCAATCATTTTCGCCATCAACGTTAGCAAATATGGAATATAACTCCTGTCAAAAACAAACCAAAAATGATGCACCGAAAAGAGTTGCCATTTCTAAAAGAAAATTTAAAATTAAAGACATAGATCAAGCGCACAATTATAGCATTTTTGTCTATGTTCGAACACTGTCTTTATTTTTCGTCAGTATCTGATGAAGGTATTAACAGAAGCTGTGACATAAAACATATGTTATATAATATTCTTTTGATGTCAGTGTTACTGACCTATCAATGCTTTCATTCGAGATAAAAAAAGAATTGAGCGAATAATTTGGCGACAAGCATTCTTTGATGTGATTTTTTTAATTATCAACTTAATATAATAACCTTGATGAATATGTACACTTACGTGATTTATAAGTCTAAACCCATGTCTTCAGAAATGCTGTAACTTATGCATAACATTTAATTACATAAGATGATACTCTTTTTGCATGCACATGCCTTTAGGTATATGTCAATGTTGTTTTTGACGGTATACCAAACGTAATCGCTCAGGGCGCAGAAGTTAGTTCTGTACAATAACCAGGTTATCTCATAAACCGTGCTGCTTACCAAAGTAAATCGACCGAAAACACACACACAAATTAGGCAATGTCATTGGTCAAACGCAATGATATGAAAAAAAAGCTATGAGTGACAGACAATGCTGATGCGGTTTCGACAGCTGTCAGTTAATTATTACACACCGCAGAAAGAAGGAGGTGGGTCAGGGGCCCTAAAATGCGTTTTTGCCAAACGTTTGTGGAATATAAGAATGAATTAGAGATGTGTTATAGATTAACGGTTAATACAGAAACTGTTAAGATTCTCTGTTATCCACAAAACAATGTCATCAACAATCGAAGATTAAAACTTCGATAACCCATTACTTTCCTACTTAATCCAGATGTGAGTTCGAAAAATCACCGACATTGTTTACCCATAAAAACATTCTAAAGGCACGCGATTTACGGACTCCGAGTATAAAGTTACGAAATTTTACTCTCACATATTTTCGTAAAACATCTTTAAACAGATTTTGTTAAAATTGCTTCACAACATCATACATGTATATCATACCAAAAAGCTCAAAAGTTCGACAAAATTCTAAAACCTCAAAATTACAATCCTAACTTTAATATTTACGAAATAATTGTTTAATGTATCATTAAAAGACGGATATTGATTTAAACTTGGTGAAATTTATTACAATTATATAAATGGCCAAGAAGAAACTTTTGTGTCATGTAAAACTGGTTTGATGCAATATAAGTTCAGTTGCACGTGCGAAACGTCTAGCATCATATAGAAGTGACCACTTAGAATGTTTTTCTATGTATATTGCATCACCCTACATAGGAGGGAGGGGTTTGACATTATGATGGTGAAGTCTACAAAGTTGCAGTTTAAAACTCCGCCCCATATATTTGAACATATATAAAAGGTGAATACGCAATTGAAAACAATCAAGTTACGCAGGACTTGCCAAACGAACTGTTCGCACTTACCAAGAGCAGCGCCGATATAGAGATGTCCACCCTTCTTTTCTGCATCCTGTTTGTCGGACTTGTACTTGGACACGAAACTGAAGAAATGAAAGTCGATGTTTCTATTGACCAAGGTGAGTGAGCATTGTCAAAATATCTCTGTATGTTATTTGGTTTGAAGTTTGATTTTTGATGCAATCTATTCATTTTTTTTCAATGCTTTATTTCCCTCTGAAAAGATGATGTTTTGGAACAATATATGTACACAATATAATAAACAAAATATTCACAACATCAAAGTATTAACATAGGAAGTATAATTATGTAAATTGATCAGAAGCAAAGGCATGTATGTAACGTACAGTAGCTACATATGGGCTAGTTTTAACAAAATGTTAATCGAGCATAATGTAACTGTGCTCTATAGAGTGACAAAAATAGTAAAATCTACTCAAATATTGCTTTCAAGCATTGCACAATATGAGTATAACTACTGTGCAAGAACTGTAGTTCGGTAGTACGGTTCAGAATTGGGTCTAGTGGAGCACCAAGAAGTCTGAGCGTCAACGCGACACTGTCGTGACTTAACAATGTGTCCATTTCGTCTGGTAGGAGAATGCTGGGCAGAGAGTCTATGAAATGTAGTCTGAGAGTTTGTGTCTTCTCACACTCACATAGGTAGTGCACAAGTTGTTCCTGATATATAGAGCCACACATATCACACATTATGTTGTCCGGAGACACTGGTCTGACCCACGTTTAAAGCAGCTGACCTCCAGAATATACTAGAAAATCATCAGTTACAAATATTTCAAAATATCTCTTTAAATATATAATAATAGTTTTTAGAAATAAAAAAACCTACATATTTTCAAACAAACAATTCGCTTTTCTGCCACCGGGATATTCCTACTATACATAACGGCTACTGCTTTAGTAACGCAGTAGTTTATGCAAAGAAAAACGATCTTTACCAACGGTTTTGTCAACTGAATTAAAAGGTCAGTAATAATAGATTTCTCCACTGAACATAACTTGACCAGTATTTACCGTTTTTTCTCAATTTTTATTTTTTGAGCATCTGGAGGTCAGCAGTTTTAAATCGATAAATAGCACAAACATAAACATTTAATTTTAAATTGAAGTAAGATAAAATATAAGTTTGTTGTTTCAGTACACGGACGCAACGTACCATTTTGTTCGTACAAAGGCCTGAGGTTTTTGCCCGGATCCATCTTCAAAGACTATACAGAGTGCTTCAAATGCAAGTGCACGCGATCTGGGTTTTCTTGTAACCTGTAAGTATGTTTATCTAGCTCTTCTTTACATAACATTAAGTCGGTCTGTTCACTTAATGTCAGGTGTAGACACAATTATTTTGTTTTCATTTCACTTTTTAAAATTATTTTTGTCGAATTACAAGTCATTGGCAGAATCAAGATTCCAAAATCTTGTTTTCAGAATGGATACTGCCACGGACCTTATTACAACCGTGTCTACTACACCCTGTAGGAATGTCATTGTAGGCTGCAAGGCAATATGGATCCAGCGATCGAATGAGTCAAAAAGATGTGGCAGGAAAGCCATCCAAGAGAGTCTTGATATGTCCAAAAATGGACCCGTCCTAGCAGCAAGTGGAGTGCCATTCTCTTTCATTAGAAATGCGTTTATTTCTCTTACTCAGCCAAAGGATCTTCCCGATTTTCTTAAAGGGGCTAAAGCTGTGACTGAAATGGTCACAAATCCCGTTGGTACGGTCATTGATATGGTACCAGATATCATAGGTGCTTCAAAAGACTTAGCAGAACTCGCAAAAGACGGGGCTGATAAAGCGGATGAAGTGGCGGAAAATGCTTTGGACCTTGCAAATGAAGCCATTGATATCGTGAAAGAAGCAGTGAAGGATGCCCACGATTCGATCAATGAAGCAGCTGAGTTTATAAACGATAATGCAGAAGGTGCTGCTGATGATGTATTGGACGCAATTAAAGACACAGCAGATGATGCAGTCGAAATTGCGACCGAAATTGCCAATGAGGCAGTTGGAATGGCCAATGATGTTGCTGATGGAGCTTCGAATACGGCGAAAGATGCGCTTGATTTTGCAGAAAAAACAGTAAATACTGTGAAGAATGTTGCAGAAGAGGTTCTTAACGGCCCAGTTGATGCAATTAAAGATGAAGCAGTTGCAGTTGCTGGGGATATTGCCGACGTGGCTGAAGACACAGCAAAACATGCTGTAGAAATCGCAACTGAAGCAGTTGACACCGCCAAAAAAGCAGCAGAAGAAGCTGGGAAAGTGGCTGTTGATACTGCAAAGACGGTATTTGAAGGACTATCCGATTTGTTTGGAAAACGATAAAGGGAAAGCGAAAATTCGAAAAGTGTAATGAGATACTTATATCATCTTTTGGTGGAGGTACTTCAGGCCAACGCTTTAACATTAATTCAAATAAATACGTACATATATTTTGCTATTTCTTTATGTTTTTCCATAAATAGATAAATCTAATCGGTTGAAAATAGTTGTGTTGCATTTTACCGGTAAGTCGTTTTACCTGTAAAAAGCCTAACTTCTACGATTGTTATTATGCCAAATGTTGTGACCTTTGGTGTGTTTGATTTACACTCAAGAGACAGTGAGCTCGATCTACTTACTGGCATATAGAAACTTTTGGAATAGAAATATAATATATTGCCTTAGCAAGTGCAAATGTTTACATAGGCGAAAACGACGGTTTGACTGTTCATATATTAAAACCATTTTACAAAGAAGTATTAAAAGTATGATAAAACAAGATCTCATTCTTGTTGAATATAATAATGCTTTATATAGTATATGCAATTCTACATTTAATCGCACATGTGACCGACCATACGAACTTAGAATGCCGATTTGAACTATAAATACATAAATGTCTACATTAAAGTGAAATACAAAACAATAATTTGTTTTATAGTTATAGTTCAACTGCATATACAATAATAAAACAACACTAATTTTCAAACATATATGTCGAAATAATAAAACTGATAAGAGGTCGCATTGTGATCCATCTTAAAAAATCATATTCGTTGATGATATTAACTTTCTAGTTTTAAATAACACTTTTAAATTGTGGACGTTTTAACGAAACTTAAACTGCCATCTTCTATTGTTTGTTTACATCTTATAAACCGGCTTTAGATGGTTATGTCACACGTTGATTGATTTCATCAGGTGGTCATTCAATATGTATTTTTTGCTCTTGGTCGTGAAAGTCAGGTTCATAAGGTTATAAATAAAATGCTTTGAATTTATGTACCCTATCCGAAACGTTTAATGTATTGTTATGGTAATTATGACCAGACAAAATGTTTAAGACAGAACCCACGCAAAGGTCGTGATCGAGTTTGGCCTCTTATATCGAGAAGTCGCAAATGTACTGAATAGTTACCAAACCACAATATCCAGCTAATGGCAGAATTGTCAACGAACGTAAATGTTACAGCTTTACCAGCCCCATAGTTTACCCTTTGTTTAGTGAGAACGGCAATGTCAGATAGGTCACAACTTTACAACCCTCACAGTTTCACTGGGTACAAACAAAGCGTCACAGGTTGTGGTTCTCAACGAAAGCAGTGTAGTCGTTACTCAACGAAAACTAATGTTAACAGCATAACCCTCATCCTTAAATTTAATATGACTTCGTTGAGAAACATATACATTAAAAGTGGTCTTCGTTGAGCACCACACACATTTCTATGTATATGTTTCTCAACGAAGTCATATTTAATTTGAGGATGAGGATCACGCTATTTATATGAGTTTTTGTTGAGTAACAACTACCCGTTTTCGTTGAGAACCACAGCCTGTGACGCTTTGATTGTAACCAGTGAGTTTACCCTTTGTTTTGTGAGAACGGCAATGTCTGACACGTCACAACTTTACCACCCTCATAGTTTACCCTTTGTTTTGTGAGAACGGCAATGTCTGACACGTCACAACTTTACAACCCTCATAGTTTACCCTTTGTTTTGTGAAAACGGCAATGTCTGACACGTCACAACTTTACCACCCTCATAGTTTACCCTTTGTTTTGTGAGAACGACAATGTCTGACACGTCGCAACTTTACCACCCTCATAGTTTACCTTTTGTTTTATGAGAACAGCAATGTCTGACACGTCACAACTTTACCACTCCACAGTTTACCCTTTGTGTTGTGAGAACGGCAATGTCTGACACGTCACAACTTTACCACCCTCATAGTTTACCCTTTGTTTTGTGAGAACGGCAATGTCTGACACGTCACAACTTTACCACCCTCACATTTTACCCTTTGTTTTGTGAGAACGACAATGTCTGACACGTCACAACTTTACCACCCGCATAGTTTACCCTTTGTTTTATAAGAACGGCAAGGTCTGACACGTCACAACTTTACCACCCTCACATTTTACCCTTTATTTTGTGAGAACGACAATGTCTGACACGTCACAACTTTACCACCCTCATAGTTTACCCTTTGTTTTATAAGAACGGCAAGGTCTGGCCGGTCGCAACTTTACCACCCTTATAGTTTACCCTTTGTTTTGTGAGAACGGCAATGTCTGACACGTCACAACTTTACCACCCTCATAGTTTACCCTTTGTTTTGTGAGAACGACAATGTCTGACACGTCAAAACTTTACCGACCTCATAGTTTACCCTTTGTTTTGTGAGAACGACTATGTCTGACACGTCACAACTTTACCGCCCTCATAGTTTACCCTTTGTTTTGTGAGAACGGCAATGTTTGACACGTCACAACTTTACCACCCTCACAGTTTACCCTTTGTTTTGTGAGAACGACAATGTCTGACACGTCACAACTTTACCACCCGCATAGTTTATCCTTTGTTTTATAAGAACGGCAAGGTCTGACCCGTCACAACTTTACCACCCTTAAAGTTTACCCTTTGTTTTGTGAGAACGGCAATGTCTGACACTTCACAACTTTACCACCCTCATAGTTTACACTTTGTTTTGTGAGATCGGCAATGTCTGACACGTCACAACTTAACCACCCTCATAGTTTACCCTTTGTTTTGTGAGAACGACAATGTCTGACGCGTCACAACGTTACCACCCGCACAGTTTACCCTTTGGTGTTTGAGAACGACAATTTCTGACACGTCACAACTTTACCACACTCACAGTTTACCCTTTGTTTTGTGAAAACGGCAATGTCTGACACGTCACAACTTTACCACCCTCATAGTTAACCCTTTGTTTTATGAGAACGGCAATGTCTGACACGTCACAACTTTACCACTCCACAGTTTACCCTTTGTGTTGTGAGAACGGCAATGTCTGACACGTCACAACTTTACCACCCGCATAGTTTACCCTTTGTTTTATGAGAACGGCAATATCTGACACGTCACAACTTTACCACCCTCATAGTTTACCCTTTGTTTTGTTAGAACGACAATGTCTGACACGCCACAACTTTACCGCCCTCACAGTTTACCCTTTGTGTTGTGAGAACGACAATGTCTGACACGTCACAACTTTACCATCCGCATAGTTTACCCTTTGTTTTATGAGAACGGCAATGTCTGACACGTCACAACTTTACCACCCGCATAATTTACCCTTTGGTTTATAAGAACGGCAAGGTCTGACACGTCACAACTTTACCACCCTCACATTTTACCCTTTGTTTTGTGAGAACGACAATGTCTGACACGTCACAACTTTACCACCCTCATGGTTTACCCTTTGTTTTATGAGAACGGCAAGGTCTGACACGTCACAACTTTACTACCACCATAGTTTACCCTTTGTTTTATAAGAACGGCAAGGTCTGACACGTCACAACTTTACCACCCGCATAGGTTACCCTTTGTTTTGTGAGAACGGCAATATCAGACAAGTCACAACTTTACCACCGTCATAGTTTACTCTTTTTGACTAGAAATCATTAGTTACAAATATTTAAAAATATCACTTCAAATATATTATAGTTTTTAGAAAGCAAAACAACCTACATTTTTTCACTGTTTTTGCGTTGAAAACAGACAATTCGCGTTTCTGCCATCGGGCTATTTCTACTATACATAACGGCTACTGCTTTAGTAACGCAGTAGATTATGTAAAACAACGATGTTTTACCAACGATGTTGTCACCTGAATAAGGGGTCAGTAATAATAAATTTCTCCACTAAACATAACTTGACCAGTATTTAACTTTTTAATTTTTTTTGAGCATCTGGAGGACAGACGCCTAAAGACAGTAACCATGTTACATTTTAACATTTACGTGAGAACAAGACCAGCTACTCAGACAGCAGCAACGATTATTGAAAACAGCCGTCCCGTAAACCCACAGTGATTAACCGGTTGTGGGAATGTAATGTTCGCCCATGTCAACCGTAGATAGGTCCTATATTAACGCGACCTCATCGTCATGTCCGGGTACATTGATGTCGTAAACATATCACACAATGAACAGGTCCTCGCTCCTCGAGATTTATCCCCGATAGCTCACATATTGGATTAAAAAGGACGAGCGTTTGTTACCGTCCTGTACAGTCACAGACGCTGCACAGCTTGATGATGAAAACTGGTGTGCGTTGCCAATGGACAGATCCCCAACTGTCAGTCACGATCATTTATAACAATACATGGTCAGTTTTAATGCAATGACTTAAAGTTATTTTTGTCAGTTGACAATCTGACCTAATAAATACAAAAGCATTATTCCTGTATCACACACTCTTATCACACGAACAAAGGAAAACTGCAGTAAGGTGAGAAACTTACAGTTTTGGGCAAGTGTACATTGACCTATCGCAAGCCCGCCCAAAATGGCGTCTTAACGGACCTGCTTTATCTTTTGAATTCACTTGTCAGTCCTGCCTATGCAAATATCTACCACCATCATCCTGTTTGATAATGGGCAGTTCCCCAACTGTCAATCATGATCATTTATAACAGTACATGGTACTTTTTTAATACAATGGGTTAAGGTTATCCGACAATCTGACCTGGTAAATGCAAAAAAGTACTTCTTGTTTGTGATAAACCTTAGCACATAAACAAGGAAAAACTACAGAAAGGTGAAGAGATTGAAGTTTTACAAAACAATGCATAGGTCAGTAATATTTTAAGCTATAATTCATATTTGTTTTGTGCTTACGCTCATACACAGCAGTTTGAAGATTAAAGATGCAATGTGTGCATTTATTTTTTCATTAACATCTTACTTTTTTACCTTCCTCAAGGTAGAATACTTGTAATAGACTTCGAGGGTTACACATTTGTATTTTTTTTATCAAAATATAAACAAGATTTTTCTCATAAAAATGTGATATATATTATGATTTTACTTTTCAACCATAGAAAATTATTTTTAAAGTGCAAGTTACCTTTATATCGCTTAAATTAAATTAAAGGGAAATAATTTTACACCTTATTACCTCCCTTCAATATGAATAGAATGATTTTTTTTTAAATCTTGTTTTTAAAATCAAATAAGCAAAAACTGTGAAAAGCGGTGTGGTGAATCTTCTGTAAATGGCATATGTTTCAATAAAATAAAGTTTTTGAAACTTCTTCCTAGCTGCAAATCTGTGCATCCATTACAAAGGTCTTACTTTAAACCAAGTCAAGTCAATTCAAATTCCTTTTTAACATCCAGTCTGCACACGCAGAAACAAGGCGTACACCATTAATGCATTTGTAGTTTAAAGCATGTGATGGTGGTAATTTTTTCAATTTCTGTGCTAGCGTAAACAATAACATTTCAAGCATTTTTGGAAAGAAGGCAGTGTTGTAAAACACATTTCGAAGATAAAAGAATATTATTTTTATAATAGTAAGAAGAGAACAGCATTGAATACATCGTAAATTCTGTTTCAATAATTTACATATGTGAACCTATTTAATCTAAATATATATGTTGCTTTACATAAATTTGTGAAATGCATAGAACAGAACTTTCAAAGCAGTGAATCATACTGTCATAAACGTGTGTTAGAGTCTGTCATTTTGGGTCCAATTAGCTATTTCAGTGATATTGAGAATTTGGTATTGTTTAAAAAGGCTATGTGTGTAGAACAGTTTCAAATATAGAATTAAAATACTCTTATTATTTATTTTTAACCTCGCCATTTTAAATAGCATGGCTAAAACACCATAAACGGTGTAGATCTACATGCCAATCGTAACGGCGATTCATTTTGATCATTTCATTTGTGGTTAATTTAATGATATATTTTTGCAAAGTTGTGATAAGTTTATATTGTTTTTTTTAAAAGAATTTTGACACTGAACCCTTCAACAGTTTTGTACGTCGACGAATCCCCTCTCAAATAGCGTACTTTTTAATGAATAGGGTTTGACGTCATTTTTTCAGTGACGTAATTTCGTCAATTGGTTCTAAAATCTCTGCCATTGACACATACGATTAACTGCCAAGTTATTTGTGCATATTTGTTGAAATAGAGTGGCCCGCACATCTGGATTTGTTTGTTTTTGTTTCGACCTATTTTATATACGCTGAAATACTTAAATAGGTTGAATTTCATCGATACACTGAATTTTTCTGTGGTCTCGAGGTAACGTATCACACTGCGGTGTGAGAGGTTCCGGGTTCGATTCCCGGTTCTGGAAAGGATTTTTATGTTTGTGTTTTGTTTTGTTGTTGCTTTGTTGATACTATCTTTTCCAAAACACATCATAAATGCATTTGTGTAAAAGCGAATTAAAACCATCTTTACATTCGCCAATTCGCACATATATTTATTGATTATTATTATTGTAGGTCAAGGAAGTATTGCTTAAAGCTGTTGCTAATGTTATATAATATTCTTATCATTTTTATATACAGAGTACTGCAAAAGAATTATGTATACAACATGTTACCCGGTTAGTAACCTTAATTCCTGTGCTTTTTATTCAACCGATGTATTTTACATACGCTATTTTTTTTTATCTGTTCAGTTATTTTGCATGTTGTAATATATAAAGCTTCTTAGGATGCATAATAACATTTGTGATTTATAAGTTCTTATTGATGCAGGAAAGTAAATGTATGCATGTAGTTATTGACAATACATCAAACGTTTATAATGTGCTGAAAGACGTCCTAGATGCCCCAAAGCGGTAATGCACTGCTTTTAAATAAAATGCAGTTATAATTATAACAACAGAATACAAACATTTATTATTATTATTATTATTATTATTATTATTATTATTATTATTATTATTAGTGGTGGTAGGTGTGTCAAAGAACATATTTTAAGATAAAAAAGTGCAGGCACATATGAAAGAATAAACGAACAACTGGGATTGAACCCGGGACGCCAAGCTTGTATTATGAACAATTTTAGTTAATCTGTTTACGTCATATTTGTGAAGTGGGATTTTATATTATGTTAGCATGTTGATTCATCGGTTTGTATCAATTCGAGTTGCCTGTGTGAAGTCGTATCACACGAGACTGAAGGTGGAGCTTTCAACTTTACACGGGCAACTCGAAGGGATACAAACCGACGGATAAATATGCCTACATAATGTTCCTTTAATAATAATACATTTTCACAACTTTTCTAACAGTTTAAATCTAAAAACAGCGGATTCAGACAGAACTTTACGCTAAATTCTTAAAATAGCATCGGTGTGACGTCAAAACTTGCTTGTTATTGATTTCACATGGCGAGAGTCTGAATCGGTTACACACGGTGGAAGCATGATACTAAGTTTTCAATTCGTCTAGTTGTATTCGTAAGCTTGTATTGTATACAGATCAGTTATACGTATATAATAAAGTGAAATAACAAACTATTGATTTGCTTTATATTATGATTTTCCATTTTGTTTTGTTGCTTAATTAGCACTTATTGGCATCACTATAGTGTTTGAATATGTGCAGTATTATATTAACTTACAGTTACATACATGTATATTATACTATTCTAATTGATCTGACAACATGCTTTGAAATAACATCTTGGTTTAAGAATTGTTGTCAATAATTAATTGAGCGGATTTATTGACAACACATATGGTATAATGTCTTTTTTATATATTTATTTTAGACAATAATCATCAAATAACCATAGTAAACTTGACGAACCAACACGCTTAAATGATTAAACAACATACACTCATCTTTTAACATCTTTAATTTGTTAAAGGGACTCCTGTGGTCTTGTCATGTGACACAAACAAGTAAATGTTCGAAACCTAAATTTCATTGTTACCAACATTTTGTTACCTTTCTGTCGGTTTGCAAATCATTTAAACATTGTATTTTATTTGTGTTTTTTTATTTGAAAAGTGTTGCGACTTTTTATTTTCATATCGAAGATGAATATATACAAGTATCAAGTAAGGAAACAAGTAAGGTTATATACAACGCAAACAAAGCATGAACAGTAATATCCAAGACACACATTAGGTATTGCACGCATCACGTACACTATAAACACTATAATAATTTAGAGGCAGACATACTAATCATGTACAAGTTATGTACATGTTGAACTAGAATACGAAGCAAAGAAATGAAGGAAAACTATAGTTTTTTAACATTTCAGTTAAAATTCAGTTGACAACAGTTTCAAGATAATAAAACTACAGTTATTTGCCTTTCGACAATGCGTTTGATAAACATAAATGAAGTTATCTGCTCGTAACTAGTGACTGCGTACCACATAACAATTTACAAAAAAACCAGCACGGCATATTGCATTCCTAAATATTCGGGCTTGTACCACACTATTGCGTTCCTTGGTGAAAACCAAATGCCCCATTCTCTTTAAAATGTTTCAAATTTACTTTCGATTACCAAATTTCAGTCATTTTTGCTATCAACGTTGGCAAATACGGATTATAACCCTTGTAAAAAACAAACCTAAACTGATGCACCGAAAAGAGTTGCCATTTCGTTAGGAATATTTTATTTTATTTACATACATTCTAAGTCAAGAGCACAATTATTACATTTTTGTTTATGGGTTCGAACAATGTCTTTATTTTTCACGAGTATCTGATGAAGGTATTTACAGATTGCAGAAGCTGTGACATAAAAACAAACATATGCGTTATATAATATTCTTTTTATGCCAGTGTTACTGACCTATCAATGCTTTCATTCGTGATAAAAAAGAATTATTACGTGAACATTTGGGCGACACGCATTCTTTGATGTGTTTTTTATTATACATATAGGTCATTTTTACGTTTAAACCAATGTCTTCATAACCTCTGTAACATATGCATTATATTTAATTACATTAGATGATAATCTTTTTGCATCCACATGACATTAGGTATAGGTTAATGTTGTTTTTGACGGTATACCAAACGTAATCGCTCAGGGACGGCGCAGAAATTAGTTCTGTACAATAACCGGGTTATCTCATAAACCGTGCTGCTTACCAAAGTAAATCGACCGAAAAAACAACAACAAAAATTAGGCAATGTCATTGGTCAAACACAATGATATGAAAAAATGCCATGAGTGACATACAATGCTTATGCGTTTTCGACAGCTGTCAGTGAATCGCGTATCACAGAAAGAAGGGGGTGGAGCAGGGGCTCTAAATGCGTTTTTGACAAACGTTTTTGGAATATAAAAATGAATTAGATATGTGTATATATATCAACGGTAAAAACAGACACTGTCAAGATTCTCTAATATCCACTATGGATACCGTGGTCAAATCAATGTCATCAACAAACGACCATTCATATTTTAATAACTGTCCTACTTGATCGAGATGTGGGTTTAAAAAACCTCAGACATTGTATACCCAATTTTTTTTTTAATTCAAAAATTTTGTAAAACGTCTTCAAACAGATTTTGTTGAAATTGCTTACAAAATTTATAATTTAATATATTAAAATACATATATATAGTGGTCAACTAGAATAAACTATTGTTTCATGCGAAACTGGTTTGATGCATGACAAATTCAGTTGCACTTGCGAAAAAGTATAGCATAATATAGATGTGACCAATTAGAATGTTGTTCTATGTATATTGCATCACCCTCCATAGGAGGGAGGGGTTTGACATTATGATGGTGAAGTCTACAAAGTTGCAGTTTAAAACTCCACCCCATATGTTTGAACATATATAAAAGGTGAATACGCAATTGAAAACAATCAAGTTACGCAGGACTTGCCAAACGTACAGTTCGCACTTACCAAGAGCAGCGCCGATATAAAGATGTCCACCCTTCTTTTCTGCATCATGTTTGTCGGACTTGTACTTGGACAAGAAACTGAAGAAATGAAAGTCGATGTTTCTATTGACCAAGGTGAGTGAGCATTCTCAAAATATCTCTGTTTGTTATTTGGTTTGAAGTTTGATGCAATCTAAAATAAGCGTCTATGTACAGTGAAGTATTTTGATAAACGCTATCAATGTTAATAAAATTAGCACAATCAGGCGAATCAAGTGAATATTATGTTTTTATAGGAACGTTTAAAGCAGCTGACCTCCAAAATATACTAGAAATCATCAGTTACAAATATTTTAAAATATGATATATATTATAGTTGTTAGAAATCAAAATTATCTACATATTTTCACTTTTTTGCGTTGAAAACAGACAATTCGCTTTTCTGCCATCGGGATATTCCTACCATACATAACGGCTACTGCTTTAGTAGTGGTTTATGCAAAGAAAAACGATGTTTTACCAACGGTTTTGTCAACTGAATTAAGGGGTCAGTAATAATAGATTTCCCCACTGAACATAACTTGACCAGTATTTACCGTATTTTTTTATTTTTATCTTTTTGAGCATCTGGAGGTGAGCAGCTTTAAGGCGATAAATAGCACAAACGTAAGCATTTAATTTTATATTGAAGTAAGATAAAATATACGCATGTTGTTTCAGTACACGGACGCAGCGTGCCATTTTGTTCGTTCAAAGGCCTGAGGTTTTTGCCCGGATCCATCTTCAAAGACTATACAGAGTGCTTCAAATGCAAGTGCACGCGATCTGGCTTTTCTTGTAACCTGTAAGTATGTTTATCTAGCTCCTTTTTACATAACATTAAGTCGGTCTGTTTACTGTATTTCAGGTGTATATAAAATTATTTTGTTTGCATTTCACTTTTTAAAATTATTTTGTCGAATTACAATTCATTGGCAAAATCAAGATTCCAAAATCTTGTTTTCAGAATGGATACTGCCACGGACCTTATTACAACCGTGTCTACTACACCCTGTAGGAATGTCATTGTAGGCTGCAAGGCAATATGGATCCAGCGATCGGATGAGTCAAAAAGATGTGGCAGGAAAGCCATCCAAGAGAGTATCGATATGTCAAAAAATGTACCCGTCCCATCATCAAGAGGAGTGCCATTCTCCTTCATTAGAAATGCGTTCCTTTCTCTTACTCAGCCCAAAGTGGCTAAAGCGTTGACTAACATATTCACAAATCCCATTGGCGCTGTCAATAATATGGTACCGGGTATCATAAAGGCTTCAAAAGACTTAGCAGATATCGCAAAGGACGGGGCTGATAAAGCAGAAAAGGTGGCTGAAAATGCTCTAGAACTCGCCAATGACGCGATTAATATCGCGGGAAAAGCAGCGAAGGATGCTCAAGATTCGATCCAAGAAACATCTAAGTTTATAAATAAAAAAACATTTTCGGTAATGAAGGATGTTTTGGGTGGTGTAAAAGGTTTATTTAAAGACACAGCAGAGGATGCAGTCGAAATTGCGACCGAAATCGCCAATGAGGTCGTTGGAATGGCCAATGACGTGGCTGATGTAGCTACGAATACGGCAAAAGATGCTCTTGGCTTTGCAGAAAAAACAGTTAATACTGTGAAGAATGTTGCTGAAGACGTTCTTAACGGTCCAATTGATATAATAAAAGATGAAGCAGTTAAAATGGCTGAGCAAGTTGCCGACGGGGCTGAAGCTACGGCCAAACATGCTGTAGAAATAGCAACGGAAGCTGCTGACACCGCTAAAACAGTAGCCGCAAACGTTGGCAACGTAGTTGGTAATACTGGAAATAAAATATTTAATGCCCTGTTTGGAAAACGTTAGCAGAAAAGCTAAAATTCGAAAACTGTAAGGAGATATCTCATGATTTAGTGGAGGTACTTCCGCTTAACGCTTAAAGATTAATTCAAATAACTAGGTAAAGATATTGTAGTAATTTCTTTTGTTTTGACCCACATATACATTCATCTATTTGGTTGAAGATTTTTGTGTTGCAATTTGCCTACAAGACTATGAAACTGTATAACACCCTAATTTCAACGATCGTTATGATGTGACTTGTTGTGGCTTTTGGTGTGTTTGATATATACGCATAATGCTGAGAACTCGACCTGCATAACTGGCATAACTATACATTATATTTGGGTATAGAAATAGAATATATTGCTAAAACAAGTGTCAAGTCGTTTTTTTATTTAACCCTACTGGTTCAATGTCTACCCAGGTGAAATACGACAGATTTACCGTTCAAATATTCAAACATGTACGTGGAAGTGTTAAAAGAAAGAAAACAACAGCATCTCATTCGAAAATAACTATTGTTCTCCCTATTATCTTACACGTGACCAGACAACTGCAACGCCTTATAAGATACGGCATGCATGGTATGATATGTTGTATGACTGAGACATAGTCATAAGATAACCATGCTTGTAACATTATTCTAAATTAAATACACGTGGAAATATTTATTTATTGTTTAAAAAACAAACTCGAACTTTAATGAAAATAAATGTAAGTTTACTTTTAAAGGACGTTATATTTACTATGTCAATATACATTGTAGAGATGTCCAAAGAAGAATGTTGTAAACAATGCAGACAGGTCGTGTTTAAAGGCACAATGACAAAACGGCCCGTACAGAAACCAACACACAAACACACAGAACACCAAGACGCAACAGACATTTAGACAAAAATATTGTGTGTGTGTTTTAACCATACATTTGATGTTTCTGCTCATTGTTTTATCGAAATCGCTAGCAGTGTAAATGGTAAAACATTTTTTTGTCTATGGATGAAAACCGAAGCGACCAGCTTGTAAAGATTTTTATCAGTTGCATGTATGTGGAACTTTATGTCTACACCGTAGTGCACACAGGAGCTTTAAATTCTAAAATTGTCTTGTTTTTTTTTCTCTCAAAAACTGTCATTTCCATTCTATTATATGAAGATTTATATTCGCTTTTTATGTTCTGTAGGAAAAATATCGCCAATATTGAGCAGAAAAACATTTCGATTTACTCAGAAAAATGTAAATATCGTATAAGGATTTTTTCATATCTTTGAGTTTTGAAATTAACGGAAAAGAGTTTGTAAACAAGTGAATAAATAGAAATCCTTCCTTAGATACGTCATTTTGTAGTTGTATTCGTTTAAAATTGATAAATGTAGACCAAACAAGTATAGCTTAATTAGCTTAAAAGTGTTGCAAATGTTATATAATACTCTAATACATTTTTATAAGCAAACATAAGAATTATACATGTTTCCCGGGGTATAACTATCATTCCTGTGATTTTTATTTCAACTAAAGTATTTTCATTACGATAACACTTTTGATCGCTATAGTTAGTTTGCATGTTGATTAAAACCTCTTTGCATGCATTATCAAATGTGTGACATAGATAATAGATAGTGTAAATTGAAGAGTTGTTCAAAGAAAAATGTGAAAAAAACGTAGACAGGATCTAATTAAAAGGCACCATGACATAACGGCCTGTACATCAAGAACAACATACAGTATTATTTATGCACGAAAATTATGCATGCAGCTGTTGAATTACATCAACGTTTAATGTTTATCGCTACGTCTTGGTGTTGTACCTGTTTTTGTATTGTTCTGTGTGTTGGTTTTTGTACGTGCCATTTTTCATGGTGCACTTAATCTTGACATATCTACATTGTTTACAACATTCTTTCTTTGAATATCTCTTTAATTTATATTATTACGTATGATAGAAATGCGATCTAGAAGCTCAACAGCGAAAATTCATCGGCTCTTCGAAGAGAATGCTTCCATGTGATTAATAGGTTACCAACACCGCATATTAACTCGTATGCAAGTTACATTTCCTGTGTTGTTTTATAAATTAAATAATTATAACTGAATACAAACATTTTATTTAAAGATGTACCCATCTTTGCATAGTGTACCAAAAGCACGTTCCCAATCGCAGGTAAAATGACCTGCTGACCAAGTACGTCTTCAGAGATTTAGTAATCGTTTAAAAAACATAAAGATTAAAAATACAATAAAAAGCAAAAACAAATGAAAAAATAAACGAGCAATCAGAGCGACAGCACAGCTCGAACCTGGGACCGCAAGTTTATATTACGAACGATTTTAGTCCAACAGTTTACGTCACATTTGTAAAGTGTGTTTTTTAAAGATTAAGTAAAGTAATAAACTATTGCTTTGCTTAATGCGTGTTTATGCGTGTTTATGAGCCTGGGTACAGCTGGTGTGCAAAAACATGGCCGGTTTTGTGTTGAAAATTTCTGTGAAGAAGTTAGCTTGGAGAAACAGGAACCACATTTGATCAAATTTTGTAAGGTAGTCAGTTTTTGCCCACAAATGTAGAAATCTGATGTTCAATATAACATATAATAAAATTAACTAACTATTGGGTAACAAAAAGTAATTTGATTATGTTCAAAAAACGTCTTCGAAGACTTCATCTGTTACATGTATTCAATGATAAAAACGAATTTGATTACGAAAAATGCTTAATGTGGCAACAAAATGGTACCAGAAATGTAAGCACAACATTAGTATGGTTAAACAAGCAAGTAATGGCGCATGAAAAACTATTTGTATTGTAAAACAATACAAAACAAACCACACGTTATCGCACGGTATATATAAATATGACTTACGGATAACTTACATATTTTCTTGGCTCTAAAATGTATAACCCAGCAAACATGCCCACATCGGGCCGATATCGGCTAGAAGGCGGAATATCGGCAGGCGTTTGCCGACATCGGGCCGATGTCGGCCCGACATATGTTCTATGCATAAATGTATTTTTTCCTCT
>Ga0224511_10000049_pt1 | contig 39374 bp, 41 predicted proteins | sample SF_May12_sed_USG_2_FD_169988 | JGI IMG/M metagenome (GOLD analysis project Ga0224511, IMG submission 169988) | Sediment microbial communities from San Francisco Bay, California, United States - SF_May12_sed_USGS_8_1 | ecosystem: Environmental > Aquatic > Marine > Sediment | place: USA...
ATGCACCGTTTGACATCAAGTCTCAGTGTGGTATGTTGTAATGCACCGTTTGACATCAAGTCTCAGTGTGGTATGTTGTAATGCACCGTTTGACATCAAGTCTCAGTGTGGTATGTTGTAATGCACCATTTGACATCAAGTCTCAGTGTGGTATGTTGTAATGCACCGTTTGACATCAAGTCTCAGTGTGGTATGTTGTAATGTGCAGGATGTCCTGACTTGGTCGATCCTGGACCTGGCAAGTCAGCAGACGTACTACATCTCCCCGGTCACCGGTGTCATCACCCTCCGACGCTCCATCCTGGGCGGAACTGCACTCCAGAACCAGGTACACATGTTGTCCTTAGCAACCAAATAATAAATATTAATGTAATAAATTATTATAGTTTTTTTTATTGCACATGTCCTTAATAACCAAATAATACATATTTATGTTAGAATATATTGTGTGGTCTTTTGTTTGCAATATCCTTATCAATGACCATGCCATAGTGTAATGTCTACACGAAGTGTTCATTACAATATTGTGAATTAATAAAGAAACAATCAAATTTATGTTTTGGTAAAATGCTGTTACAAGTAGAGCTTAGAGTTATTTTTTGGTTAAATTAAAAGTTACTGAAATGCAAAACAACGTTAACTGATCTTCAATCCTATCCAGATCTCTGTGCAAGTTTGTGACGGTCGGGTCGAGTACGTTAAATGTGCTCAGGCCACTGTCACTGTGACCATCAAGCGCAATCTGCAGTCACCAATATTTATTGGTACACCGTACACACAGACCCTCGGTCGCAATGATCCAGCTGGTACACTTGTGAAGCAGACATCAGCTCGAGATGACGATCGGAGGGTAAACGCTGTCTTCATTTTGTTTTTAGGACATAAGCTTTAGGGGTTCAGATGGGTTTTTTAAAGCCTTCACAAAATATGGCTTAAAAAGTCTTTTCAGTTTTCCTTTTTTGTAGGTACATGTAGCCATTAAATCCCTTTTTTGTAAACTTTGATTTTATGTAGTTACATTTTTCTCGTTCATTGGGATTATGGATGGTATGTTATTTGAACAGATTCAATAAAATCGAGGCTGCTACTTTCAACATGCAAGCTATCCTTCTTCAGACTCTCTTTTCTCAGAATAATAAACTTTCTTTTTGCAGGGATCTATTCAATATGCTAAGACTGGGCGATTTGAATCCAGCAACTCGTTTTTTGATATTGACCCAAACAATGGCACCGTGTACACGATCAAAAACATGAACCTAGATGGCCTGTACTTCCAGACTTATCTGGTGAGATAAAATGTTGTATTATATGTTGTATATCAGGTTATTTTACAAGTAAAAAAGCTATAACATCATGAGCAAACCATCAACAAATATGTATTTGAACGTTTTAGCTATAATTTCTCTGAAAAATATCTCCTATCTTGTATTACTTACTTTCTTAATCTTATCAATATAACTTATCCTCCCTGTGAATCTCATAATCGTATTAAATCCTTCCTGTAAATCTCATAATCATGATTATCTTTCCCTGCAGTTGGAGATTGTTGCCTACGATACAGCCTATGAGAATGACAAGGCAACCGCCACTGTCACGGTGTCTGTCAACCGTAATCCGTCCCAGCCACGATTCCTGGGACCGGAAGGCCTTAACTACCTAAGGATGATTGATGAGAACACTCCAATTGGAACCACCGTTCTTGACCTCAATGCTACAGATGATGATGGGGTATAATGTTTTTTTATTTTTAAAAAGAATTATTTTAAATAGTAAAAATAAAATAATTATATATTATATTAGAACTACTAAAACCACAAATTATTTCCATGAAGAGTTGTTATGGGATTATTAGCAAGGTTTATTTTTACTGACAAAATATTTTTTGCACTCTTTTCTTCAAATTAAACTCACCACTGTCAACTGTTGTGCTCTTGTACAGGACGCAGTAACCTTCGTCAAGGGAGGCAATTGGGATCAGGAGGATCAGACAACATTTTTCCTTGACCCTTCAACAGGTCAAATCATCCTTATGCGTGTCCTTGACAACGCAGCTGTCCAAGGAAGCTATATCGTAAGTACCACAAGTCTTGTGTATCAGTTAAGTACCTTTTGTGACATTTTTTTAAATGTTTAAGCATTCTTTCAAGGTTAACGAAGTTGACAAATGCCTATGCACTTTAGCAATCTTAATTCTGTTAACAACACTATAGGACTACATATACTCAATACTCAACAAGAAAATGTCCCAGACATATAAATTGAATTAAAATATAATCTGATTTTGTTCTTCAAAATTATATGTCTTATGATATAGTAATGGAAAATATGATATTTTCAGTAAATAAATCTTATTTCTACTTCAGTTCCAAGTGACAGCACGCGACTCAGTGCCTGCTCCATTGACAAGAAGTTCTGTTGCTACGGTAACCATTGAGGTTGTATTTGACAACCCACCCACCTTTGAGCGTGGACAGTACACATCCAGGATTTTGGAAACGCAGGCAGTCGGAACCAGAGTTGTACCAGACAATAGTGCTGAAATTCGAGCAGTGGATGTCAACATGGGCATTGTATGTTCATTTGTTGGTTTTTCTGTTTAATGCAGCATATGCTACTTTTTATCAGCATATAAACAGAATTAAAGCAATCCATGTATAAAGGTTATTTTAGAACCTACAGTCTGGTTAGCTCAGTGGTGGAACTACCTTGCTAGAAAATGTATTGGCTGTGGCTGTAAAACGGCTTTGGGTTTTTTCTGGTTGTTATTCTTGCTATTTTAGGTACAATTAACACATAATAGATTTCTAGTGATAATTCCATTTTCTTCTCAAATCTGGCATGTAGCTGCATTTTTAAGGAAAAGAAATTTCATGCTTTTATGACATTGGACATGTTCATGGACACTTGAATTCATGGATTTCAAATTGTATGCAATTTTACTGAAAATCTTAAATTCATGGATTGCCCTACCCATGAAATACACGAAATTCAATGTCCAACAAATATAAATGATTTCACAGTATTTACGTTTTTGACAAGGAGGTTTTCAGAATTTAAAGGTTTTTAATCTTTGTAGTTATAACTTTTGTTATTTAAAAAAATATATCCTTTCAGGCGCCACTTGTGTACAGCATTATTGGTGATCTTCGCGCACCGCGCCTCTTCAATGTGACAAATGTTGGTGGAAATGCTCATGTCTTCATTGCTGAAAGCCTTCTCAGAGACCCTGTCACAACATACCGGGTAAGGGCTGTTTTGTGATCGATCATTTCTCAAAGTATTTATGATAAATAATGGTGACGACAATGTCAGTGATTACATGTATTATAATAATCATTACTGAAATTAAATTGTAACTTAAAACTAAGTGAGAACACATTTAATTCCTCTGTAACCAAATTTGTAATGTTTATAAACAATTTGATATAAACAATTAAACAATTGATATAGAATATAAACAATTTTTAAACATGTTCTGAAAACAAAAGAGGGGTCTTAGGAATATGTGTATCTAATTGTTTTTGTAATGCAGATCTTGTTAATGCTGTCACGATTTTGATTTCCTGTTTTCTAGCTGCTTATCCAAGCCTATGACCCTGCCTTCCCCCTGAAGAAGGCCCAGGTTTATTACACTGTGGAAGTGATCAGGAATGTCAACACGCCCACAGTTCAAGCTGGTTCTGTGACCATTTTCGACTACCATAGTCCAGATGAGATGATCTTTATGGTCAATGGTGGAAACCACCGTGATGCAGATGGGGTATTGTCTTTATTTAGCGTTTTGAGTCACCTTCTAAAACCTGTATTGATAATCATTTGCTAATTATTGTATTCAGGCAAAGCTCAGACAAAATTAATAATTATTTTACTTGCATTCACATTTAATAACTTTGATAATAATAAATAATCCTTATGTAGACCATAGACAAATGATATTGATAATTATTTTACTACCAGTATTATTAGTTATAAACTTGCTCGGTGTATTCCTAGGACCGTCTGCTATACAGCATGGCTGGCGCGGGTGTGCCGGAGCTGTTTGACATCGACAGTTTTGAGGGCGCAATCTGGGTCATGGACACTGACCTGCTTAGAGGCAACGGAACCAGGCAGTTCATTGTATGTCCCAGGTTTTAAAATTAAATTTAATTATTAACTTCATATATGTCTTCAAATAAAAGTTTTTCTGTGAGTAGCTCTGATTTAATGGCAATGAGACATAGACAGTTTTGTGTTACATTGTATTAATGTATTCAGTGTTGACTAGTTGTGCAGTTAACAAAACAGTGACATGAATTTGTGCACAAACTTTCTATGAAAGGTTTTGCATTAAATTTAATCCGCATTTGGCTGTGTCTTATTGAATGTTGTTCTTTCTTTCAATTCCACAGACTGTCATCACAGCTGTTGATCAGAGAATCCCGGAGAAGACTGGCACAGGTACCGTCACGATCAACGTCAACTACGACGATTTTGCCCCACAGTTCACAGTTGGCACCAATAACCTTCTGCAGGCTGTGATTAATGAGAACATGGATATTGGTCTCAGTGTCGCCCGCGTATCCGCACGAGATGAAGACATCGTTCAGGATAATCAGGTATGATTTTGGAATTCTCATTACAAGTGTTTTGTTAACTCAAAATATTGATGGTTCTTTAGTTTTTTCAAACATGTCATATTGTCCTTGACATGCTGGAATGTCCGAGAAATCACATCGCCCTCAAAGAGTCCTGGGGTCACACTTATGTCCAGATAATCGTTAATACCCTGCCTTCTTTTGCCATAATTATTAATCTGATGGACAGCATGTGACGCCAGTATTGAGGATTTCTTTAATACTTTATATTATATTCTGATTTAAAATTAAATGTTTTTTATCATTGTGAAATAAAACAAATTGCTATTTCAATGAACTATTACTTGCGTTTCAGGGATACATAGTGTATGAGCTGCTTCCCTCCAGCTATGCCAGCGGTTACTTTACACTGCTGTCCAATGGACAGATCAACACAGCCCGATCCTTCAACACTTCCCAGAGAGACATATTCACATACAATGTAAGGACCATTTCTTGTTCAAAAGTTGTCCTGAATAATTTTATTTTCTTCTTTGAATCACTTTTTAGCTGCAAATTTGTGCATCCTTTTTTTTCAAATAAATTTCTGATATATTAATTGAATTTCATTATTCCCAATGCCATAAGAACAATAAATCAATATTTACAAAAAAAAATGCTTACAGCTGACAGTGAGGGCATACGACATAAGGTACCCAGAGCGCCCCACCCAGATGACAGTTATGGTATCGGTGCAGCGTAACCTCAATGCTCCTCGATTTAGTGCTACATCATACAGGTTCCCAATCGACGAGATGGTTTCTCCATATACATCTATTGGCCAAGTATTCGCTTCTGATGCCGATGTCTTGGTAAATATAATTATTCTTGTTTGGAGATATTTTTCTGTTAGCATTCTTTTAACCCTATTTGGTACAATACCATCTACAAAAATAATATTCTCAATGTATTGGTAAGCTATGAATGTTTGTTTGTGAAAAATGAAGTTTAGTAGATCTAAAACCCTTATAACCATTTTTCAGGACCGTATAACGTTCACCGGATCTGGTGCCTTCTACAACTCGCTGTTCTTCGTAGACCAGACATCTGGTATTGTCTACGTCATGGGAGATGTGCTCAATGAGGCCAGCAAGAGCACATCCTATACTGTACGTCTAGTCTTCATCGTCATTCTCCAGTGCTCAGCACTTAACATTGTCTTTACAAAAATAATAAGCTTTCATTGTTTCATAAAATGCTTTAACTTAAAAAAAACCTATATCATTTTAATATTATTACAGCCAAACAAATACCTTAATTTTCTCTTTTTTACTATTTATTACATATTACAGTTCTTGTGCAATTATAGCTTCATTGTCCACAAAAGTAAGAGAAAGATTAAATAACATTTTTATCACTATATTTATGCGATACAGATAACCGTGACGGCATCTGACAACTTCAATCCGAACTCCCAAACTGGCTCTGCGACTGTGACCATTCCTGTCACACGCGACTCGCCGACAGTGTTTTCACCATCAACACAACTTGTTCTGACAGTCAGCGAGGAGGAACCTGTCAACTTCACCCTCACAACCTTTCAGAAGGTCGTTGCTGTTGACAACGATCTCTTGGTAAGAGCATTTTAAATTTGTGAACTTTTTTATTTCTTTACTACATTTAAATCTTATCATTGTTGTACATAATTGTTCTCTTTATAGTAATATACACTACTTCAACAGCATTGTATCCTTTATAACATGATTATAGAATGTTCAAAAACATTAAGTCAATACTTTAAATAGTTTGTTACCTTTGTATTACAATTTTTAATAATTTCCTGCACTTTTTTCTAGTTTTTAAAGATAGTTTTAAGACACTTTAAAGATGCTTAGTAATTAAATGCTGTGTCCAGTCTGCGCGTTAATTATTTTTCGACTATAGCCCTTCGGGCTATTCAAATATAATTTTCTATAGCCCGACTGAAATTTAAATAGCCCAATTTTTTGTTATGGTCATAATTCATACACTTCTTAATAGAAACGCGTTGACTTGCACTAAATTGAATTTTGGTTGTGTTTTTTACGAACAAATAACTCCACAACGAGTATTTTTGTTAATTTGTTCCTTTGTTTAGAATTTTACTCCAAAATTTAAATCGACCGGTCGGGCTATTTTGTATACAATTCTAATCGACCGACCAGCCGTTTACTCGACTCGGGCTTCGGGCTTATTTACTAATTCGCAGACTGGCTGTGTCATAAGCCAAACATGTTCATAAGCCTAACATGATCATAGATTGTTCAAGAACATTAAGTCAGTACTTAACAATAGTTGTTATGTTTGTATTAAGATTTCTTATTAATGTTGGTCTTGTTTTGTTTGTTCTGCAGCCTCCTGGACGCATCATGTTTGAGCTGATTGGTACATCACTCGGGGCATATTACTTCGACATCCGTTATGCCTCCAACACTTCCCTGGATGTGATCATCAGAAACAGCCTCCTGGATGGATTCAGAAACATCAACAGATACTCTGTATGTTGGAATTATAGTTGGAAGTTTGTATCCATAGAAGTAAAGTCAAGTATTTTTAAGCTCAGTTATAAAAGCATTGAAGGCATTTCTTAAGAAGTGTATGTATAATGCTGGCCCATGTGATATTTCATGTGAAAGGCTTGGTTTTAATTTAAATGCATTCTGAAAGGTCTGAAAAATGTTAATACATTCTTATATGTTTGAAAAAGGATTTAAGCTAAAACATAATAAAAAAACTGCTGTAATCACTAAAAATAGTTTTTGTATTGAATTGAAATTTTATCTTGTCTTTGATTTTCAGCTGCAAGTTGTTGCTTATGACCCAGCGCGTCCCCGCAACAAGGCGTACAAGGATATCATTATCCAGGTGCTTCGTAACCAGAATGAGCCAGTCTGGTCGCTGCCGCTTAATGACGTGGTGATGCGTGCGGATCACCCCATCTACGTGAGCGTGGTCACGGATGTTGAGGCCGCTGATACCAGGGACAATGTAAGTGCTTGAGGACTGAAATAGGATAAACCTTCCTGTAATGATTGTGCATAATTTGTTTTTATAATCTTAGCCTTATATATGAGGAAATACAGCTTTATATAAGTACTGAAAACCTCGCTATTAAGACCACCATTGGTTCCAAACCAAAGTGGTCTTAATAGTGAGGTTGTCTGATTACTGAGGTTTGTATTCCAACTAATGTGGATATTCATAACATTGTTAGAATTCGATACTAATTGGTATGCAGTATGCGTATTTAAGTAAATAACATGTTTGTTATATGCATTTCATAATGTATACTGATTCTACATTAACTGTTTAAGGAAAATATTTAAAACAATCACAGCTACAATTTATTATCATACTTTAATGTGCTTAACATATTTTCCGAAATCTTCAAAAACTTTGCTCATCCTGAGTTTCACAGTTTTGTCGATGTTTGTTTACTCTGCGCTAATTAACTATGCAGTCTTACAATAGTAAAAAAAAAGTGGACGTAATGGCGAGGTGGTCACTTTATCGAGGTGGTCGTTAAATGAGGTTTTACTGTATATATGGCCTTCCAAGGATGAATATAACTAACTTATAAAAACACTATGATATTTATATATATTATAAATAAATATATTAGTAAATATCTTTAGAAAGGATTTTTGTTTATTGAATATATGTTTTTAATACGGGATATTTTTATGCCAGGATGTGATTTCGTACGACATTATTGGTGAAGAGGTGTTCCGGGCACTGTCATCTGGCGCCTCCAAGTTCTTCCAGATTGACCGCAACACTGGCGCCATCTACCTCACACAGTCCGTCCTTAACACAGACATACAGAGCTTTGTGGTATGTTATCACTTATCAGTGATGTTGTTTGTTCCAAAAGTTATGTTACAGAGAAATTTCAAAATAAATCCTGTGTTAGCGGTGAACTGCAGGTTTTAAAATTTGCATTAAGTATTTAACATTGTTAAACACAATTCGCACAAAATTAGTCTCTATTTTGCCTTTAATTTTTTGTTACAAACAAAACTCACATAGTTTATTCAATTTTTAGCTCATGTTGCGAGCCTGTGATGACGGAATACCTGTCAAGTGTATCCAAGATCCACTGAGAATTAGCGTGCGCAGGGACCATTCCCCGCCAGTGTTCGACCAGCTCGGTCAATATGTGTTTACCATCAACGACACTGCACTGGTTGGGTCGTTAGTTGGCCAAGTGCATGCCGTGGATAATGAACCAATAGTAAGTATACAACTTAAATAGATTTTCTAATTAAAAAAATAAGTAGACCAAGGAGTATTAGAACTGTTTTGTATGAATCCTGATTTTGTTTAATAATAAAAATATAATAATTAGTTTTGATTTTTTTCTTTCAGTAAACTCTGTTCTACTGTGTTTCTGCAAACTACCATGTTCCTATTTTACAGAATGTGACTGCGTATGCTATGGTGAATCCCTTCCCAGAGTTCTTCTCTATCAACAGAACTGATGGAAGGATCCTTCTAGCCAACTCTGTGTTTAACTATTTGGCCCTAGAATACAGAGTATGTTGATGTTTAGAGTACAAGAAATAATTGAACTTATTTGCTCATTGACTTACTCTGTTTAAGACATAATTTTCTTATTATATATTGTTCATGAGACTTTCGCTTGATTGTTAAATAACTAATTTCTATGCTTACGTTTGTTTAAGATGGCAATGAGTTTGCAATAATAAGTGATTACATTTTCCCACAGTTCCAAGTCACTGCTGTTGATATTGGTGAGCCAAATTATGTTGCTACTGGAAATGTCATTGTGAACATTCTTCGCAACCCCTCTGGGCCAGTGTTCAACCAGTCGGCCTACTATCGTCGTATCCATGAAACTTTCCCAGTGGGTGACCTGGTCTTTGACACTGATGCTTTTGACCTTGATAGGGTAAGTTATATTAAAAAAAGAAAAGAAAAAACAACATGGAACATGATTTTATTAATTCTTACTTTTTCTGTTGAAAAAAAGTGCCTAATGTGTACTAAAGCTTTTTAAAATAATGAGGAATTAAAATATCTATAAAAAGTTTTTTTCTTAGAACTTATGGTATATACCGGTATGTGTAGAGATTTTAATTGTAACACATTGCATTATCATACAAAGAAAATGAGATGAAACAAGACTGTAAATGTTGCAGGATGTTATTCGGTACAGTCTTACTGGGCCCCCTAATCAACTGGCCTTCTTTATCGTTCACCCTGACACCGGAGTTATCACCCTTATCAAATCTCTCGAGGACCAAACGATCAATCGCTTTGAGTTCTTCGTTCTGGCCAGTGACCAGAGGCGTGTGAATGCAAGGACTGTTCAGGCTAGCGTTGTTGTTGATGTCGACTCTGACCAGACCCCCTATTTCACCAGTTCAACAACCATTGGTCAGCTTCAAGAGACGGCCCTGGCCGGGCAGTTAGTTCATGACCTCAATGCTCAGGATGATGACCAAGACCATGTAATTACATGTTTTGTCTTGCAGTTTTGTTTAATATTTTATACACAAACATAGTTGCTGTTGTATTTTATGCTTGCAAGATGTGTGGTTATTTCTTTAGAACTAAAAACTGACTTAAATAGTTGGGTGTGTTTCTATAGACATAATGTGAGGATATTAACCATGTATATAACGAAAACCGGGTTATTGTAATATTAAAGTCGCTGGCAAGGCGGGCGTCAACTTTTGGTTTTCGCACAATAACTTTAGTTTGCTTTAGCCTATTGACACCAAACTTGGTGTATGGGTAGCTTATATCAAGAGGCAGCTTGGGATTGCTACCCAGGTGTATGTAATCAAGGTCAAGGTCACTGTTACTTAAAATAGAAATTCAGTTTCTACTCAATAACTTCAGCTTGCTTTGGCCTATTAACACCAAACTTGCTGTATGGGTAGCTTACACCAAGGCGCAGCTTTGGATTGCTACCCAGGTTTCTGTGATCAAGGTCAAGGTCACTGTTACTAAAATAGAAATTCAGTTTCCGCTCAATAACTTTAGTTTGCGTTGGCCTATTCACACCAAACTTGGTGCATGCAACCAATGCAACCAAAAAAGCGGCATCATTTTTCTTCACTGCCATCTTCTTGTTATAAATAGGAATACTAAAGTAGCTAAAAATACTACTATAAACTGTTGTAAATATGCTTGATTTTTCAAACCACAGGGTCCTCTGGTTTTCGAACTGATGGGCATTCCCCCAGCTCCATTCATGTTCAGTGTGAACAGTTCCACAGGTATAATCACGTTGTCAAGGAACATCCGCGGCAGTGGTATGGACCGAGTCAACGATTACACGGTACGCTACTTAGTATTACTCTGTTATTAGGCAATTGGCCTTTTTCAGGGATATGGTGAAATTTTACTGCGAGTAATAAAGTCGTAAGTGGTATAAAATATATACAAAAGTAAAAAAAGTCCTGCTTTTAAACAATCAATAAACAAAAGATTATACTGAAGTACAAACCACAATGAGATTCAATTTCAAGAAACTTTTAAAACAACAATTATCTGACACACACACACACACACACACAAAAACAGTGACAAAATATGAGAAAACAATTGACCATACAATTCTGTGATTTTCAGCTGGTTGTGCGAGTTTACGATTCCAAATACCCCAAAAACTACGCCGAGCAGACGCTGCAGGTGTTTGTCAACGTGAACCCCGGCAACCCAGTGTTCCAACCCAGCAGCTCATACATCGTTCAGGTCAACGAAACCGTCTCCCCAGGACACATTGTGCAGACGGTTCTAGCTACAGACCAGGATGGGGTATGTGACCATTGTTGTCTTGACTTTTAAGCATTTTAAAGCCTTTTTCAGCATCACCTTGTCGCTTCCTTCAAACCCTGCTCTGATCACCCTTATAAAAAGTGTTTAGAATCTTTCCTTGTTATGATATAATTTATGTGTTTTTTTTCGGTCACCTAGTTTAGCTTTACAGTTTGTATGTGTCTTCATTTTTTCTTTAATTTCATTGTGTGTTGTGTTATTCATAAAACAAATAAATATAACTCTTTTCTCAGTAACTTTGTGTTGATTTAAATTTAATGATGAAAAAATAATATACCAGTACTTTTTCTCAATATTTGACTAAAATCAACTTATGTTTTAGGTTTATTTGGTAAAACTAGTCATTTTCTTACTCAAAGCATATGCAAATATTATAAAATACTTTTATTCTTTGTTTCATGGGTTAAAAAACTGATGCCTGAAGACATATTTGCATTTGCTTAAAGATGTATTAGTGTGCCTATTATTATGTATATTTTCACACATATTGTTTGGCAGAATGCAAATATAATATTAGAATTGCAATAATGCGCTCAGCAGTTGATCTAGATTAAAAATTGCTTTATGCATTTTAGAAAATAGGTTATATATTGTGACATTAGCATAATTGAGATACTAGTAAAACATTAAGTTAAGTTTTCATATATGAAATGTAAATTATTAATAAAGAAGGTAAAAGTTAAATATAGTAGATAGTCCTTTTCGTCATTAGTAGTTTAGACGTGTGATGCTTGTTATATATTCTACAGCTTGTATTTGCTGCAAGCATGCATCATATCTTTGATGACTGCTTTATGCAATGAATTGCTATAAATTGAGTTGTAAAACTTTCTTAATTTTTCTATTGACTATTTACTTGGTATTTTTTGGCAGTTCGAATTTTTGCATACCAAAAATTAACAACTTGTAATATATTGATAACAATATAAATTCATACAAAATCGATACTGCATTTCTCGTCTCATAAGAACAAACCATTTAATTAAATTAATTTTAAAATTCAGACCATTGTTTTGTTATACAAAATTTGCTTATTATATAATAAAACTCATGTTTTCCTCTGTTTTGCAGGACGAAATAACATACTCTCTGACAGGAAGTACTGGTGATGCTACTGACTGGTTTGCTCTTATCGATAACACAATCGTAACAAGAGACAACCTTCAAAACGCTCCACTTGAAAACTACAGGGTAAGTCGTCCTTTAGAAACAGAAGAACCGGTAATTGATATGTTGTTATTTATGACGCAATAATTTTATAAAAGCTAAATGCCTGTAATAAGTTTTGATTGTGATAACATTACAGCTCAACATCACTGCTACTGATGGACGAGGGAAATTTGCAGAAGCCTTTGTTGACATAATTATTCTCCGTAACCCTGATGATTTGAAACCATACTTTACAAACGTTGACCTTCAAACTGGAAGATATGAGGCAACCATCGAATACACTCACACAATGAACTCAGTCGTCACTATTCGACCCAAAGCTCAAGATGACGATTTACAGGTATGTGTTCCATACCACACGTTTCCACTTGGTCCTCATTAGTTTCTCTTGCATGTTGCGCTCCTAAAAGTCCCTAGATTAAATTGCTTGTGACAGATAGCGGTCACTATCTTCTGAGCATCTCCAGTAGATACATGTAGTAATGAATAAAGATCAATAAAAAGTTATACAAAGATTTATGCTTACCTACTGTTTATCCTAAAATGCTTCTTTCTTGTCAGGTTAAACTGATGTATGAAGCGGTGGCAGACAACGTTGCCCTGCAATATTTTGCTGTGAACAACGAGACGGGCGATGTTACGCTCATCAAAGATTTGAGAGATGATCCGTACATGAGTCTCAGCTACCAGGTTAGAATCAACTATAAATTGTTGCTAAAACTGGCTAAAACTCTTTACATCAAAACAAGTAATTTGCAATTTTAACTATCGATTCTTTTTAAGATTACATTACCTAAATATATTTGTAATTTTAACCTCCATACTTAAGTACATAGTTACTCTTTCTGACCCTAATGTAATAATTTATTTACCATCTGGATGTTTTCCGCATTTCAGCTGTACCTTGAAGCTTATGACAAAGCAAGACCGAACAACCGAGCCAAAGTATTGCTCGTCATTTTTGTCAACCGCAATCCGAACTCTCCCGTTATGCCTGCATCGCAACTGTTCATTGTCAATGAACGCGAACCAGTCGGATTCAACATTACACGCTTTGTGGCTACTGATAATGATGTAATAAACTATTTAGATGAGCTTAGTTGTGATGATATTTAATGTTTGAGATATTTGCAATTTAATATTAATATTTAGGAGAAAGACCAAAAGCCTGGTTTTTAATGATGCCTTTTGTTTACGTTATTATCAAATCTTGTTTTCTGGCCTGCCTGAGTGTATGAAACGAGTGTGTTTCTACCTGCAGGGGGATAAGATCATGTACAGCATGACTGCTCCAATCACTGCGAGAACCACCGAGTTCTTCTTTCTCAACCCAACAACAGGCGAGTTTCGGGTGAACAATAACCTCAGAAACAGCAGGCCATATGGAAACCAATATGAGGTCAGGGCCAACAACTTGTTGATATTTTGGAAAACTGTGAAATAATTTTTTAGTTGTTGGAGATTTAATTTCATGTTGTTTTGCAGGAAGGGCTATACACAAATTTTAAGATCCCACCAATATATTTATTGACTGAAGTTATATTGCATATAATTTTAAATCCACGAATTCAAGTGTCCACGAACATGTCATCGTCATCAAACCACGAAAGGTCAAGCCCATGAAATTAAATGATTCTGCAGTAGTTCTAACATAAGTATCTTGAATCATTCTAAGATCAGTGGTTACAACAAATTGTGAAAATTAATGATTAATTATAAGTAAAGCATACATGTACAGAATATAAAGTACCTTTAGCAATATTTCTCAAACTTGATGTCATTTATATTTCATGTGTATCCACATTTTGGCCAGTTCTATGACAACCTTTCTTACTAAATATTTCTTACTGTAGTATCTGCCTTTAAAACAAAAAGATTGTTCATGTTATATCAAATTGTGTTATAATAATTTGTGTTCAATCCTATGCAGTTTGTGCTGGTAGCAAATGACCAGGGGAAACCTCCCAGGACCGCTCAGACACAAGTCACAGTCCAAGTTGAGCGTGACCAGGGGCCACCAAGATTCGTTCGCGCAGAGAACGTCACCATAACCGACCGTCATCAGACGAACACCTTTGTGGCTCAGGTCGTGGCTGAAGATGATAATCCGAAGGGTGTAAGTTTTACTACTTCAACAAGGATATGTGCCATGAAATTCATAAAAACTTAAAGATGATAGGTCTGTATCTTAATACCTTAATCTGTAAAAAATCTTGCAATATGTTAAGAATACTAAATCAATAAACATTGCAAAAGAAATTGCAAAATTTTGTGACAAATAATGACCTTTTTGGACAAAAAAGGAAAAACACAACAACAAAACTAAAAATCAAACATAAAAACCCTTTGCCGAAGCAGGGAATTGAATCCAGGACCTCTCGCACCCAAAGCAGATGCGTTACCTTTGCACCACCGAGTCATTTGAAAGAAACGATTGTATTCAAGCTACTGTATTTAACTGTTTCAACACAATGGGTCACAACATAAATAAACAAAGCCCAATTTGCAGGTCACAATTTTTTTTACAGATGCTATGCCTGTATCTTTTAGGTCAGAATTGTTTACATCTTACATTTTAACCATATTTAAGCAGTGAAACCTACTCTCGTAAATATGAGTAACTGCAAAATATAGTTATTCATGCATGTAAAATATGACAGAAAAAAATGAATTTGTTGAAAATGTCTGGCCTGCAAATTGGCTTTGTTTATTTACGTTTCGACCCATTGCATCGAAACAGTTGAATGGCTTCTTAACAATCGATACTCTCAGTTGACTCAGTGGTGCTGTGGTAACGCATCCGCTTTGGGTTCAAGAGGCCCCGGATTCGATTCCCGGCTGCAGCAAGGGTTTTTAGGTTTGATTTTTTGTTTTGTTGATGTTGTGTTTTTACTTTTTGTCCATAAACACATTATTTGTCACAATATTTTGCAAGGTTCATTTATTTTGTAATTTAACATTTAGCAAGATTTGTGGTTGATTATAAGGATATAAAGATACAGACCTAGCATCTTTAACAATTTGTTTTCTGTTATATTTTTACATACATGGAAAACTATATTTGGCACTTTCCCATTTTTTTACATGTGTAGGTTTCACTGCTTAATTAAGTAAGGGTAAAATGTAAGATTTAAACAATGCACCATTCCGCTAAACTTCAAACTCCGCCCAATGCAGTAGATTTCCTTTGATCTTGTGAAGGCTTGTGAAGGGGTCTTTTGTGTTTTCTAGGTCAAATTGTCACCTGGCAGTTTAATCTTTATCTATTGGATTGAAATTGACCATGTACTGTTATACATGATAATGATTGACATTAGCGGAACAGTCCATTCTGACCTAAAAGATACTGGCATAGCATCATTCTTCAATATACAGTAAAGAAATGATTTAAAAACAAAAATTCTAGCAACCTCTATTTATATATTGATGTTTATTTTATTTTTTGATATTCAGCTTACAATAACTAGTGAATCTTACAGATATATAAAATCCCAATTTTAAATTGTTATAATAATTTCTGTTTAAAAAAAATATTTAACCAAAGTGTGGTAAACAGGACTAAACTCGACACCATGTTGCTATAGTCACTATGTGGGTCTTATTCAACAGCCAATCATCTACGAGCTGGTGGGCGATGGAAACTCTCAGGCCTACTTCCGCATCAACAGGACCAGTGGCATGATCTTCCTCCAGAAGGACATCACACTCACACAAGACCGCCAGTTCAGGGTATACCACATTGTTAATATATTGCTAGACAGTCCTTATCCACCCCCACATATTGATCTATTAAAGTAATGCCAAACTAGTATTGAAGATTCAATATTAATGTAACATATTATTAGGCTATATAACAGATCCTTTCTTAATGAAATGTGTGTATTATTAAATAATCTACTATACACGAAAACCAATACAATTATTACATGGCCACAATAAAATTTATAAATGGAAATATTTTATCTTTGAGCTATGACTGACAAAATATGTCCATAGTCATTTAATATGGTTTACAGTAAAATCCGCTTATAAGGACCTCCAGCATGTTCCTTATAACCGAAGTTCCTTATAAACTTATAGTGAACTAGTTCCTTGCTATAGATTGGGGAATGAAAATCAGTTTCTTATAACCAGAAGTTCCTTATATGCAGGTTCCTTATAAGCTGACTTTACTGTATTTACAATGTACATTGTTTATTCAGAACCTTTCAAGATAATGCACCAATTTAAGTTTTCATCAAAATCAAAATTTTATTTTTCGTAACAGCTTCAAATCCAAGCCTATGATGATTACTACCCCGACAACCGTGCCAATGCTGTGGTCTACGTGTTCGTCCTTAGAAACGAGCGACCAATCATATTTGACAATACCTTGAACTACTTTGTTGAGGTCAACGAATACACTCCCACATTCAAGGAAATCTACCGCGTCAGAGCAGTAGATCCAGATGGAGTAAGTATCCAGGGATTAAAGTTTTAATGTTTTTGTAGATCTACTACATGTTGTAAGAGGTTGTTCTTTTTGCAAAGCCGTTTAACATTCTAGTTATTAACAGATTTTAACTGTAAACATATTAAAAGGTGCAAAAAATAATAAAATACTGATATTTTTGGAGACAAATGATAATAGATTGTTAATTTTTACTTTAAATAGAGCTACTACAAGTACACCTGATTAATGTAATTCTGTAGTTTCATTGGTTGACTGTGAGTGATCTCTGTCTCAGTAATGGGTATACTCCTACCAGTCCAGGGCTGGTTAGTTTAAACCAGTCTATGGAATGTACCTCAGTGGGGCTTTGCTTATGAGATCATTTTTCTGCAATTATTTTCCCATTCTTAATTTTTTCAAATAGGGCAGGTTTTAGAATTAAAAATTTTACAGTTCAAATCTTGCTAAATATCCCAGGAAAGGTGTGAAGAGGTTAACTCTCTGTAATAAATAAACAAAATATGTGGAACAAAACAAACAATGAAACATATTTCATTGTCTGCCTGCAGGATCTGGTATCCTACAGCATCGTGAGCTCTCCGCTGGCTCAGCAGTACTTCTACATTGCTGAGGATGTCGCAACAGGACAGGGTATCATCTACATTAAACGCTCACTTGCAGAAAACAAGCTCAATGATACATACACAGTAAGTATGGGCCTTTTTAGCCTTGTTATATGCTTGTAGGCACATTTCTGTTAGTGCAGCCAAAATGTAAAAGTAAAAAAAATTGTTGACTGACCCAGGGCATTTAATGATCATCAGTGCATGTTGCTGTGTTACAGTTCCAAATCGAGGCCCGTGACAATCGATACTTCTTCCCTGCGACTGCCTACCAAACGATGACTGTTCGCGTAATTCGCAATGTGTTCCCGCAATTCTCCAACCTGCCAAGACAAGTTACTGTGGATGAGCGCAATAATGTTGGATCTTCAGTGTACAGAGTGGAAGCTTTTGACTCTGATCTTCTTGTGGGAGTAAGTTACTTGGTTAATTTTAAACTCTTCTTCATAACTTGACTTTTGTTGTAATAATAATGATAATGACTTGTTTGTAATTTTTTCATGTGTCACTGATTATAGCTTACAAATAATTGCAACGTTTTTTCTTTGAACATCTTTCAATTTATATTCTGTAATATATACAAATACTTGTTCAATTAAACAAGTATAAATGATTTATACATTTAAAGCCTTACAGATGTTCTTATTAAATGTTTTAGAAGAAAAACTTTTGATTTATTATGTTTGATATGATATCAATATCATCAATGCAACATTTTACGATTTTGATTTTCAGAGTACCATGAATTATCTAGTTGTGGGAAATGGTCTTGCCCCTGGTGCATTCCGTATTGCTGACCAAGCCTCGGGTGAAGTCACGATTGCCGCTGATCTCCGCCGTGACAATGCTCTCTCCTACAATGTGAGCAGTTTGATCTTTTGTTGTTGTTTGGTCGGGGAATGTTGTATACTAAAGAGAAATGCATAAAATCTTAGAAACATGAAAGTAGGGAAGAAAGTCATGTCCAAATTATATATATACACATATATATCACTTGGCCCATACTGAAATGCTGTTTTTGCAAACAGTTTAAACAGATTTTACAAAATAAATATTTAAAACAAAACATCATTCAATACAAAAATCTAATGAAACCTGTTTTCATATTTCTGCAATTTTTACCATACACCCTTTTTCAACAGCTGACGGTGATAGCCTTTGACAGCCAGATTAGACACATGGCCACAACAGCAACACTTTCGATCCAAGTATCGAGGAACGCCAACGCACCACGATTCTCTGAAAGGCCTTATGCTCGTAATATGGAATGGAGAAATCTGCCTGGAACCCTTGCCGTCACAATCTTAGCTACTGATGATGATCAGGTTTGTCAACAAAAATATAAAATTATGAGATGTTTTAAAATCATGTTTTTGTAATATTTTATTTGACCTGTATGTGAAAATACAGGTGTGCCACTGCTGGCTGTCTTGAGTAAACATTAACTGTAAACCTAAAGGAAACAGAAAAAAGTAAGTTTTCAATTGTTATTTAACATTGTAAAAGTGATTACTAATCGTGCTGCTTGTCTTGATGTGCAGGATGTGGTGACCTATGGTTTTGCTCCTGGCACTGACCAACTTGTGCTGGAGTACTTCAGTCTCAACTCCGTGACAGGAACGATAACTCTGCTGAAGACGCTGCCACCACGGACAACCTCATGGACCGTATGTTCACTCTTACATTGGTCTTATTTCAAGTCTCATTAATAATCTGATGTACATTGCAGATATATTCTGTAACTGAGTAAGTGCATTGTTAAGATGATGCATATATGTATGAAATAGATTCAGAAGTTATGTGACGTTTTTCATTTATGAAAATATTGCTTTTTTACTGCTATTAGAATCACTAGTCTTAGACCATTGAAGATAGTATTTTTTAAAGATCTCATCACATTAGAGAGGTATTGTATTATTGTTGTATATTTATCCTATCTATCTACAGTTTGGTGTGGTTGCCTATGACAATGCTAACCCAGAGAAAACGGACCAAAGCAATGTCGTCATCACCGTAGAGATTGACCAGTTCAACCCAACATTCGTGCCTGACAACAACCTCATCAGAATGACAACAGATGAAATCAATCCAGTTGGAACCCCACTTGACAGAGTTTCTGCAACTGACAATGATATTCGGGGTAAAATTGTGTACGAAATTGTTGGCGAGTATCCGGGAGAGAGCTTCTTTGGCGTTAATCGCACGACGGGTGAGGTGTTTATCATCCGAGACCTGAAGGAGGATGCCTCAGCCCAAGAAGAGTACACTGTAAGTTGTCATAGAGCGAGTATAGAAGCAAATGTTAAACTTATTAGTTTATGACTTGTATGTGTACAGACAATAATAATAATAGTTATTTTACTTCAAAATTTATTCAAACCACTTGACACACAAAAAATACCTTTTTTTGTATTCATAATCCTCATTTCTGAACTACTATGGTATATTATGAATTGACTTACTTGTGATTTTTGTAGATTCACATTGAAGCCTATGACGAATTAGTACCCGACAACCGTGCTCGCAAGACGATCATCATCACTGTTATCAGGAACAGAAATGGACCTCGATTTGAGCGTATTTCATACGTTGAAACTGTCAATGAATTCCATCAACTCGGCGTCAGTGTTGTGAACATCACTGCACGTGATGATGATGGGGTAAGAATTCATTTTTACATTCGCTCATTCGCTTCGAAAAAAAGTTATTTCAAATAACCTTCATATTTTATCACTTCATTGTTTACTTGATTAAGGAATGTAACTTTGGGTAATAATTGTTAAAAAGTAGCATTTTAACAAATCTAGTGCTAGATATAAACAGTGTCACAGCATCGGGTACACCATAATGTTGTGTACTTGTTAATTTCAGGATGCGATTGTGTATAGAATGATTGATAACAGTCCGGACATGATCAGCCAACAATACTACTACATTGAGCCTAATACTGGAGTTATCTACCTTCGAAGACTTCTAGCAACTACTAGCATAAACGCATTTAACGTGAGTATATACACAATTCAGATGATCTGTTTAAATTTTACACTCAAAACTCTGCATTGATTTATAATGAGAGAGACATTTTTTAAGGTCCTTATTTAGTTCTTATTTCAGTTGTCATCAGAGCATTGATTTATTGAGTTTTGAGTTATTTAACATTGGAATCATCGAAAAAGCATTTACATTTGTACATGTTTATGAAATATTATTCATTGAATAATGAGATGACGTTATATAACTTTCGACAATTACTTTTTAAAAGTAAACATATACTACATCCAGTGACAGAAAAATGCTTATATTTTCTAATGATATGCTTTTTATAGCAATTACTTAATAATTCACAGAGAAATAGTTTTGAAACACACAAGAAATTAATATGGAGTTGAAGGGGAGGTGAATTTTTTGACGTTACGTTGTAGTTGCTATTATAGGGATGTTTTTAATGCTACAGTTTGATGTGAGGGCATGCGATGATGGTCGCCCACAAAAATGCAGCGACGTCAACGTGATTCTGAACGTGGAACGTGTGGATCGCCCAACTTTCCTGGCTCCATTCGAGACCACCATTACAGAAAACCTGCGAGTAGGAGGCTCAGCCATGAAGATCAATGCTGAACACCCTATTCCTGGGGTAAGGTTCACATCTGTTGTTGTTGTTGTTATTGTCATTTTTACAGATACAAAGAGTAGTTTTTAAGACATTGGACACCACTGTGATACCAATTGTTTGTGTAGAAATTCTTGCCAACTTGTGCTGTAATGTTATTCATAAGAAGCATGCATATGAGTATCTATATTTTTTTTAAATGTATACACATTAACTTTTAATAAAATTGCATTTGATTGTAGTAAATCTATATTGAATGGAACTGTAATACCTGGTTATGTTATGCGGTATTGTTTGTGATTGTAGCGTAATGGAGATTTGAGGTTCGAGTTGGTTGGCTATCCCCCAGCACCATACTATTTCTGGATCCACCCCTTGGATGCCGATATCATGGTGAACCAATCACTCACCACTGATGATAAAAAAGTCTACAACGTAAGTTCACACCAATGTATTAATGTATTATGCTTTTATTGCATAACCAGATAAAAAGTTACCAATTCTTGAACATTTTAATAAAAGGTGATTTTCTGTTTATATGTAAACAAAGGTTTTAATACAACTAAAAACAATTTACATGTATAAAAATAAAGAGTTTAACATATTTTTCATCATAATGCTATTCAATTCAAACAACAAAAGCTTCATTTCTTATCAAGATTATTTCATAATTTTTTTATTAGGAAAAATAGTTTCACTTGATCATTGCAACCTTCCACTTTGTCGTCTGGTTTCCAGCTCCGTGTGAAGGTGTACGATGTTGCCACACCCGACCGTGCAGCGTTCCAGGACGTCAGGATCAATGTGCTGAGAAACACCAACGCACCACAGATTAGAAGCTTCTACAGCGTCGACATTTATGATACAGACCTTGTTGGCTCCATGGTCATAATGCTCAATGCTACTGATGCAGATAATGTAAGTACTAGGATTTGGAAAAAAATATATAATTAAGACTGAAGACTGTAAGGTAATTATTTTTCAGCAATTTATTTTCTGTGGTATTTTACTAAATATGTTTGACATTTTTTTATTTCATGCATTTAACTGGATGGAATTGGTCAATCCTGACATTATTTTTTCAAAAACTTTGGTTTGAATTTTTTTTCTTAGAATCAGGCTTAATCTTTAGTTATGATAATTATTAAAAGTGCTCTGGCGTTTCTTGTAACATTTTCTTCCACCGTATTTCAGGATCCTCTGACATTTGTGATCACTGGAGACCAGCGTTGCCAGGATACGTTCCGTATTGAGTCGAGTATCTACAATTACGGCGTCATCTATGTCAAGCAAAACCTACGTAACACTGTTGGCAACTTTGATGTAAGATGATGCTAACTTTATTTTCTTTGTTTTTGTCAAAATTGAAGCTTGATTAAAATACCTTCATGCGTAAATCATTTCAATTTGTTTTAATTTCAAATTCTTTAAAATCTTTAACATTCTTTGCTTCTTAAGAATAATGAAAGCTATTTTAGTACTCATATTACATATAATCTTTCTTGGTTGTTAATTGTTTCTGTTGACATTCCAGTGTCGAGTGGTCGTGTCCGATAGCGCCGGAAATGATACTAGGTCCAACTCCACCAACGTTCAGATCAACGTAATCCGAGTCCCTGCACCAACCTGGGACCCGTCCCCGGGCCCATTCGAACGCACTGTGAATGAAAACGCAAACAACAACACAGAAATCATCGACTTAAATGCAAGCAAAGCAAATCCAAGAGTAAGTCAATAAGCAAATTTTTTTTTACGAACTGTGAATGAAACGCATTTTTAGCAGCAATACAGAAGAACCGTCAACCTAATATCATCAAAGAATATGATTTTAAGATTAATCACTAGGAAGCTTCTTACTATCATTTATTATTTCATTTTTGAAACAATATTAAACAGCTTGAATGTTTTCAATATTGAGGGGCGGTGAAAGTATGAAAAATTACTTCCCTATACATTTTTTTTAACTATTATGTATTTAAATAACAGTGTATTTCAATTCTACATGGATGAAATGTAAACATAAACTATAAAACTAATTCTTTGTAATTCCAATATAGTGAGATAAAAAGCATTTTTGAGTTGACAACGCCATTCTCAAGTCATAAGCCTTAATTGTTTTCAACATTTTAAGCTTGATTCCCTCATCATAGTCGGTCACAAATGTTATCATGTTAAGAATTTTGTTAATTATGGTTTAAAAAAATCATGGTAAGTAATCTTGGTGCAAGGAATAATGGACGATGCATTTTTAACATTGTGTCTCAACATTTATATCTTTTGAACACATCGATCTTCCATGAAAATGTTTGTGTTCATACAATAAGTCCATGATTCCAGATATGATTTATGTGGAATTACTAAAAAATTGTTATAGTGAAATTTTATATTTCACCTGGTGTTTTCAGGGACAGCTAGTTTATGAACTGGTGGGCAACTACCCGTCTGGTTCCTTCTTCCATGTAAACAGAACAGACGGACGCATCACTCTGTACCGTGATCTCCGCTATGACAGTCTCGGCACAAAAAGATACACTGTGAGTTTGAACTTCTTAGAGGTTACATCAATAATTTTTATTGGTTTTAAGTTCTTGAGTGATCATAATCATGATGATAAAAAACGAAAATAATATTAATTATTGACAATTGACATCTTGTCAAGGAGTATGTAGTTCTTGATAAGTCAGTTTTTTCAACAACCGAACATGTTTGTTTTTGCAGCTGTTGGTGGCTGTCTACGACTCTGGTGTGCCAGACATGAGGAACACAGCAACAGTTTACGTGAACGTGAACCGCAATCTGAACGGGCCTGTGGTGAACCCCCAGACAACAACCATCACTGTCCCGCAAGATTCCCCCATCATCTCCTGGGGATACCTTGTCAATGTTACTGACCCAGATAGCGTATGTATCACTTATTCTTTAATTTACATGTGTTTTGAAAAAAAAATTATGACAAAATATACTCAGAAATGTAGTCAACCTTATTCGCTTTAAGAATGTTTTCTTAATTCTTCTAAAATGAACTTCAGTTATTGAAAATTAAATGTAAATGCTTGTATTGCAGCCATCGCCAACATGCTCCATTATTGACACTCCACTGGCTCAGGAATACTTCAAAATTGACCCAGCAACCTGTCTCATCACCCTGCGCAAGAGTCTCCTTGATGATCCTAATCTTACAGAGCGATATGAGGTAGGTGTTCCATAGACTGTTAGCTGAATCGTAGGACATTCACATGATTTTGGTAAAATGTATTGATTTCACAGGATTTAATACTGTTAAGTATGATGTTTTAGAAATACCTGTACTGGATTTATTCAGGATACCAGTAACATCCAAAACCTTGTGATAATTATTATTATGAATATTTTATGGATTTGCAGCCTAGTTTTTTATCTTTGAAATGGGTTCAAACATAACAAAATTTTATGAACTTCAGATCACAGTTAGAGTTGATGACAACGACGTCCCCCCACAATTCTCAACCGGCAAGGTCATTGTTCTTGTACCACGTGACCTTCATGACCCGACCTTGAACTTGCCACAAACAGTCCCCCTGAACGAGAAATCCAATCCAGGCACACTTGTGTTTGATGTTAATGGCCAAGATAATGACCGAAAAGTAAGTTTTTTTAAATTGCAATAAACTAATTTCATGAAAACCAGACTCTTTAATGCTAACCAAAATAACATTTTTTAACATTGTTGAAATAATAAAATATCTCATTTATTATATTTCTTGCAGCTTCATTTCAAAATGTCATTCCATTTTTGGATCATTCATCTTATTAAGCTGTTGTTTTTTAAATAATTAAATGATGTGCTGATACCAGAACCTACTTGTATTATGAATGGTCTTACTAAACTAAGGATTCTAAGGGAAAACAGTACAGAAATGCTTGAAGCTGTTACATTGTTTTAAATTGTAGTCGACATACACTTTAAAATATTAGTACATTTACCTGGGTCAGCATATAAAAAGATTTTTTTGAATTTGTGCATCTGGGCCAGAGGTCAATAATGAGAATAATCTTTGTTATGACTAATACAAATAAAAGAACATCTGTTTTCATGACAACTCCCTCCTGTTCCAGGGTACGCTCATCTACAACATTGTGGGCGAGTTCCCGGGTATGCAGTACTTTGACATTGACGCTGATGGCCGAGTGACGGTCAGATATTCACCCATGTCGGATGCCCTGCAGTCCACTGAATACGAGGTAGGCTGCATGGCAACAATAGAACCTTTTTTTATTTATTTTTATAGAAAATTTTAACTGTATCATATTTGAATAACAATCAACTGGTTTGTTAAATAATTATTTTCAATTTAAAAAGTTATTCTAATTGGTGTATATTTTATCAAGTCTGTGATGTCCTGTCTGTCTTTTTTCAGTTGTTAATTGAGGTTTATGACGATGCCTGGCCAAGCAACAAGCAATATGGAACACTGACTGTCAGAATTAATCGCAACCCCAGCGGGCCTATATTTTCCGATCCAAATGGATATTCCGTCACAATCAATGCTGATTATGAAGTTGGCCGACAAGTCCTTCAAGTGCAGGCTAATGACCAAGACAATGTAAGTTTGTAGATGATGCTTAGCTATTGTTGTAAATAAGTACTAAACTATTAACTATGTAATTGTTATGTACCATAATCTGTATGAGAACCACCTCGAGCATAAATACTGCAGTTATTTTCCAGTTTATTCATATTAATTTTCTAGTAAAAAAAAACTAGATTCTATGTTTCAAGTTATTCTTTCTTGTTTTTTTCCATGGTTGTATATTAGAAAGCATATTTACTTATATAAATAATGCAACAACTAACAATGCAAGTTCTTTTAATTCATGGAGACTTACCAGATTTATATTAAATTGGTCAATATCTTTAACAATATGTTTAACATTTTGATGTTGTTGTTATTCTGCAGGACACATTGACGTATGTCAGTCTTGGTGACGCCAACATCAACGAGATCTTCTACGTTCTTGTGGATGGCAACATCATTCTTATCAAGGACATGACCTACCTGCGCCAAGACACCACGTACAGTTTCCAGATTGCAGCTCATGATTCCCGTGTAACTAACTCAAGATCCGCCACGACAAATGTGCAGATTACCGTAAACTATCTCCACGGTCCTCCAGTGTTCAACCCACAGTCAGACAGAATTACCATTCCGATCACTCAAGCTATCAACTCGTCCGTCTACACGGCATTTGCCAGCGACTCTGACGCTAGGGTAAGATACTTGCAGTCATGGGTCCATTTTAGTTTTTTAGACAATGTCTATATTGAGTAAACAGTACTATTTAGGCCATTGCTGATGTTCAGTTTGTGTGTATAACTGAAGCTAAACAAATATAACAGTAAGGAAACTTTTCAAGTCATTGAACTAAACTGTAGTGTTTCATATGACCTCAAAAAATTTTTTTTGTTGTTTTGTCTTTAGGGCCCGTTGAGATACTCGTTGGAGAGCATAGGCATTGCTCCCGATTTCTTCCGTGTTGACGCCTCAACCGGGAACGTGCTTGTCACCAGAAGTCTCGTGAATAACAACCAACAGTACACGGTATTTAAACTTCACAGATTTATGCACTTGAAATCTTACTTCATCCATTTTGATATGAAAAACAAAAGATATGCCAAATTCCCTGCTTTCATTTGCATACTTGGTTCTTAAATGTTATGAATGCTCATAAATAGTTATTGACTTAAAGATCATTAACGCATGGTTTTGCTTTTAATTTGTAAAAATTACATTACGTAATGAAATGTATATTAAAAAAGCATTGCAGACTACCTGTCTTGACCTTCACCTTGGACCATAATTACAGCTAACCTTAGTACTTACTTGTACAAAGAATTATAATTTCTGTACTAACTATGATTGAGCTGTTAAATGATAATGCAATGTTTAACTTTCATCCACAGCTGATCATCTCAGCATACGACAGTACGATGGTGAATGATCGCGGCACGTTGAACCTGATCATTGATATCGAGCGTAACCTTAACTCTCCAGTCTGGGAGAATGGTCAGAACCAATACACAGCATCCATCAAGGACTACGACCCCAAGGGCACATTTGTTGTAAATGTCAATGCTACAGATGCGGATCTGACGGTAACTTTGACCTTTTGCTACTTCCTATAGAAGTAAATGCATAATTGCTCATTGTTAAGAGTTACAATGTAAGCTCAAATATTTTTAAATATCATCATTATAATGTTCCTGCCACTTAATTGTAATAACACTTTACATTTTAAACTTTTTTATTAAAATAAAAATCATCATAAAAGAACATTTTATAATTATTATCAACAAATAATTGTTATAATGGTGTATATTCAAGTTTAAAAAAATATTTTTCAGTACCCAGAGAATGTGGTCAGCTATGCGCTTGAGGTTGGAAACAACAATGCCAACGAGTGGTTCTCCATCGACTCTAACAGTGGCATCATTACTGTGAACAATCGTGTGTCTCTTGACGTGCCCACCAGGCCCGCACAATATATTGTAAGTTGGTTTTCCAGTTTGGGCCATGTTAGTGTCTTGAATTTCAGTGATGGATGAAGATAATAAACCAGAATGATGACTTTAAAAAAGTATGCCGAGAAACATTGATAAAGTTGTAAATGAAACCATAAGATTAATGTTGCTGATAAGACAGAAAATAACATGATTGAATGTTTTGGCTCACTAATTTATCCCATGTTTCTATGTTACAGTTGTATGTGACTGCCTATGACCGATCATTTGACCCCGCTGACGTCCGTGCCACCACTGCCACTGTGACAGTCATCGTGGAGCGTAACGCTGCTCCTCAAATCCAGAACAAGAATGGCTACATCCACAGCATGTCTGAGGGAGTTGGTCTTGACTATGTGATCATGAAAATCAACGCTATTGACCCTAACCCAGCAGACTCTCAGAACGGTATGCTGGTATACAGGATCCTTGAAAGTAACGCCACAGCCAAGTTCGATATCGATCAAAGTGGTAATATCCGACCTCGCGTCTCCCTGAATGGCCTCCAGCCTGCCTCGTGGACCTTCAATGTCCAGGTCAGTGACATGGGCATCCCGCCAATGTCTGATACTACATCAGTCAACATTAACCTCCAGAGAATCGGTGGACCGAGATTCAACCCATCCACATCCGTGTTCAACAAAGATGAAAACATGCTAATCAATGAAGTTCTGACAAGACTCCAGGTCGAGGATTTGACTCCTGATGGCCCAATAGCATACGAGATAAGAGGTGATGGTTTGGGAGGAATATACTTCAAACTGGAAATGGAGGGAAATCAAGCTGTTGTGAAGCTGAACAAGTCATTTATTGATGATTCCAACAAAACTCCTTTCTATAAGATTCGAGTGCAGGCCTACAGGGTCAATAACCCCAATGTCTTTGCAGAGCACATCATCACCTGCTATGTCAACAGGAATCCAAATGCACCTGTCTTCAATAAAACAGGAGACTATGTGTTTGATATCAGCGAAAACCTACCCATCAATGCACTGATTGGTGTTGTATTTGCTAGTGATGTTGATCAGGGCTCAAATGGTGAGGTTCGCTACTCTATTGACGAGTCTGAGCGCTCCCCATCTTATCTCAGGGACTATTTTGCTCTCAATGAGTTCAACGGCAGAATCACGGTTATTGAAGACCTCACAAAGGATTCAAGCACATTCCAGTACCAATTCACTGTCATTGCCAGCGACAGGGGTGTACCAGTTAAGAGTGACAGAAGGAGAGTGACGATCAATGTGTCACGAAACCCCAACCCCCCTCAGTTCATCAACCTTCCATACAGGGCTAACCTCACAGAAAACGATGCTATTGGAACACCAGTGATCCAGGTAACAGCCAGAGATGATGATGGAGACCAGGTCTTCTATAAGATCCGAGTAGCACCACCTTCCTCCCTCTACTTCAAGATCAATAATGTCACTGGCCAGATCACAACCAGCGCCATTCTGTATGATGACAATGTGGAGAGCCATGTGATAACTGTTGAAGCGTTCGATAGCAGCCCAGCATCCAGAACAGCCTCCGCGACTGTGGAAATCTTTATCCAGAGAAATCCCAATGGACCATACTTCATCAATAATCCTCCTTATGCCACAACCATCTCAGAATACATCGAAAATGGCTCTCCACTTGATGTGCAAGTCAGAGCAGAAGATGATGACCACTATCTCAGCAACAGCGGCATTCTCAGATACGCCTTTGAGAGCTTTGAACCTCCAGCAGCTCAAGATCTATTCGAGATCAGTGAAACAACGGGTCAGATCCGTGTGGCCACACCATTGTATGGAGACCTTAACAACAGGCCTCTCAAGGTGAACATGACCATTAAAGCATTTGACAAATCTGCTACACCTAAGACTGCTACTACTTCTGTGGTCGTCAACATCGTGAGAAACACTGCTGCCCCACGATTCTTCAACAACTGCCCAAAAACTGCCGTCGCTAACGACCGTGATCCTGCCAATGTGTATCTGACAGAGGTCTCCGCTGGTGACCCCGATGTGAATGTTACCCTCAACAGGAACACACCGAATGCGCAGTTTGAATACTCTCTGGCTGGAGGTGAAAACTCCTACTCTCGTTTCTTCAGCATTCGCCAGGACGGTACCATCTACACCAAACAGCTTCTCAATCTGCCGAACCTCGTGGAGGGACAACCCATTGGTGTAAGTGATGTTAGCTCATAACAATTCATTGTGATAATTGTAGTTTCTTTAATTTGACTGGAGTTATTTAATTTAGGTGAACTGCAGTACAGTATGTATTTTCTGTGAGAAATTCGCAAATTCTGCAATTTTTTAAAATAACATTTTGCTAGTAATCAACATGAAACTGGTATTTAGAAGTGATTGGAAAAAAAATGATAATTAAATAAAGTATTTTTTAGAAGTGTGATGTTTGAATTTGCAGCTGACGGTGATTGCAAAGGACAACAGCTGGATGCCCTTGAGCAGCACCTGCAGCATTTCGATCACAATCAACCCCGTCATCCAGGGAGAGAGGGTGCTTGGTTTCATCCAGCCCATCTTTGTGTAAGGCGCTGCTTTCTTTCTGGTCAATCAACAGTTTGTCGTTAACTTATCAGGACTAGTTTACTTTTCAATATATTACGTGAAAAAATACAATCATAGTGGTAAAATTAGGAAATACATGTACAATGTAGAATGGAGACATGCCAGTGACAAGCCATTTTTATATAATTGAATCTTTTATAGACTGGTAAACCTGTTTGCATTTTCAATTTAATTTGCAAGGCCAGTTGATTAATTTTTTTTGGAGGTAGATTAGTACCATTTCTGATAAATAAGCACAGTGAATAAACTTACACTTGTTGTTTAAGGTTGAAAATGATTTGTTAATTGCAGTGTGGATGTCGAGGAGAATACAGTACTTGACAAAGGTCTTTCCATACTTGACGTCGTAAACCAAGACATTTACAACGTTCGGTGTACGTTTAACGAGTCAACCAACAGCGAAGGCGTGTTCTCCATCACAGAAGATAATACGGAGAAGAACTGCGAGCTCATCTTGAAGAAGAACCTTGACTACGAGACAAAGAATGAATACCGCCTGCAGGTGTACGTTCATCGCACACAGGATCAGAACTCGAGAAAGAAGAGACAAGCTTGTAAGTCTCTTTAGATTGTTTCAATGTTATACAATAAAATCTTTATTGAAAAGATAGTCTCTAAGTGAAATATGGTAGTGTTCTCTTTGCTTACAGAATGATTCATAAACAAAAATGTCAATATCTTGTATACCGGGTATGCTTTATGAAAACATAATAATATTTGATTGTTTCTTCAATAAAGCCTCTCAGGGTAAAGTTCTTAATTTATAAGTTACTAGTATTAAGATATAATGACCTGACTTAACTACTATCTATTGACATTGGCAGTGAACTACAATGCTGTGTACAATGCTTGGAACCCTGCTATGGTGATTGTCAACGTCATTGACACCAACGACCAGGTGCCAACTTGGGTGATTCCATTCTATACCGGCAGCACTGGCACTCAACCTGTTGCCCGGAACAAGTATTTCGGCATTGTCAACAATCTATATGGTGCTGAAACAGATGTTCTAGCTATTGAGGTAATTTATTTTTAGGTTTAAACATATATCATTTGTGTTGCCATTCCTTTGATCACCATTTATGGTATATTGGCAGTAAAAAAATATTGTGTGTGAAAATATTTTTCTATCTCATATTTGCAACCGGTTTGTACACAAATAAATATATAGAAAAAAGAAATAAATTTAAAATATTCAATTCAATGCATACTGTATTAAACCAGCCAACACTCTAACTTCAGGCCATTGATGGTGACACCGGCAATCTGGGCAAGATTGAATACCTACGTGGGGTGGGAGATGATGATGTCCCCAGGGACCCACCATTTACCCTGAACGGCAACACTGGACAGATAAAGACAACTATGGCCATGACCTTCACCGAAACAAAGACCTGGCGCTTCCAGGTCAAGGCAAAGGATAATCCAGGCCAGACCACACAACAGAACAGCATCGATGGAGAAGTTATTGTATGTTTATTTTTGTAGTCTTGTTTACTTTCTAGTTTTTGGGTAAATCTAGCCAGTTATTCTCAGTTCAACTTATGACTATAGTATTTTAATGGAGTAGGCTTAAAAATGACTGACTTGTCCACTTATAAAATTAAGTGCTTAGGTAGTATTTATAAAATTTTGAAATTAGTTTGGTAGATTTTAAGACAGAATCTTGGATTGAAACCAAGACTTTGAGTGGCCATAAACAAATAATGCCTTTTCTATTTTCTATCGATATGTTAAGATGTATTATAATGTTGTGTATGACATTTGCAGATACATCTTGTGAGAGACTTCAATCGATTTGTTGCCGAGATGCCTGGGCCGCCACAGCAGTACTCCAACACGCGAGAGGACTTCAGACTGTAAGTTCACTTGTTCTTGGATTTTTTAATTCATTTTTATACTTGCTCAACATGGATTCACAAGTGTTGACTTTGTTTGAATGGATCTTAAACTTAATCTTCTTGAAACTAAGACTGATTCTAGTATCCCATGAAAAGATGTAATATAAGATAAAAATGAGAATCTTTTATTTTTTTGGTGATAACAAAAATTATTTTCAATTCCCTAGAATGCCCTAAACTAAGCTTAAAAAGCATGAACCAGCTTTTATACTTATTTCTCTATCTAGATTTTTCTAGTACATGTGGTGTATACATATACAAGAGCCTATACTTATCTCAAAACTTGCCTTTCTGTTTCTCTCCCCACAGAGCGTGTCAGCAGAAGTCTGGCCACATCTGTCTCATTGAGAGCATTCAGTACCGACGTGTCAGCACTGGGCCGAACGAGATCGGAATCTCACGCAACGGGTAGGCAGACATTTCTAGCAGTCAGAGGCCCAAAATTGTTGTATCTTGTTATATCAAATAAGCTAGTCACAATAGTGATGCACCAAGCACTCTTTATCATTCATACATAATTATGCCTCTTTGCAAGTTTCTGATATTCAACACATTACATTGAAGTGTTATAAGCATTTCTGTCAAGTAAATGAATTTTTTGGCAGTTTTTTTTCTGACCTCTGCAATAATGATTCTTAAAGTAAAACAATACAAATGTATATGGCAAATATTAACAATGATAAACATTAATTTAATAATGTTTTTTCTCATTTATTTCAAAACATTATGGTGTTTTCATTCATGCATATGACATTTATAATGTTTGCAAATGTACAATGTATGTTTATACGCATAATCAGAAGACTTACTGTTGTTTAAGGAATCATTTTTAAAAAATGTCTTAAAGCCCTTGTTTGATAAATGTTTGTTATGAAGAAAATGACATTGTAAATATGGTAATGATTTGTTCCTCATCGCCTATAATGTTGTATAATTTCAGTAATGATTTGTTCGTTATCGTCTATAATGTTGTATAATTTCAGCACGGACATCACTTTTGTCCTGGCCCAGGTTCTCGCTCCAGATTTCCCGCTCTTGAACAACACAAAAGCAAATCTTGAGTAAGTTATTAATTTGTAGATATCAACGTCTTTCACATGTTTTCATTGTGTACAGGATTTTTTTTCAAATTTGTTAAGACTCTTAGTATAATAATTTCTGATGACGTTAAACACTGGTTTCATACTGTATCATAAAGTGCTTAGAAAACATTCGTATACATGTATTGCCCCTTGTTGCAGCTTGTTTGGTGACTGGGCGGTTGCTGGCGTTGGTGACGTCACCATTGTGCATCCCCCACTCGCTGGGGAACAGGCAGCCCAGACGGTCCTGGCCAAGTCCTACATCTGGTGGCTCGACGACCCGTGGGCAGCGCTCATCGCCCTCACTGCCATCTCCATCCTGCTGTGCATTGTGGGAATCATCGTCCTCGTCTTCACCCATGCTAGGTATGTGACAGTTTTCTTGAGATTATTCATATGTGCCAGGAGAGTGTGCTTGCCGTGAATATATGGTATTATGGCTGCACAATTAATATTCAAAATAGAAATAAATCTGAATTGTAAAAAGAAAGTTAATAAGAAATCAAGGAGAAAGTATTTAAAAGATTGTACATGTACTCCATTTAATGCTAAGAATGTAAAACATGCTTACCTTAACTAGATTCTATGCTTCCTCCAGCACTATCCCTCTCACAGGCAGCCTTGTACATGTTAATGATCGTTTAACCTGGTAATTGCTTATTAAACAGTTCTTCTCATTTCAGATACACCAAGTACATCAACAACTACCGCGTGTACCAGGCCACGTACCAGTCACCGGAGTTTGTGGAGCCACCCAGCTTCCTCCGGGAGTACGAGACACAGGTATGCAACAATCCCATGTAATATATACTCGCAGCATGGCATTGTTTGTCAACTCATTACCCTACTACAAAAAAGTCAATAAATGAATATACAAACAAAAACACAGCTATTATAACCAAGGTGAACTATTATTACTGTGTCACTTTTTATCATAGATGCATGTATTTTTTTATTTAATCTGAGAAAAAGGAAAGATCCTTAGGAAGCATTGCCTGCATGGGGAAAACAGCAGCCTCGGTTTTATTGAAGCTGTTCATCAATAACTCTTCCTAAGTCTTCATTCCCATGCTTCCATTTACATTGTCTATTTAATTGTACTAACTATTATCATACTGTTGTGGCCCACACAGAGCCTGCAGATGTATGTGCCGCCCGACGAGGCCCCAGCCCAGGGTGGGGAGGTTCACATGCACCTGTCTGCTGAGGGCATCTCAGCCGTCGACACATCCGGCATGGCAGCCATCAACCCTGTCTATGAACCGTGAGTACAGATTTACCTTGATTGTAATACGTTATGATTGCTTTACTTCTTTTTTATAATTAACAGTTAAAGAAACTATTTGAACATTTTTGGTCAGTGTCATGTACTTAAGGTAAGACCTTTGTAATGGATGCACAGACTTGCAGCTAGGTAGAAATTTCAAAAACTTTATTTTATTGAAACATATGTCATTTACAGACGGATTTATCCATCGGACCTATATCACATTTTAATTTAATTTAAGAAAAAAGTTTTCATCTATTTGAGTTTCACCCTGAATATAATACCAAGAGGTGTGACCTCATTATATCAAGTCTTGAGATTTTACCTAAAGAGGCCTATCTTTAGTTTATGATAAAAATGTTTTCCTTTTCTGGGTACATCTTTTACCAATTATTTCTAACAAAGCATTATGTGTATATTTGCAGAGACAACGAAGGTCCAATACTACAAGGGCGGACCACCTATGTCCATGACACAACCCTTCTGTAACCATGACAACTAAACAACATACCTCGCCCACCACAACAAGATGAAAATTAACAGACTTAGTGCCATGTCTAATGGAACAATTACGTGTAATAATTCTTAACTAAAGACTGTGGTAAATTCTTTATCATATAAAAATAGTAACAAAAAAGGTTGTGAAGTAAATGTGATCATATTACATATCAAATAAACTCTTATTTACATATCCTTTGTATTTATGATACATTGCTTATAGATTTATGCAACTTTATGCAATTAGAAGCTGTTCAACTAATAGCTTTTATAATCAGATTTTAAATACACCATAAATCAAATGCAAGTGAATGTGATACAAGCTAGTTGTTAATGTTATTGAAGTTTGCCAAGTTTATCATTTAATATAACTTTTTTTTTGTTCCATTATTGTACATCGTAGAAATTAATGTTAAGAATTTTAAAATTGGATTGTTTAGCTTAAAGGTCTGTTTTGCATTTTTAGATGTTTAGAATATAGTGCACAAATTCATACTTCTATATTACTTTTGAATTCCTTGCCGTTCATAGATTTTTTATTATTTTTTTAAGTTTAAAGGGTATAAAAACTTATTGTATCATACCTTTGATGCTGTGGGAAGAAATCTCAATAATTATTATATTGCAATACTGTTAAACCTGAAGTATACTCACCAAAGAATTATATTTTTCTGACAATTTTAGCAGGTTTTTACACAATTTAAAATAACTATTTGAAATTCCCACTATTGTGCTCATTTTGTCACATGTATTTAGTATTTACATATTATTATAGTGCTTACATATATTTTACATGTATACATACGTTGCCTAGCATGTGTTGTGTGCTATTTTTGTAAATATTTATAGCATTGAAGATTGAAGATAACAGTGAAAGATGCATTCCATAATTGTTGTCACAAATTTTTATAGAAAATTGTATTTTTGATACCAAAATATGGAAAATAAAGAATGCCACTATTTGTACTTCTGTGTTGTTGTATCTCATTCTACAGGTTACCACCATTTTCAATACTGTTCAGAGTTGCAAATATTTTGTACCAGTAGTTGTATGTAGATATGCGAAGATCAATGTTAAGGCCAAAAACAAAATATTCAAGGTTCCCCCTCCACAACCGAGGCTAAAAAAGGTTGACTTAGGTAGTAAGGAAAGAATAAGCGAATGTTCTTAAAATTTGTTCCCTTATGTCATTGAAACTGGAAAAATATTACTTAAAACTGCAATAGATCTAAATATTGAGTCAGAGTTTTTGGTAGGTCGGTTGCTGAGGGCGAACATTGAATATTTTATTTAACGCCTAACATAAAAAATAGTGATGCTGTGCTGGTGTTAAAGCAGCTGTCCTCCAGTTGCTCAAAAAAAAAAAAAAAAATAATAATAATATAATTAACGGTAAATACTAGTCCAGTTATGTTCAGTGGAGAAATCTATTATACTGACCCCTTAATTCAGTTGACAAAATCGTTGGTAAAACATAGTTGTTCTTTGCATAATCTACTGCGTTACTAACGCAGTAGCCGTTATGTATACAGGGAATATCTCGATGACAGAAAAGCGAATTGTCTGTTTTCAAGGCGAAAATATGTAGTTTTTTTTATTTCTAACAACTATTATATATATATATATATTTGAAGAGATATTTTGAAATATTTGCAACTAATGATTTTTTACTATATTCTGGAGGACAGCTGCTTTAATAGCAAGTCTAATTTGTCTTGCACCATACTTTTAAAGTCGAGGCAATTGCCCACATTTAAGCTGTGTCCACTGTGGCTATCCAAATGATTAACTAAGAGCTCCGCGTGTCTGAGCATAATACGCCCGAAGGATGAGCCGTCAGTAAGGAATAATCTATCGACCATGGTCATCTAAGACACCAAATATGGTGTCCCTAAACTTAATAGGTTTTAAGTTATTGAGCGGACAAGGATTTTATGCTCCAGGTCACCGTGACCTTGACCTTTGACCTGCTGACCCCATAATTAATTTGGATCTTTTGTCGGTCATGGCCAACTAAGACACCAATTATGATGTCCCAAAGCTTAAAAGGTCTCTAGTTATTGAGATGACAAGGATTTTATGTTCAATGTCACTGTGACCCATTGACCCTGTGACCCATCAAAACGTGAAATAATAAAACGCTATGTTGAAGCTTTTAAATATATTAAAAAAATTAATATACTGTGAAAAATAAGGTTAGCACGGGTAAATTGTATTATATTACATGAAGTTTTTAAACAAATGCTCAGAATAAAATAAAATCAATTGATGGTTGACAAGTAATAATTTATTTAACCATTGTTCTTGTCGCTTAGAACTGATCTGTTATTCTCTGAGATGAGGCGAAGCGATTACGACGTGAGGTTAACGTAATATAGCGGTCTTCATTGGCAGTAGTTTTCCGAGGCAGACCAGTGCGCGGGCTGTCTTTTAACGTTTCTGTTGCGTTGAATTTTGTCCGAAGACGTGAAATTGTACAGTAGCTAACACCAATATTACGCGCCACATGTGTTACAGCCATCTGGCTTCAAGCATGCCTAAAGCCCGATTACGTTGCTTTAACGTCATGCTGCGGTTCTTTCCCACTTTAGAATTTTACTCATCTAATAATGGACTTTTGATAATTTTTGCAAGCCGATCACAGTGTACATGTTTTAGATTGAATGTGGATTAGAATTGTGTAAACCTAACTACCGTACAAAAACCTAACGTCACACGTGGACAACGTTTTGAAGTAAATTACCGATGAAAATTAGGTCGGATTATTTTCCACGTGGCCTGTCCGTATTGAATAATCAATGATATTTGAATACATGTGTATGGCTTAACAGACCAAGAACATAAAAATATGTGCTTTTATTTTTCACAGTATATGTAGATTATTACCATATAAGACGTATATCGAGATTGTCATATGTAAGAGAGACAACCATTATCACTTATCTAACATGACAATACTAGATATGGCCTTTATAATTAATAAATACACTCATTACGAGGGATGATCTAAAATAACATGGACTATGCTTGTTAAACTCACATTTATTACCGTATCACCTTATTTAAGTATATTAGACAAAATTGGAAAATGTCTTTGACATATTAATAATAAATTATGTTATGTAAGACTTTAATGGTTATGTTAAATTTACATACACAAAACCATGGTAACGCATACCCGGCGCACGGCGTCAAGACTGATTATTATTGCATATTAAAAAAATAGGACATAGAATATATTTTATAACTGAAAAAGTATAAATAGCCCATACGTTATGCCTTAATAACAACTTGTGTAAGTTTTAAAAAAAATTGGATGAGAACAACTTGTGATAATCAATTTTAAAATAAACATGTTCTCGTGAAAAATGATTGCTATTGATGAAGGTAATAGTTGTGTAATGGACTATGAATGATACACATTTGTATGTTTTATCAAAATATAAACAAGAATTTCCTATTAAAATGTTATATTTATTATGCTTGTACTTTTCAACCATAGAAAATTATTTTTAAAATGGAAGTAACCTATATTTGCTTTAATTAAATTAAAAGGAAATAATATTACACATTATAACCTCCCTTCAATATAAATTACATGCAATTTTTCAATCTTGTTTATAAAATCAAAAAAGCAAAAACTGACAGAAGCAGTGCGGTGGATCGTCTTAAAATGGCATATATTTAAATAAAAAGAGGTTTTTAAAACGTCTACATAGCTGCAGATATGTGATTTGTTCAAACATGGCATAAAATATTTACATTGTATTTCAGTTGAGTTTGCTTGTGGAATATTAGAAGAAAATGTATAAATACAAGTCATGCATACTGAAGTTTTTTGTATGGGTTATAATGTAGATGTGTGTAAGGTAAGTGAAAGAAAGAACAACGAAAATAAACTTGAATTGGTCTGAGTCATTGCTAAACCACATTAATGCATATTAAACATCACTTGGGCAGCATTTGTAATGTACATGCGCGAAATACATATACAAACGTCAAACCTCGATTCTATCAGTACAAAGTAGACTCCTATTGATGATTTATTTCAATTGTAAATTTAATGTGAAAGTATAACATATTTCCTCATCTTAACATGGCAAAAAAATTTAAAATTACATTACATTTTACGTCTATGTGTGCGCCAGGGCGCCTTTTATGTACTGAAATAAACTTGAACATCACAAGTCAGTGGCGGATCCAGGATTTGACCTTAGGGGGGGCGTGGACTTTGTCAACGGGGGGGGGGGGGGACGAAAAATAAACTA
>Ga0224511_10000050_pt1 | contig 39134 bp, 37 predicted proteins | sample SF_May12_sed_USG_2_FD_169988 | JGI IMG/M metagenome (GOLD analysis project Ga0224511, IMG submission 169988) | Sediment microbial communities from San Francisco Bay, California, United States - SF_May12_sed_USGS_8_1 | ecosystem: Environmental > Aquatic > Marine > Sediment | place: USA...
GCTAAAACTATTAATCTTCCTTATATTATTAACACCTACACTTTCATTTTCTAAAAATATTACTATTTCAATTAACCATGATGATGGTGGAAAGACAAGTCAAAGTCATTTAGCAAACTTCCTCGATGCTTTGCAGGCTTCAGGCTGTCACGCTATAACCCATGAGGATTCTAATCTTCCTGTGCAACTTTTATTCGATCCAGCACCTCACCCGCATGCTTTAAAATCCCATCCTGATTATGAGTTAATCGCCATAGCAAAAACCCTGAATGGTGACACTGAAATACGTAGTGCCATTGTCGTTCGGGCGAGCTCAGGTCTTTCTGAGCTTGATTCCCTGAAAGAGAGCTGGTTTGCCTTCACCAGTAAAAATTCGTGGTCTGGTTATCTTTTATCGCTTAAATTACTTAATGAGGCAAACATTGATGAAACCAACAGTCATTTTTATTTTACTGGTAACCATATAGGTTCAGCAGCTGCTTTAAATCACAATGATGTTCAGGCCGCCATTATTGCTGAACCTTTAGCCAGGCGCTGGGCTGATCACAATCAATGGTACATTGTTGCTGTTACGGAAGCCATCGAAACAGGCGGCTGGTGGATACATAAAAGCGTATCATCAGACGTTAAATTACTGTGTACCAGTGCGCTGACACAATTAAAAAAATCGCAACATAAGGTTATGCCCGCCTGGGTCGATGGTTTTACAGAAATAAAGTAAAAAATTTTAGATCTTGCAAAAATTTATTCCAGTATAACGGCTGAGCCATAGGCAAACAGTTCCGCTGCACCCTGCGTCACTGATGATGTTGAAAATCGAACATTAAGTACAGCATTCGCCCCAATTGCACTGGCTTGCTCTTTCATTCTTTCCAGCGCTTCTTCACGAGACTCGTGTAATAATTCTGTATATCCGGCCAGCTCCCCACCAAATATATTTTTTAAACTAGCCATTAAATCCCGCCCTACATGTTTGGCTCTAACCGTACTTCCCTGTACAAGTCCAAAATGCGCTTTAATTCTTCTACCTGGAACGATTTCCATATTACTAACTAATATATCACCTCTCTGTAGCCTTAAATTTGCAATTTCAATTTTAGCCTCTTTTTTAGATCGTGACTCTAAAACCACAGCTACAATAGCAAGAAGAATCAGGGGAAATATTAGTGCCCACATCCAAAATTCATCCCATTGCTTATATTCATAAGCATTATCTTTTGCTTTTTTAAGAACACCACGGAAATTATTATCGCCAAAGGGCCTTATATTTTCACCGTTCAAATCAACACTTATAAAATCAAAATTTTCTGAACTTACGATTAGAACATCATTTTTACGCGCCAACATTCTGATAGGATCCCACTCTATATCCAGCGCCAAACGTTTTACCGGAACTCTCTTTGTATCCATCAAAAATACATCGCCGTACTTTAGTAAATCATTATCATTAATCACCCATAAATTTCCATCTGACGCTTTAATAACATTAGTCGGCCAAATTCGCCGATCACTGCTATCACTATTATTAGTTGTGCTCGCTGACCATAGCTCTTTATTAATGTCCATCGGATCTAAACCAACTATTCTATGGTTATTAGTATCACTGACTATAAGTTCATTATCTGCAACAAAAATATTGTTTGGAAAGATCAGGGGACATGATTTTTTCTTACCATCCAATTTCTTTACATCCTTATCTAAACCCAATAGTTTAGCTATGGCCTTATCCTCTGAAGTAAACGTATTAACTACTTCTGTTATGCCACAAGGATTATTTGTACTGTCTAGTTTTTTCTCTCCTTTGATATCATACACAAGTAAACGATGTTTTTTACTATCACTTATATAAAGTCGACCAGTCTCTTCATCGGGATAAATTTTTACTACCCCAGATAACTTATCATCGGCAAATTTAAATTTGCTACAATTTTTGGTTTCAAAGTTACATTGATATATTTGGCCAGGATTACCAACAGCAATAATTAACTCGCCACTACTTAATGCCTGTATATCCGTTATGGAGCTTCTTGACAAGCCTAATTGCTCTAGCGTTATTTCACTTATCAACTCACCCTTTGCAGTAAGTTTATAAATAGTAATTCCAATATTAACGTATATATTTTTTTCACTATCACTGGCCAGTGATGAAGCGCCTGTATAAAGAATAGCATCTGAACTTTTATCTATACTTACTCCAACAATGGAAATCACACCCAAAATAACAACTACTGCCAAAATATCTTTCAACTTCATGCTAATACTCCATTTAAACGGCATGATATCAATGATCATCAATACAGACTTACTGATTTAATAAGAAAACAATTACGAATAGATCCAACTCCGCACATTCCCTAAATAGCCCTGTGCTGTCTCAGGTATATATATTCTTTAGGTGATAACCATATACAAAGCAAGTAAATGTCAAATAATGCAGAGTTGCTATTTTTTCGCCTACACCAAACAACGGCATTATGTTTGAGCAGTCTTAGCTTTAATGGATTTTTTCAAAGCTCGTGGTATGTAGTTTTTATTAAATAATTAAAGAGCCCAGCAGCCCTTTTTACTACGAATTAAATTATTGAAAAATCAATTAGCAGAAAGCATTCTATTTCCGACCAGGCTCTAAAAATCTACTACGAAACCTAGCTTTAGTGAGGAATCTGTTTGTTTTATATCGCGAGGAGGTTCACTATCGTGCGCAATATTAACACTTACTTTTAAAGACATAATTTCGCTTAATTTGCTGACAACTGTCAAATCTTCAATGAGACGAAAATCACTCGAGCCACTCATGCTGGGCTGATAGTAGATCGAGTTAATTAATGAAACGTGCTCATTAAATTGGTACTTGATAATCAGGTAACTGTTAGCACGTACTTTATTTTCAGTATTAGCCTCATCAGGATATATCGAATCCAGTTTTTCACGCTCGTAGAATGCGCCCAGGCCAAGTAAAAATGCTCTACTCTCACTTCTCTCTCCAAGGGTCATGCGTATACCGCCACCAATGAGAGCTCGCAGTTTTAGATTTGTAAATTCATTGAAAGAGCCCTGCATAAATCCTTCCCATGCATACTCGACATCAAATTGGTCAATATGTCGGTAATGCATGAAGCCTTTGTTTTTATTTTTAATTCCTGCTGTTTCACCATAATCATGGTTCATCATTATAAAATCGGTTATCTTATCTTCTGTCCATTGAAATTTTGCACCACTAGCCACTCCCTGATGCTTAGTATTACCGCCCTCGATGGCAAGATCGAGAGCAAATGATCCAGAAAAACCCTGAGGCGGCGCACCAAGATGCATATCCTCCATGCTGACTATGGCATAAACGGATAAAGGGGCAGACAAAAATGTCAGACTTATTATCAGATATATAATATTTTTAATTACAACATCAATCTGATCGCGATTAATCAATCTCATAATACCAGTTACAAAAATAGAGAGATAAACAAAGAAAGCCGGGTTAAATTTCCATCAATTCTATAACAAATTATGAACAGTGGGTTCGCTTTATTGCCCATACTTCGCCTGTCTTCCTTCATTAATGAGTATATGAGCACAAACAACGTACAGTGCCTACAAAAATAAAAAAATCTGCCTGTGTTAGGCTGTCCACTCTTATCCATTTAAAAGGGGGACTAATGAGTTTATCTGAACTTGAAAAATTAAGACATATCAACTGGTCAAGCATTAACTGGCAGGCCGAATTAAAAAACAACATCAACTCCATCAATACTCTCAAGCAATATATCAATTTGTCGGAAAATGAAGAAAAGACATTAAGAGAAGTTGTCGATAATCATCCGATAAATATTCCCCGCTACTATCTAAGTCTTATTGATGAAAACAACCCATTAGACCCGATACGAAAACTGGCGCTACCCAATGAAGATGAATTAGTTGTCGCCGGTGCCATGGGTGAAACCACGAAAGACCCTTATGGCGATGACAAGCACAACAAGGGTAATGGCATTCTTCATAAATACCCTTATTCAGCGTTAATTGTGGCGACTGATTATTGTTCAATGTATTGCCGACACTGTTTTAGAAAAGCGATAGTTGGTCTTCCAAATGACAAAACGGTTGATAATTTCCTGCAGGCAGCTGAATACATTCGCGAACACAAAGAGATTACCAATGTGATTATCTCAGGTGGTGATCCGTTACTGATTAATACCAAACGCATTCGAAAAATTCTGGACAGTTTGGTGGACATCGAACACATTAACTTTGTTCGCATTGGTACGCGCACTCCGGTGGTTTATCCCATGCGCTTTTATGATGATGACCTGTTACGCTGTTTTGAGGAGTTTAATCAACATAAAACTCTTTATCTACCGACACATTTTAATCACCTCAACGAGATTACCGAGACTGCAAAAGAAGCTGTATTACGCATTCGCCAGACTGGTACCACGGTTAACAATCAGGCAGTTTTCCTCGAAGGCGTTAACGATACCGCACAGGACATTGAAAACCTGATGAATGGCCTGGTTACAATTGGCATTAACCCGTATTACCTTTACCAGTGCATGCCGGTTTCACGGGTAAGACACCACTTCCAGGTACCGTTGAAAAAAGGCATTGATCTCGTCGATGAGGCCAAACTGAAACTTGATGGCTACGCCAAGCGCTTCAAGTTTATTATGGGCCACGATATCGGCAAGATTGAAATATGTGGTCGAATGGACGACAAACTCATTCTTAAACAAATTCACTCAAGGCCTGAAGAACCGGACAAAGCCAGCCGTATGATGGTGATGCAGTTAGATGATAAAGCCGGCTGGCTGGATGATATGCAGGAAGCATGTTTGTAGTTACATTAACAGGAGGAGGGCGCAATTTTCCACCACATTGAAACTCATTATCAGGAATAGCTAAATAACAAAATCAAGTAGCCTGGATGTAGCGCAACGCTATCCAGGCTACAGCACTGTACTCCTATTTTCTCTGAACAACATCTTTTCGTGATTTTTCAAAATTAGCCTGATATTGACTGGCGTCACCATACTCCGAGAAGTAAACATACTTATCATGCTCATCAAGTACGTTTCTTGCATGTTTTATCGGGCACCAGTATTGTTCGGTGCGTGCTACAATTTCACGCCCATAAGAAAGTAAACCATTAACATAGCCACAATAAACACAATTTATTTTTTCAACAATATTGAGATATGCCAGCCTGTGCCTGTCGATGATTATATAGTTTGATCTTGTTACACGCGTTATACCATACAACCTGAAACAAATGCCCTGATACAAACTTAAGCAAACATCAAGCGCGCACCACATGGGAAAGAAGCCATAAATAACAGGTGCTGATAATACGTTCTTTATTTTACTGGTCAAAAGCCATTGTAACAGGCTAGTTTTGAACTGAAGGTGTGCTTCCATTACGGCACGTTCAAATTCAATACGCTTGCCCTTTATCTTATAAACAGCATCCGATTTCTGTTTTAATAAAAGATCACGCAGTTCTTCTTCCAATTCATTAATTTGCTCTAGCAGACTACGAATCTTTTCATTCATCAGAACGCTTCCTTAAACCCGGCATGTGAGAGCTGCATAATAGCACGGAAGAAAATGCCTAAGGTCTTTATATCAAGCTTTAGTCAACTAGCATGGATGTAACGTAGCGCACTCCGGCAAAATCATAAACCAGGCTCTCTATATCAAATGCTTCTTGCACAACACAAAAGTTACGCCCTGGATACTGTTGTCTTCATCCGTGCTATGGCGCTGGAAGAAAAAATCTAAATCTCATCTTATGCGTTACTTCAGGCTTCCTGCCTTTCACACTATAGGCTCAGCCATAAACGGCCGTTCAAATTTATTCCAGATAAATCTGTCAAAATAAAATCAGATTATTTCCCAGGATATATCACCTGAAAAATTGATGAGTAATCCATTAAATCCATTCCATCTTCAACTGCCTTATTTGTTATTCTTTCAATGCCTTCCAGTGCATCCGTATTCAAACCACCATCTTTGGCATCATCGACAAACAAACGAATGTCTTTTAGCAAATGCTGGGTTGAAAAATTAGCCGCACCAAAATCACGATCTAAATATTTCTGTAACTTCTTGTCATATGTTTTTGCATACAGCGCACTTTCACGTACAGTTTCCATAAAGAGATCGGTATCAACACCATTTTTAATAGCATAAGCCAGGCTTAGGGAAAAACCTGCAGTAAGTGATGCGATCAACTGGTTCATCGCCAGCTTGAGCGCGGCAGCGGAACCAATTTCACCGATGTAGCGAGGCGTAGTACCTAATACCTGAAGAGTCGGCAACATATTTTCAAACACAACATTCAGGCCAGCCACCATTATAATGAGTGTGCCTGTTATCGCTTCGGGGATGCTGCCGAGTACAGGAGCTTCTAAATAACTTCCACCGCGTGACGCTATGGCTTCGCCAATTGCTTTTGTCTGTGTTGGTGAGATGGTCGCCATTTGTAAAATGGTTTTTCCGTGAAGGTCATGCTTTTCTTCAAGCTGTAAAATTTTACTAATTGCATCTGCATCGCTGACCATGAGAATAATGGTATTGGAAGCACTGATCAATTCATCTACGCTACTACAAACCATCACTCTATCAGGCAAGTCTTTAATGTTTTCCTGAGTGCGATTAAAAACCCTGACCGTGTACCCCTGTGACAGGTATCGCTCCACAAATGCCTTGCCCATCAAACCGATACCGATAATACCTATATCCACTGTTTATTTTCCTCTTACTGAAATTCTTTCAGTTTCTTCCACAAAGTCGTGCGTGACATACCCAGGCGGCGCGCAGCTTCTGCCTTGTTACCCCCAGTTTCTTTCAATGCCTGTTGTATCAATATCATTTCATCTTCATTGCGTATATCTGTTTTGTAATAGTGGGTGATTTGGGGCGACGATACTTCGATTGCAGTTTCATCCACCAGTTTCAGGCTGTCATTAATATATATATCACGTGGTAAATGCTGGGGCTGAATTACATTGTTATCACAATTGACGATGGCATATTCAATGGCATTAGCTAGCTGCCGCACGTTACCAGGCCAGTCAAATGCTTCAAGAACACGCAGGGTTGCCTGCGTCAATTGTATAGGTGCTCGCTTATACTGCTCTGTAATATCAGTTAACAACTTGTTAGCCAGTATCGTTATATCTTCCCAACGATCACGCAGTGCAGGCACCTCAAGTGGTAGAACACACAGGCGATAATAAAGGTCTTCCCGAAATTCACCTTTTTTCACCATTTCACCAAGATCACGGTGGGTAGCAGCAATAACACGGACATCCACTGACCGTGCTTCATTCTCACCCAGCCTGACAACCTCTCGCTCCTGTAGTACTCGCAATAACTTCACCTGAATGCTATGAGGAACTTCACCTATTTCATCCAGTAACAATGTGCCGCCTTGTGCCGCTTCAAAACGACCGGTACGTGCTGTGGTGGCTCCAGTAAAAGCACCACGAACATGGCCAAATAATTCTGATTCAAGTAAATTCTCGGGGAGAGCAGCACAATGTATCGCAATGTAAGGCCCTTTGCTGCGACTGGAATTATCATGCAAAGCACGCGCAACCAGTTCTTTTCCCGTGCCGCTCTCACCTGTAATCAATACGGTGGCATCACTGACGGCAGCTCGAAGAATTTTTTCATATAACAACTGAATGGCCTGACTGTGTCCAACGATACCTCCAAGCTGCATTCGCTCACGCACCTCTTGCTCTAACTCAACTTCACGGGAACGATCACGCAGAATAATGGCGCAGTAAAGATTGTTCTCATTCGGTGGTAGTAATAATGCCCACATACGCAAATATACCTGATGTCCATCCGGCAATTGCAGATCAATATCCTGTATCTTTCTTGTTATTCCTTCACTAGGGGTTAATGCGCAGCTGCCACGTTCATTACATGACTGTGCACAACTGGTTTGGGCAAAGATACTCGGACAAAAATGGTTGAGCATTGCTTCCTGATGCTGACCCACCATATGGGTTGCTGCCTCATTAACTGAAATAATTCGCCTGTATTGATCCAAAAATATGACACCTTCTTCCAGGCTATCTAGAAAGGCGCTCAGGGTTGCTAATGTGAACATGATAAGTTGACCTCACAGTTCAAAGTGAACGTTCAGCCTGTGTTTACTGTGAACGCTTTTTTATATTCCCAGAGTGTACCACATCTTTTTTTATTAATGAAAACAGATAGATATGTAATTGGCACACTTCTCGCAGCTATAAAAACAAGGGGCGGTTCGATCCTGCGCCTGACATAAATGTGAACAATCGAGAGGAACACCAGATGAATAAAACTATCATTTCTTTATTTGTGGCAACAAGCCTGTCAGCATCTCTATCAACATACGCAAGCACATCAGTATCAACGGGGCAGATCGCCCAAAGCTTTTCTCAAATACCCAATGACCACGTAACAGCTTCTGACTCAACACAACAAATAGTCGAAAGCTTTAATCGTATGCTGAGTGAACGCTCAGCAAAGCCAGACGCTATTGACCTTATTGTGGAAAGTTTCACTAGAATGCTAAGTGAGCGCTCAACCATTTCGGCTTCCAAACTGCCATCTCAACGGGAAGATGAGGCTCTGTACCAACAACTAACAACAGTGTTACAGCAGATTCAGCCAGGTAACGTACATTTACAGGTAAGCGATATTAAGTAGCCACCAGTTATCTGTTATGCACTTTATAACCCCTTTTAAGTGCTAGCAGATGATATACGGATCTTCGGGTCCGTATATCTTTTTTAAAAAATATAAAATACTGTCAACACTACAAATACAGATTCCATCGATTAGATTAGCAAACGGTATATCCATACACCACTACTCCCGCAAAAGCTCACGTGAATGACGACTTAAAAAACTACTATTAAGCCCTTAAATTGTCTCAGGTTCAAACTCAACCAGGGGATCTACCTCAGCATCATAATCTACGCCTTCAACACCAAAACCAAAGAGTTTTAAGAATTCATCTTTGTAACCCTGGTAATCGGTAAGATCAAAAATATTGTCATCCGTAACCTGTGGCCAAAGTTCTTTTACTTTGTTCTGTACATCATCGCGTAATTCCCAGTCATCCATGCGAATACGCGCGCTATCGTCCAGCTCTGCTCCGCCGTCCTTATATAACTGACTGCGGAACATGCGATTGATTTGCTCAATGCAACCTTCGTGAATATCCAGTTCTTTCATCACTTTGAAGCCCATAGCAATATACAACGGCATGACCGGAATCGCGGCGGAAGCCTGTGTAACCACGCTCTTGAGTACAGCCATATTGGCTGTGCCATTAATATCAGCCAGTGATTCTCTTATTGCACCGGCAGCGCGATCCATATCTTCTTTGGCTTTGCCCAATGCACCGTGCCAGTAAATAGGCCAGGTGATGTCGGTGCCAATATAGCCGTAAGAAACAGTTTTCACGCCATCGGCCAATACACCAGCTTCTTTCAATGCAGCCATCCACAGCTCCCAGTCTTCACCACCCATGACGGTGATAGTGTTTTGAATTTCTTCTTCGGTGGCGGGTTCGATTTCGGCGTCGATGATAATGTCTTTGCTGGTGTCGAGTGCGGTGGCTTTATAGGTTTCGCCGATGGGTTTTAATACAGAGCGAATGACTTCACCGCTGTCTGGCATTTTACGCACTGGTGAGGCCAGCGAGTAAACAACAAGATCAACCTGACCTAAATCTTCTTTGATCATTTCGATGGCTTTTTCGCGCATTTCATTGGAGAAGGCGTCTCCATTGATGCTTTTCGCGTATAGCCCTTCTGCATGCGCGGCTTTTTCAAAAGCAGCCGAGTTGTACCAGCCAGCAGAACCGGGCTTTTTCTCTTTCGCGGGCTTTTCCAGAAACACGCCCAATGTGGCGGCACCTGAACCAAAGGCGGCGGTAATACGTGAAGCCAGTCCATAACCGGTGGAAGCACCAATCACCAGGACCTTTTTAGGGCCATTTGCCACCGCGCCATCAGCCTTAACTCGGGCTATTTGCTCATTAACATTGGCTTCACAACCGGTGGGGTGAGTGGTTGTACAGATAAAGCCGCGAGTTTTTGGTTTGATAATCACGTTAGATAGTTCCGTTTTGGTGTTTATGGGATTTCTGCTATTTTAGCAGACCTGTTTTATACGCTCACCTGTTTACTGCGTCTGAAAGGGCAGATCAGTGCTGATTAGAGTATCAAATCTATGCTCTTTAGTGCTGCACCACATAACAACCACCAGTCAAACCCTAAATCTAATGTAAATCACATATTTTAATTGTGTATTAGCGTCCACCAGGCTGTAAAAAAGTTGTAAAATACCGATAAATTTTCAATCATGTAATAAATCAAAAATAATCTAAATATGGACATTAAGCTCAAAGATTTTACCTGTGCTACACATTTTATTAATGAGCTCTGTAATAACCAGCAGAACTCTATCGCCGAAAAATTACAAATCATCCATAAAGAAATTAAACAGCACATGGCTTTTGTCGATCGCATTGCTGTAATTGTTTATGAGCAGGAAAATGACCTGCTACACACCTTTACCTATAGTGATGATGTTCAGGAAAAGATCCTGCAATTTTATCAAAGTAAGTTGAGCGATTCTAAGGCTCTCCGTGAAATCGCCCTTACCGGGGATGCGCGCATAGTCAATGATCAGGGCATCTTCGATCGACCTGTTAAAACCCATAGCAGGTTCATTGCTAAACGAAAATATGGCGCAAGCTATACCTCACCTTTTTATAATGATGAACAGTTTGCTGGCCTAATTTTTATAAACTCCCGTGATAAAAATGTATTTGATGAAGCCAGCTGTAATGCGCTTGCACCTTTTGTCCAACTAATTGGCGAACTCGTTTGCGAAGAAATTGATCGGCTAAATACTTTGTATGGTTCAGTTACTACCGCACTTTATTATAGCTATGAGACAACTGAAATGATGGCCAGTTAAAATACTGAGCCAGTATGTCAAATAATATCGCCTGACATTAGAAAGATAATGCATTTCTCAACTTGCGTTGAATAAAAAACAATAATAGATTAAATTTCATATCACTTAAACGCGAAACGTTCATATTTTCTTAAGCTTATTAGCGCACACAACGTCCCTGTCTGATTACACTATTAAATTCAATTGACCACAATTTATATTATTATTTATTTTGAAGAGACTAATTTTCCTTTTTCTACCTTCCATTTGGTTTTATATTTTTTACGGAAAGCTTTAACTGCTTTTTTATAATTTTTCTGGCTAATATCGATATCTTTTATATTAAAAAATTCATCTCTTTTAAAAGTAATATCTCCAACATACACGACCCTGTTTTTTCCGCTGTATTTTACTCTAACGCCCTTATCGATACTAAAGGTCATAGTATCGCGATTAGTCTGTGTACTACGCGTTATAAATGTTACACCAAGAATATTCATTGGTTTATTTTTTTCCCAGGCAAACGAATAATATTCACCATCAACAACAAAAATTGAGTCCTGATAATCATGAGCAAGTTGCCCGCCCAGTTCATAATATACCTCAGACACTTTCATCTGGAGCGATTTATGTAATGGTGTATCTGAAAGATTCCACATATTTTCAAGTTGAACATCATCCTCCGACATTGGTGGACTCATCATCATTCTACCAATAAAAATAACTTCATCAGGTCCTAGCTGACTTAAATTCTCCAGTGAGGATTTTGGAAGCACACATCCCGTTAATGATGTAGCAAGTATAAATACTAAAATAATTTTTAAGTTTGATATTGTTTTCATAATAATAAAATTTCCGATTTACTTTAATCGTTTAATTCTTTTTCTAATTATGTTTTTCCACTTTGTGCCATCAGCATAAGTAAGCAACTTCTTTAGCGCCTGTTTTTCTGAAACTTCTTTTGTAATCACGGTTTCATACTTATCAGTGCCAAAAAAACCACCGTCTTTTAGTTTATTAATTTTGTAGGAGCCAACATAATAAACACCAGGTTTTTCAGCTCGTATCTGCATACGCTTTCTAAACGCCTTATCATCGCTATTCTGGGGCATATCCCACTCGTAATAGGCATTAGGCAAGAGTCCTTTTTCTGGACCACCCACACTGGTGATCTCATATGAACCTAGTGGCAGGTTTTCCAGATAAAATAATCCTTCATTATTACTTCTAAAATCTTTTACTGGCTCATCCGTTTTTGGCCTGATCTGTTTTACATCGCCCCATTCCATATTAAAGGGCGCATTTTTATCATTAATATAACCGAAGATGATAATAGAGTTCTTATCTTCCTGTTCATCCATGTATTTACTTTTGGTTACAAATATTGTGCAACTGGCTAATCCAGCAGCCAGTAGCAATGTTATAAACAGCTTTAAATAAAGCCTATAGTGATGTTGTAGCATAATTATATTCTCTGGATCCTTCTTATACTCTGCAGATATAGAATTTAGTTCTCTTATGTCCGCTAACTTATTAAAAACTAAGCCGGCCTTATACTGTTACCTTATATACAATGAACAGCCCGCCACGCCAATAATAAGTAAGGTCATAAAAAATATCTTCAAAATAAGTTTGCTGTAACGTTGTAACATTGGTGTACCTCCTTGGGGTTTTCTAAAAAATCCACAGAAATTATAGTCTATATATCCCAAAAATCATTGATTAGGAATGTTAATAAATCAAATGAATGGCACTTTAAATTATGGTCATGTCAGAAGAATTTTATGACCAACAAAGAATTACTTTAGAGAATTTAGCTTTATACTTTTAGAATATGTTTATTTACCAATGCAGAAATCTGAAAATATTCTGCCTAGTAAATCATCACTACTGAATTCGCCAGTGATACTGGCCAGTTGATTTTGTGCCTGACTAAGCTCTTCAGCGACTAATTCACCGTGTTTGTGTTTTAAATTTTTTTCAGCCAGTTCTAAATTTTGTTCCGCTTGTTCAATGGCTTCCATGTGTCTACGCCGTGCCATGTATTTGCCTTCAACGCGGTTTTCATAACCCATGCATTTTTTTAAATGCTGCTTTAATAAGTCAATACCTTCGCCTGTTTTTGCTGAGAGGAAAATATCTGTAGCATTCGCTTCAAGCTCTACAACTTTTGCTACACCATCATTTTTATCTATTTTGTTATGAACAAAGGTAATACCCAGCTCTTTTGAAAATCTATCAATAATATATTTCTCTTCATCTTTTGAATCGCCATCTATGACATATAGCAAACGGTCGGCTTTTTCAATTTCCTGCATGGCACGACGAATACCTTCCTGCTCGACCACATCTTCACTTTCACGCAGACCTGCAGTATCAATTATATGAAGCGGCAAACCATCTATTTGAATATGTTCGCGCAATATATCACGCGTAGTACCAGGAACATCTGTAACGATGGCAGTTTCCTGGCCCGCCAGTTGATTAAGCAAGCTCGATTTTCCTGCATTAGGTTTACCCGCAATAACCACGGTCATACCTTCCTTCAGTAGACGACCTTGCTGTGCACTTGTTTTAACTTGTTGTAGTTTTTCCATTACTGCGGCCAGGCTATCTTCAATAACCTTATCAGCAAGAAAATCAATTTCTTCTTCAGGAAAATCCAGGGCAGCTTCTACATGAATACGTAAGCGAGTTAGTTGCTCAACCAGGTTGTTGATTTCTTCTGAAAACTCACCGTTCAATGAATGTATGGCGGCACGTGCTGCTTCATGGCTTTCTGCAGCAATTAAATCAGCAATCGCTTCTGCCTGTGCCAGATCAATCTTGTCATTAAGAAATGCACGCTCACTAAATTCGCCAGCTTTGGCAGCACGAGCCCCCAGAGATAAAACTCGCTTGAGTAAAATATCCAGAACAATGGGGCCACCATGTGCCTGCAACTCTAAAACATCTTCACCAGTAAAAGAGTTGGGGCCTTCAAAATACAAAGCAATGCCATTATCAATAGTAGCTTTATTTTCATCCTTAAAATCAGTGTAGTGCGCATAACGTGGCGCGGGAGTTTTACCAAGCAGTTGCTCAGAAATATTGCGGACTTTATTACCAGAGACACGAACAATACCCACACCACCCTGTCCCGGTGCGGTAGCTATCGCTGCTATAGTCTCTTTTTCTGACATACTGAGCACTCACTGTTGAGAAGCGATCAGCCAGGCTACTTTTCGTTCTCAATCCGTTTTGTAATAACGTATTGCTGTGCAATAGATAATATATTATTAACTACCCAATATAACACCAGGCCTGAAGGGAAGAAGGCAAACATAAGCGTAAACGCAAATGGCATAATCTGGAATATTTTTTGTTGCATAGGATCAACCGGTGCTGGATTCAACTTTTGTTGAATATACATCGATACTCCCATAATAATAGGTAACACAAAATAAGGATCTTTTGCTGACAAATTATCGAGCCATAATGCAAAAGGCGCATGGCGCATTTCTACACTTTCCAGTAATACCCAGTACAAGGAGATAAATACCGGTATTTGTACCAGTATTGGAAAACAACCACCCATTGGATTAATTTTTTCGCGCTTATATAAGTCCATCATCGCCTTACTCATTGCCTGACGATCATCACCAAACTGTTCTTTCATCTGCTGCATGCGTGGTGCAACTTTGCGCATTTTTGCCATCGATTTATAACTCATCTCTGACAATTTATAGAAAAATGCTTTAACTGTAATAGTCAGGAAAATAATTGCCCAACCCCAGTTGCCAAACATGCCATGAAATTTGTCCAGTAACCAGAATAAAGGTTTAGCGATAATAGTTAATGCACCATAGTCAACGGTTAATTCCAGACCAGGTTCAATTTCTTCCAGTTTATATTGTTCCTTTGGACCAGCAACAAATCGACTATGAAAACTACCTTGCTCATTGGGCATCAATATCTTTGCAGAAGAACGGGTGCCTAAGGTATAACGATCAGCCTGTGCATTATATCGAGTAAAATATAAATTCTTACCATTGCTTTCTGGAATCCATGCGGCAAGGAAATAATGCTGGATCATGGCTAGCCAACCATCTTCCATTTCGGATTTCAGGTTTTTTTCCTGAATATCATCAAAATCAATTTTTTCATATTTAATTTCATCATTAAAAATTACGCCACCTGTATAAGTATAAATAAATGCTGACTGGCCCTCTGTTGACGGCTGCGTTCGCATTAATTGCATATACTGACTACCGCTCCATCCGTTTTGACCTGCTGTTACATTATGGTCAACATTAATGGTGTAATCATTTCTTCGGAAGGTATAAAGTTTTGTAACTTTAGAACCATCACTGCCTACCCAGTGCAAAGGTACTTTTATTTCATCAACACCTTCAGCCAAACGATAAGTTAATTGTTCTGCGGTAAAAATATCATTATGAGTTGGTGCTGTATTAGCTTTCGATGAAACCAGGCCTGATTGTGCTATATGAAAATTAATTTCGCTCTCTGTTAAAAGTTCAACTTTTACTTCTGGTGTATCTGCATCAACTGCATATTTTCTAAGTACAGCTTTACGAATATCACCACCGCGTGTATCAATTTCAATATCTAATACATCAGTAATAATTTTAATTTTCTGATTTGTTGCTACTGTAACAACTGCAGGCGCTGCAGTAACTGTACCCGATGTGGGAGCTGGAATAGGTGCCGCGGCAGGAATACTTGTTTCAATTACGGTTTCTTTTTGTTGTGTACTTTCTACAGCAACAGGAGCTACTGGTTGTGGGCCGTAATCTTTTTGCCATTCTACCCATAATAAATAGATAATAAAAAATAGGGTGAAATATAGCAGGGTTTTCTGATTTTCCATCACTAATGGTTTTCCGGTGATTGCCCGTTTTCTGGCTTGTGTATTTTTATTTTATGGTCTTCAGACTGTAAGCCTGAAGATTCACTATTTGGTACTGGATCATGACCGCCTTCACACCAGGGATGACAACGTCCTATGCGACTAATGGCTAACCAGCTGCCACGAAAAATACCGTGAATTTGGATTGCTTCAATCGCATAAGTAGAACAAGTGGGTATAAAACGACAACTAGGCACAAAATAGGGGCTTATTGTGAGTTGATAGAAACGTACTAATGCTATTAAAAGTCGGCGCATTTCTTCTTCAATAACTCCCAATGTCTTTCCAGGGATTTTTTCAGTTCCTGATTTGTTCCAACGGCTCCATGCTTTCCGGCCATAACTACGTAATCAGCACTGCAATTTTGCTCAGATAAGCGGAAATTTTCTCGAACAAGGCGTTTAAGTCGATTTCTTCCTGCGGCAAGTTTTACTCTGCGTTTTGAGATTGCCATGCCCAGTCTTGGACGTTCCAAATCATTGGGTCTAACAAGAACAGTGAAATATTGATCGCTTGATCGTACTGATTTATCAAACACGCGGTCAAAATCAGCGGCATTTAACAACTTAGACTGCTTTCTTAGACGTGCACTCGGCACAACTGCTAACCTCTTGATTAGCCTATCTTAAACAGTCAGTTTATGACGACCTTTTGCACGACGAGCTTTTAACACCCTACGTCCGCCCGGTGTGCTACTACGTGCACGAAAACCGTGCGTTCTTACCCTTTTTAAACAACTGGGCTGAAATGTTCTTTTCATTGCTCTAAACCTTTAACTTGTTATTAATACAGCGAACCGCGCATTTTACTGATAGACACTTATATAGTCAAAGCCTAATTACACTGTTTTTCAATAAGTTAGATGTTCATTTTTTTATATTCTCTTTTCTCTGTAGCTAAGCCTTATTAACAGGTATAAAATCTTGCTTCCATCATGATTTTGATTCTTCTTTTACGGAGCACCGCTTCCTTGAGCGTACTTTTTTGGCCAAATTGTTTACAACAGCTCGAACAGAAACTTTCTGATCAGCAGTTAAATACATGGATTCGACCACTCCAGATCAAAGAGGCTGAAAATACCATTACTTTGTTTGCACCCAATCGCTTTGTTCAAGATTGGGTAAAACAGAATTTTCAGGAACAGATACAAGCTATTCTCCATGAAATAGGGGGTATTGATATTTCTTTATCGATAGAAATTGGTACTCAGTCAAAAACAGCCAAATCAACACCTGCTGTAAATACTATTTCACCAACTAAAACACCCGTATTTGAAACTAAAAATACAACCAATAGCCATCAGCAACCTGTAGAGAATAATCTTAATCCCGCATTCACTTTTGACAGTTTTGTTGGTGGTAAATCTAATCAACTGGCCAAAGCTGCTTCTTTACAGGTTGCTGAAAACCCAGGTAAAGCTTACAACCCACTTTTTATGTATGGAGGTGTTGGCCTGGGTAAAACGCATCTAATTCATGCGATTGGCAATATGATTTTGCAAAATAACCCTGCTGCCAGAATTTCTTATCTACATTCTGAACGCTTTGTCGGTAATATGGTTAAAGCCTTTCAACACAATGCCATTGATGACTTTAAACAGCATTATCGTTCACTGGATGTTCTGTTAATCGATGATATTCAGTTTTTTGCAGGTAAAGAGCGTTCACAGGAAGAATTCTTTCATACTTTCAATGCCTTGCTTGAAACAGGTAGCCAGATAATTTTAACCTGTGACCGTTATCCTAAAGAAGTTGAGGGACTAGAAGAACGTCTACGTTCAAGATTTGGCTGGGGACTGCCTGTTTGTATTGAACCACCGGAACTTGAAACACGTGTTGCCATTTTGCAGAAAAAAGCCGAAGAATATGATTTAGAATTCCCCAGTGAAGTGGCCTTTTTCATTGCCAAACGCATACGTTCAAACATTCGTGAACTAGAAGGTGCTTTTCGCAGAGTCATGGCAACAGCCAATTTTACCAAAAGTATGATTACCCTTGATTTAGCTAAAGATGCACTTCGTGATTTAATAGCACTACAAGATCGAACGGTAACCATCGAAAATATACAAAAAACGGTTGCAGAGTATTACAAAATTCGTAGCTCTGATTTATTATCTAGCCGTAGAAGTCGCTCTATAACAAGACCACGGCAACTGGCTATGGCCTTATCTAAAGAACTGACTAACCATAGTTTGCCAGAAATTGGTGAGGCTTTTGGTGGGCGTGATCATACAACTATATTGCATGGTTGCCGTAAGATCGCTGAACTTAGAGAATCAGATACGAAGATAAGTGAAGATTACACAAATATGATGCGTATTCTAAGCAACTAATAATAAGCTGTGGATAAGATGTTATTACCATCATAATAAAATGTAGACGAAATAGGCTTAAAAAGTTATCCACATTTCATCTACAGGATACAGGGAGAATACCCCCTAGCAACAAAGCATAATAAATACTTTAAGTTATTGAAAAATAAAGGTTTATTAGACATATCCAAGGTAATGATGGATACTAATAATAACCATAGAATATATAAATAAAAACTACTATTACTTATAAGGCATCAAAATGAAATTTCAAATCCAAAGAGATAACTTGCTAAATTCTTTACAGCAAATCATTGGTGCCATAGAAAAACGTCAAACCATGCCTGCTTTATCAAATGTACTAATTAAAGCAAGCGCCGATTCTCTTTCATTAACCGCAACTGATTTAGAAATAGAATTTGTTATTCATCTGAACATGGTTATTGATGAGCCTGGTGAAATCACTGTACCCGCAAGAAAGCTTCTGGATATATGTAAATCATTGCCAGTCGACTCTCAAGTAAATATCACTATTAATGATGATAAAGCAATGATTCAATCGGGGCGAAGTCGTTTTTCCTTAGTCACACTGCCTGCCAGTGATTTTCCATCTTTGGATGAAATAAGTTCTAATTCTGAATTTGAAATACCACAAACTACACTAAAGGATATTATTGATAAAACATCTTTTGCCATGGCACAACAAGATGTTCGATATTATTTAAACGGTTTGATGTTAGAAGTAGGTTCAAAAATTCTGAGAGCTGTGGCAACTGATGGTCATCGTTTGGCTTATTGTGAAAAAGAAACTGATTGTGAGTTAGCTGATATCAAACAGGTTATTTTACCTCGTAAAGGCGTGATTGAATTAGCCCGTTTACTAGGTAGTAGTGATGACAACGTTAAGATTATTTTAGGTAATAATCATTTACGTGTAGAGCTAAATAATATTCGATTTACTTCAAAATTAATCGATGGACGTTTTCCTGATTACAATCGTGTTATTCCTGATGACGGAAACTGTGTTATGACAGCTGAAAGAGAGCTTTTAAAACAGGCTCTAATTCGTGCGTCTATACTTTCAAATGAAAAATATCGTGGTATTCGTTTAATTTTAGAAGATGATCTGGTTCGTCTTCAGGCTCATAATCCTGATCAGGAAGAAGCAGACGTAGACCTGGAAGTTAATTACAAGGGTGAAAATCTAGAAATTGGTTTTAACGTTAATTACATGATTGATGCTTTAAATGCATCAGCTTCTGAGATGGCACAATTAACATTGAGAGATTCAAATAGTAGTTGTTTACTAACATATCCTGATCAATCAGATTGTAAATACGTCATAATGCCAATGCGACTTTAGGATCATTGTGTAAAAAGGAACTGTTATGCATTTGATGCAATTACAGATCCAGAACTTTCGAAATCTAAATAATGTCAATTTCGAACCGGTTGATGGTGTAAATTTAATTACAGGTTTAAATGCTTCGGGTAAAACCAGTTTACTGGAAGCTATTTATTACCTGAGCCATCTCCGATCCTTCCGTAGCCATCAAATCAGCGACCTAATCAATCGACAATCCAGTCAATTACAACTGGTTGCACAAATTCAAACCGATTCAGATAATCAAATACCTATTGGTATTCAGCGCAGTAGAAATAAACTGGAAGTTCGTGCCAATCGCCAACCAATAAAAAGAGTGGCCGATATAGCTACATTATTTCCTGTTTTAGCCATACATCCTGATAGTTACAAGCTTATTACTGGTAGTCCGTCTCAAAGAAGGCAATATCTAGATTGGGGCGTGTTCCACGTGGAACATAATTTCTTTGGAGTTTGGCAAAGGTTCAAAAAGGCGTTATCACAGCGAAATGCAGCCCTGAAGTCAAAACAAAATGATGCTTATTGTTCTTTATGGGATAAAGAGCTATTTGAAATGGCTACTCATATCGACAATTTGAGAAATAAGTATTTATCTGATTTGCAGCCATATTTACAGGAATTGATATCTAAATTCTTTGCAGCTCATGAAATTGAGGTTCGATACAAACGTGGCTGGAACAGTGATACAGGTCTGGACCAACTACTGAAAACAGAATTGTATAAAGATCGATTAAAAGGCTTTACTCAATTTGGCCCACACAGGGCTGAGTTAATAATAAAAGTTGATGGTCAGTCAGCTCAAACCGGAATATCAAGAGGTCAACAGAAAACATTAGTGGCTTTGTTACGTCTGGCCCAGGCACAGCATTTTGCTGAGTGTACGGGTAGAAAATGTGTTTTATTATACGATGATCTCGCTGCTGAACTGGATTCGGTGTATAGAGAAAAAATACTGGATGTACTTGTTAATATGAAGATACAGTTGTTTCTAACAGCGATTGAAGTTGAGCAGGTTAATTTATCAAAGTGGGCTAATAAAAAAATGTTCCACGTGGAACAAGGTCAGGTAAAAGACCTGATATAATGCCGACTTACTAAATAAATGGTTGATTTAATGAGTACAGAAGATACATACGATTCCTCAAATATTAAGGTATTAAAAGGACTTGAGGCGGTTAGAAAACGCCCGGGAATGTACATTGGTGATACCGATGATGGCACTGGTTTGCACCATATGGTGTTTGAGGTCGTTGATAACTCTATCGATGAGGCGTTGGCGGGTCACTGTTCAGAAATCAACGTTAAAATTAATGCGGATAGCTCGATTACTGTTAAGGATAATGGTCGTGGTATTCCGGTTGATATTCATGAAGAAGAAGGAATATCAGCGGCAGAAGTAATTATGACCGTATTGCATGCCGGTGGTAAATTTGATGATAATTCTTATAAAGTTTCTGGTGGTTTGCATGGTGTAGGTGTTTCGGTGGTCAATGCATTATCTGAGAAAATGCTACTGACTATTCATCGTGATGGAGAAATTCATCAGCAGGAATATTCCATGGGTGATGCTGTTGAGCCAATGAAGACTATTGGAGAAACAGATAAAACAGGTACGGAGTTACGTTTCTGGGCGAGTGAAGCAATATTTAAAAATATCGAGTATCACTACGATATTCTGGCCAAAAGGCTGCGAGAACTGTCCTTTTTGAACTCGGGTGTTCGTATTGTTCTCAAAGATGAACGTACTGATAAAGAAGATATTTTTGAATACAAGGGTGGTATTCAGTCGTTTGTAGAGCATCTGAACAAAAATAAAACACCGATGCATGAAACAGTCATTCATTTCACTGCTGAAAAAGATGATGTGGTGGTTGAGGTGGCTTTGCAATGGAACGACTCTTACCAGGAAAGTATTTTCCCATTTACCAATAATATTCCACAGAAGGATGGCGGTACTCATCTTGCTGGTTTCAGGGGTGCATTAACCCGCAGTTTGAATCAGTATATGGAAAAAGAGGGTGTAGCGGCAAAAAATAAAGTGAATGTATCGGGTGATGATGCACGCGAAGGATTGACAGCGGTATTGTCGGTCAAAGTTCCGGATCCTAAATTCTCATCACAAACCAAAGATAAACTTGTTTCTTCGGAAGTAAAAGGTATTGTGGAATCCACAATGGCTGAAAAACTCCAGGAGTTCCTGCTGGAAAGACCGGCTGAAGCCAGGGCCATTACTGCCAAAATTATTGATGCTGCGCGAGCTCGAGAAGCAGCCAGAAAAGCCCGTGAAATGACACGCCGTAAAGGTGCACTGGATATTGCGGGTCTGCCGGGTAAATTGGCAGATTGTCAGGAAAAAGACCCGAGTTTATGTGAACTGTATTTAGTGGAAGGGGACTCTGCTGGTGGTTCCGCAAAGCAGGGACGTTCCAGAAAAACTCAGGCGATATTGCCGCTCAAAGGTAAAATTCTCAACGTAGAAAAAGCGCGTTTTGACAAAATGATTTCATCGGCTGAAGTAGGCACACTGATTACCGCATTAGGTTGTGGTATTGGTAAGGATGAATACAATCCCGATAAATTGCGTTATCACCATATTATTATCATGACCGATGCTGATGTCGATGGATCGCACATTCGTACCTTGTTACTTACCTTCTTCTATCGCCAGATGAAAGAACTGGTTGAACGTGGTCATATTTATATTGCCCAGCCACCTTTGTACAAAGTGAAGAAAGGTAAGCAGGAACGTTATGTTAAAGATGATGAAGAATTAAATGCACATTTATTGCAGTTGGCATTAGCGGGATCTAAGTTATTTGTGAATAAAGCTGCACCGGCTTTATCTGATACCGCACTGGAAGATCTGGCGAAAAGTTATCTAATCGCTAAATCATCGATTCAGCGTCTATCCAGAAGAGTGGATGAGAATATTCTCAATGAAATGATTAACCTGAGTGGCGTTGCCCAGGAAGATATTTCTAATCCTGAAATATTGCAGAAATACGCTGATAACTTATTGATTTTATTAAAAAAACACGAGTTATCAGGAGTTTATTATCGTACCGAAATGAGCAAGGATGAGGACGGCAAACCGGTATTGGAAATGATACGCCAACTGCATGGCTTAGATCATGGTTATCCCCTAACGGAAGAATTTTTTACTTCCACTGACTATAAACAAATAGCGGGTATGGGCGATAAACTTGATGGCCTGCTGGGTGAAGATGCATATATTGAACGTAGCGATAAGCAATGTACAGTTGCTACTTTTGTAGAAGTCATGGAATGGTTGATGGCCCAGGCGCGCAAGGGTTTGAATATTCAGCGCTATAAAGGTTTGGGTGAAATGAATCCTGAGCAACTTTGGGATACCACGATGAACCCTGAAACTCGCCGTATGCTACAGGTAAGAATTGAAGATGCGGTTGCAGCCGATGAAGTGTTCACTACCTTGATGGGTGATAATGTAGAACCAAGACGTGAATTCATCGAAAGTAACGCATTGTCAGCTACCAATATCGATACCTAATACTGATCCCGTAACGATGAAATATACTGATTTGCGGGATTTTATACAGCAGCTTGAATTACAGGGTGAACTTAAACGCATTCAGCACGAAGTTGATCCTTATTTAGAGATTACCGAGATTTGTGATCGCACCCTCAAAGCAGAAGGTCCCGCACTGCTTTTCGAGAATGTAAAAAATTCTACTGTTCCTGTTCTGGCCAATTTGTTTGGTACGCCCAAACGTGTTGCCATGGGTATGGGTGAAGAAAATGTAGAAGCCTTACGCGAAGTTGGAAATCTACTCGCTTATCTCAAAGAGCCAGAACCGCCTAAAGGAATGAAAGACGCATGGGAGAAATTGCCCGTATTCAAACAGGTGCTGAATATGGCGCCGAAGGAAATAAAAAAAGCGCCCTGTCAGGATGTTATTATTGAAGGTGATGCGATTGATTTGGCCAACATACCTGTACAAACCTGCTGGCCGGGTGATGCCGCACCGCTTATTACCTGGGGTTTAGTTGTCACCAAAGGCCCGGAAAAAGAAAGGCAGAATTTGGGTATATATCGCCAGCAAGTTATCGCGAAAAATAAGGTAATTATGCGCTGGTTGTCGCATCGCGGTGGTGCGCTGGATTACCGTGACTGGCAGAAAAAAAATCCAGGTGAAGCTTTTCCGATAGCTGTTGCACTGGGCGCAGATCCAGCGACAATCCTGGCAGCGGTGACACCGGTGCCAGATAGTTTGTCAGAATATGGTTTTGCCGGATTATTGCGCGGTAGTAAAACGGATGTTGTTAAATGTGGTCTCAGTGACCTGCAGGTACCAGCCTCAGCGGAATATGTACTTGAAGGATTTATTTATCCTGATGAAATGGCTGAAGAAGGCCCATTTGGTGATCACACTGGTTATTACAATGAAACCGAAACATTTCCTGTATTTACCATCGAAAGAATAAGCCATCGTAAAGATCCCATTTATCACAGCACTTACACGGGTCGACCCTCTGATGAACCGGCAGTACTAGGTGTTGCTTTGAATGAAGTCTTCGTACCAATTTTACAAAAACAGTTTCCAGAGATTGTTGATTTTTATTTACCCCCCGAAGGTTGTTCCTATCGTATGGCGGTGGTGAGTATGAAAAAACAATATCCTGGCCATGCCAAACGTGTGATGATGGGTGTCTGGTCATTCTTACGACAATTTATGTACACTAAATTTGTTATCGTGGTGGATGATGATATTAATACCCGAGATTGGAATGATGTTATTTGGGCGATGACTACACGGGTTGATCCGGCGCGTGATTTTACGGTGATAGAAAATACACCCATCGATTATCTTGATTTTGCATCACCCGTTTCAGGTCTTGGTTCAAAAGTGGGTATTGATGCTACCAATAAATGGCCGGGCGAAACAGACAGGGAATGGGGTACGCCCATTGTTATGGATGAAAAAGTAAAACAGCATGTTGATGAAATTTGGGATGAACTGAATATTCTCTAAGCAGAAGATTCCATCAAATGATCTAACTGATCGTCCATGTGTAATTCTGTAAGCTCACTAAAGCCGCCAATCCATTTATCATGTATAGTGATTTGAGGTACAGTACGAGCACCGTTTGTTTTTTCACTAAATTCGCGTCGACCTTCTATATCGATATCAATGCGAACTTCTTCGTAAGCAATGCCCCATTTATTTAGTAATAATTTAGTTTTGTCGCAAATAGGGCAAGTGCCAGTGCTGAAGACTTTGAGTTGTGCCATTATCATTTAACCTGTATGTTTGTAGGGTTAGATCGTGTATCAGGGTATTTTAATATAAAGTGTAGTATAATTGCGAAATGAGACGCTTTATCGTTTAGGTCGGACAACAAAAGTCTATGAGTTATCGTATTTTAGTGCCATCTTCGGGGCACGAATTTAGTATTGAAGAGAATGAAACTGTGCTGGATGCGGCTTTGCGTCAGGGTATCGGTTTGCCCTACGGTTGTCGAAATGGAGCCTGTGGTAAATGTGCGGGTGATTTGATTTCTGGTCAGGTCAAGTATGAAGAAGGTGCTTTGAAGGCTTGTGCAAAAGATTTACATGATGAAGGAAAGGCCTTGTTTTGTCAGGCTATGGCAAAGTCAGATCTTGAAATACAGGTTACTGAAATTACCAGAAGCCAGGAAGTTGAAGTTAAAATATTGCCCTGTCGTGTTGAAAGCATGGAATTGTTAACACATGACATTATGAAAATTGAGCTGAAGTTGCCAGAGACCGAGCGTATGCAGTTTTTGGCCGGTCAGTATCTGGAAATTATTCTTAAGGACGGCAAGCGCCGTGCTTTTTCAATTGCTAATGCACCACATGATGATAATCTGATTGAGTTACATATTCGTCATGTACCCGATGGCCATTTTGGTGATTATGTTTTTGAAGGCATGAAAGAAAAAACATTATTAAAGATCGAAGGTCCACTGGGTAGTTACTATTTACGTGAAGAATCAAATCGACCTATTATTTTAGTGGGTGGTGGAACAGGTTTTGCTCCTTTAAAAGGCATGTTAGAGCATGCTTTTAAGATTGGTTTTGATAGGCCTATTCATTTGTTCTGCGGTGTTCGTAGCCTACGTGATTTGTATATGGATAAAATGGTGAAAAAATGGTTATCAGAACATAAAAACCTGAAATACACTGCAGTGTTATCACAGGCTGAGGAAGCGGATAATTGGCAGGGTAAAACAGGTCACGTCGCTGAAGCGGTGGTAGAAGAATATTCAGATCTTTCGGGTTATGATGTATACCTGAGTGGTCCACCAGCCATGGTTAAGGCGGGCATGGATTCTTTTTATAACAGGGGGTTGCCTGAGACACAGATATACTCCGATTCGTTTGAGTATTCTGATGATGCATTGAAAGCCATGGGCATTCAAAAACCTGAGAAACTAAGTGGCTTCTGATTGGACAATTTGTAACACAGGTTTTTCGTTATTATGTTGATCAGTTTCAGTTTCAATATCGTGGTACTTATTTCCAACTAAACATTCCAGGCCTTGCTGATAATAAACCTGGGCTTGCCTGGGTTCATCCATATGTTGTTCTAGTAGTTGCGCTAATTTTAGATATGTTTCTGGCATGGCATTAATGGCAAGACTCGCTTCCAGGTGGCTTCTTGCTTTGCCCCACAATTTTTTGCTTTGACAACGCTTACCAAGGGCGAGTAGAAGATAAGCATTATGTTGATGCTCATGTAGCCAGGATTCGACCTGTTCCAGCTGCTGATTGTCAATAATTACATCAAGCTCTGCGTAAAGTTTGATGGCAGATTCAGACCAGTTAGACTCGAGGAAATTACGTAAGACCTGTTCTGCCTGTTTGACGGCATTTAAATCCAGAAGTAAATGTGCGTAATATTCTACAAGACCAGTGTCGGATTTTAGATTGCTGGGTAATTCATTCCAGATGGGAGTGAGTGTTTTTATATCCTTGCAATGTGATTGATCACTCAATAAACCATGCCATGTATCTAACTCCAGTTTATGTAATTTTTCCTGGGACAAAAGTTTCTGTTGTTTAGCTTCTATCAGTAGGGCCTGAATGTTTTTCCAGTCGGAGAGCTTACGGTAAGTTTTTAGTAGTAGCTTGAGCACATAAGCATGCCTCGGAGAAAGCTGGTAGAGGTGTGTTAAATTCGCAAGCGCCTGTTCATATTGGTCATGTGCCAGTTGAAGCTCAGCTTTAGTCAAGCCTATAGCTATTTCTGCAGTGGGTGTGGCTTCATGTGCCTTGCGTAGATAGTCATCACGACGTTCATGCTCGCCCTGTTGTTGTGCAGCTCTGGCAGCTGAAAGATAAGTGAGTAATAAATTATCACTGTGTTTTGCATGTTTAAGCAAAAGCTTTTCTGACTCAGCAAAACGACCTTCAGCAAGATCAATCAGTCCGTTGGAAAGTGCAGAACGAGCTTGTTCAAGAAGACGAGTTTTACGGTTGGTACCAAAATATGTAACGAGTTTATACAGTGATCTGCTGAGTTTGAAGATTAGGAGTAGAGCAAATATGGATAATAGAAGCATGCCACCTGCACTCAGAAGAGTGGTTTCAAATGCATGGTCTTTGATGCCCGCAGTTAAATAACCAAAATCTTGCCACTTATACATGGTAAGGCTGGAGACAGCTGCAATAATAATAAGGATAAGCGTGATCAGACGGGCCATAGTTAATTATCCATAAAATTGTAGTGATTAGGCATTATCTCAGAAAAGCCAGGAGTTTGGCTAGTCATTAAAATGATTGGCCAGAGCTTGTAGGCAGGCATCGTCTGTCGCATTGGTTGCCGGAATAATTTTATTGAATCCCAGTTTTTCTGCCAGTTGCTGTGCGCGTTTGCCCGGGACAATGATGGGTAGCTCAATGAGTTTGGTTCGATTGTCTGTGAGGTCAAATAAATTTTGTAAACCTTCGTTGCTGGTTACAGTCAGGGCGTCGAGATTAGATAGCTCCTCTGTTGTGAGTGAAGGAAGTGGATTTTTTTCACGCCTGTAAGTTTCAGCATAAGTAATTTGGGCACCGCGTTGTGTTAATTCATTGCCGAGTAAATCACGGCCGCCAACACCGCGGAATATAATAATTGATTTATTAGTAATGTTGGCATGATGAAAACAAGGGTGTTCTAGCAAAGATTCAGAATTAAATTCATCAGGTATGATTTGTGCTGTATAACCATATTTTTTTAACATAGCTTCTGTGCTTTTACCAATAACAGCAAGCGTCAGCTTTCCTGGTAAGGAAATGATTTTATCAAGTGTTTGTTGTACAGATGTGGGGCTGATAAAAATGGCGATATCAAAACCGGATAGATTATTAATAATATAATTTAATGTAGAAGAGTTATCAGCTTGAGTGATTCTGATGACTGGATAGGAATGTGCAGTTCCACCAGCATCTTTAATACGCTGCATTAAAGGCTCAGCCAAAGATATCGGGCGTGTAATTAAAATAGTTTTGTTTTTTAAGGCAGAATAAGAATTCATTTGAAGATTTTTAGAGCAGTATGATTATTAGCTACTGGTTGCTTTAAGCATTTTTCTAACCATGGGTAGGTGGCGTCGACTAACTTCTAATAAGTCATCAATGTATTTAAAACTTAGAGAGACATGACCCAGCTCATTTTTTTGCAGGCCATTAATAAAATTTTCTGCGACCAGTGCATTCCTGTGTATACGAGTAAAACGGTTATTAAATTCACTCTCTAAAGCTTTAAGTGATTCTTCGATTAAATATTCATGATCTTCGGTACGTAGTGTTATATATTTTTGATCGGCTTTAAAATATATAATATCTTCTATAGGAACAAGCTCTAATGAACCGCGAATTTTTACGCAGATCTTACTACGAGAATTTGGGTTCTCATCATTTTTTAGTTGAGTAATTTGAGCACGATTTAAACGACTTGATGACTGAATGGCCTGATCGAGCTGATCTTGTTTTATAGGTTTTAAAAGGTAAGCAACAGCATTACTATCGAATGCACTAAGAGCGTGTTCACTAAAAGCAGTAGTGAAAATAATAGCAGGTGGTTTTTCTAACTGGTTTATATAAGTAGCCGCTTCAAGGCCATCCATTCCTGGCATCTTAATGTCCATAAAGACAAGATCGGGCTTAAGATTCTGAGCCATAGTAAGAGCTTGCTCACCGTTTGCGGCCTCACCAACAATAGTATGATTGTTTGAAGATGACAGCATATGTAATAAACGCTGCCTTGCTAGTTGCTCGTCATCAACAATTAAAATTTTCATATCTCAATATCCATAAATAAAGGATGGCGCACTGCGAACAGCTACCATTCACGCACATATTTAGTATGGAACTAAATACTTTGAGTTTCCAGTGGAATTCCCAAAACAATAGTGTAAGTTTTTTCATCCTGCTTAATGTTGAAAGATGAATTATCACCGTAAAGTAGAGTGAGTCTTTGGCGAATATTCTCCTGTGCCATATGATTGCTTTCATGTGATGACATGGTGCCACTTCCAACTGGGTTACTAATACTGAGTTCAAGTATATGATCTGTCTGCTTTGCAGAAATGGAGATAATACCGCCATCAGCCAGAGGTTCGATACCATGATAGATGGCATTTTCTACCAGTGGCTGCAGACATAGGGCTGGCACCTCGGTTTCAATGAGGCTTTTATCAATATCCCAGTCAATGCTAAGGCGCTCACCCAGGCGTAAAGTTTCAATATCAAGATAGCTATGGGTCAGGTCCAGTTCGTCATTGAGTGTATTTAAGTTTTGTTCACGTAAGCTGGATCGAAAAAGATCCGATAAATCAACAATCGCTTTTTCTGCTTTTTCTGGACTAAAGGCAATAAGGCTGGCGATGGTGTTCATGCTGTTGAATAAGAAATGTGGACGAATACGAGCGCGTAGTGCCTGTATTTCAGCTCTGGAGTGTGCCTGTATGTGTATTTTCCATTGCTGTTGCACATAAAAATAACGTAAAAGCACGGCGTAGATAACAGCACTAATAAGCATAATCCTGATTAGAAAATAGTCACCCAGTGGTGAAGTAAGGCTATCGAGCATTAACTGATAATTGATAGCGATAACTAACAGGCTAAAGCTAAGACTGACCAGCATCATTAGGGTAAAGCTGAATAAAATCGCCGTTTTACAGGGCAGAGAATTGAGCCAGCGCCGAGCGGGACAGAGTACAGCGGCGTTGAGTAAGCCAATCCATAGCATCAGCATTGAAATGAAAGCGAGCTGGTCCCAGAAATTGGTGTTGGCGGGTACTGATGCCAGCACAAGAGCGAGCGCTTCGACCAGTAGGATTAACATAAAGATGACATTAACGTCACAGAAATTGGGCAATAGACCCGTATCACTGAGGTCGAGATCGATAAAAGAGAGTTTGTTATTCATGACTACTAGAAATAGACCAGCGATATCAGATTGCAAGTGAAAAGGCGTGTTGATTCAGAAAGTTACAATAGTGAGCGGATTTAGTCTTTGTATCCCTGATATAATCGCGAATTAAGCCATTCGAGAATTATCGTTTCGAATACAATAAAGCAGCACTACCACCTTATAAAGCAGACATAGTTATGAGTACAGAAGATCAGAAAAGCCCGTCAAATGAAGGTTCGCCCGCTACTAACCAGTCATGGGGTGGAAGATTTAGTGAAGAAACCGATGCTTTTGTCCAGGCATTTACCGCATCTGTATACTTTGATCAGAGAATGTATCGCCAGGATATAGCTGGCTCACGAGCACATGCTCATATGCTAAATAAAGTGGCCGTTTTATCCGATGATGATTTATCGACCATCCTTAAAGGTCTAGATCAGGTTGAACAGGAAATTGAAACGGGTAAATTTCAATGGTCGGTGGCGCTTGAAGATGTACATATGAATATTGAGGCGCGTTTAACTGCCATTATTGGTGATGCTGGCAAGCGTCTGCATACTGGTCGATCGCGTAATGATCAGGTGGCGACCGATATCCGACTCTATCTGCGTGAGCAAATTGAGCATGTTGTTAGTGAAGCCAAAAGATTGCAACTGGGATTGTTGAGTCTGGCAGAAAGAGAAGCGGACACCATTATGCCCGGTTTTACCCATTTACAGGTAGCGCAGCCAGTCACATTTGGCCATCATATGTTGGCCTGGTTTGAAATGATTGCGCGAGATGTTTCACGCTTTGAGGATTGTCGAGAGCGTATGAACATGTGTCCACTGGGTGCCGCCGCGCTGGCAGGAACCAGTTATCCCATTGATAGAAACTTTACCGCGAAAGAGCTGGGCTTTGTTGCTCCCACCGCCAACTCACTGGATGCGGTAAGTGATCGTGATTTTGCCATTGAGTTTTGTTCGGCTGCGGCCATGTTGATGACGCATCTATCACGCATGTCAGAGGAGCTGGTGATATGGACTTCGGCGCAATTCAATTTTATCGATCTGCCGGATCGTTTTTGTACCGGTTCTTCGATTATGCCGCAGAAAAAGAACCCCGATGTGCCTGAGCTGGTAAGAGGTAAGACTGGACGGGTCAATGGTAATCTGGTCAGTCTGCTGACATTGATGAAATCCCAGCCATTGGCTTATAACAAGGATAATCAGGAAGATAAGGAACCCATATTTGATACGCTTGATACTGTACTGGGCTCATTGCGCGCCTTTGCCGATATGATTCCAGCTATCGAATGCAGGCATGCCAGTATGTACGCGGCAGCCAAACAGGGTTTTTCAACGGCGACTGACCTGGCTGATTATCTGGTTCGAAAAGGCCTGCCTTTCCGTGATGCCCATGAGGTTGTGGGTAGTGCGGTAGCGGTAGCGTTAGAAAAAGAGATGGATATTAGTGATCTCAGTCTTGAAGAATTACAGGGTTTTTCGACCAGGATCGCAGAAGATGTGTTTGAAGTGCTGACTTTAGAAGGTTCAGTGGCCTCTCGTAATCACATCGGCGGCACTGCACCGGAGCAAGTTCGCAAGGCCGTCGTTGAAGCCAGGAAACGAGTTTAGCTGAAATTGAGTACTGAGCCAGAATCAGGTTATTTCTTTTAATTCTGTTTCAAAAAATTCCAGTACTTCATCGAGATCTTCTTTTAGCTGGGCGCTGAGCTCGCTAGCACCTTCAGTGCTACCAGCACGTCCTATCATTTCAATACTTTCACAGGCTTTGGCCAGGCCAAGCGCACCTAAACTATTGCTTGAGCTTTTCATGCGATGGGCGATGCCAAAAAGCAGTTCTGGATCGTTATTATCTATCGCCTGATTTAAATCATTGAGTTGTTCAGGCATGTAGTCCAGAAATGTTTTAAGCAGTTCAGGTAAAACCTCTTCCATAAGATCTTTCATTTCTGTGTAGGCGGTCAGGTCTAAAGGATTTTGTGACATAAAGGACTCTAAAAGTGTTAGTTAATTATTTATTATTGAGAGGGTTATACATATCACCGACAACAACAGCTTCGGGGACATGTAGTTTTAAGGCTGTACAAATCTTAGCAAATAAACCAGGCTCTGACTTAAATGAAACCCATAAGGTATTTAGTTTCATATCGACATTAACAAATAAGACCAGATGTTTAAATTGATTCAGTGCTGTCTCAATATCAGAGAAAGTTTGTTGTACATGATGTTTGGGCCTGGTTTTAAGCTTTGGGATAATCATTAGTAAATCACTGGTACGATTACCATCCTCGTCGCGTGTAGGCGCGATCTTCCAGAGAGGCTCGGCAGGATTAATGCCCAGGCTTAAAGTGATATTTTTATCTTTCATATACACGGCCGATAAAACACGATGTAGTAATGATAGTAGCATGTGATTAGAAAAATACCCTGTGTTTTATGGGTTCAAATTTGATAATAACCAATTTCGAATATCCTGAATTTCTTCAATAGAGACATTATGCTGCATATTGTATTCATGCCATTTAACGCTATAACCCGATTTTTCCAGAAGTTGACGACTTAAGTCGCCATAATGAAAGTCAACGACATCATCGTGTTTACCATGTGCCATAAAAATATCTACGCCCTGATTGCTTGCTTTATTCAAAGGAGTGCAATGGGGTAAATAGGTGGAGAGCGCCATAATACCGGCAAGAGGTAATGGATAATTAAGCCCGCAGTGCAGGGCAATAGCACCTCCCTGAGAAAATCCAGCCAGAATAACACGTTTAGAAGCTATACCGAGTGACCCCTGTTTATGGCAAAGAGCGCAAATTGCATCACTGGACTCTTTAATACCTGCTGTATCTTCATTATTGTCAATATTCAGGCTGGTAAGGTCATACCAGCCACGCATCTGATAGCCCTGATTAATGGTAATTGGGCGAACGGGTGCATGTGGAAAAATAAAGCGAATAGCGAGTTCGGGTGGTAATTGTAGTTGCGGTACAATACCAGCGAAATCATTGCCATCAGCACCCAGGCCATGTAGCCAGATAACAGCGGCATCGGGATTATTTCCAGTTTCAAATTCAATGGCGTCAAGTTCAAGCATGCTTACAAAAGTTCCTGTCAGATTTGATGAAGGTATAAAATGATGATTGCCAGGCGATAAAGGTTTGCCTGCGAACAGAATGTTACAATAATCCAGCCTTAAGAAACCTAGTACACGAAAGTCTTTTCTTTCAATACAGCGTTAAAAATTAGCTCAAAATGCGGGGTCGCATGGCGATAAACTATGTGTAAACTACGCTTTTTCGCTGATTTTTGCTTTGTCTTGAAAGAAAATCCAATTCGTGCAAAGGTCTCTTTTAATACAAAACCTGAAGAAAATGATGAACCATATATTAATGATCCTGATGTTAATGCTGTTTATTTCGGCGTGTGGAAAAACTGGCGCGCTGTATTTGCCGGAGACAGAATCAGCGGCTGCTAATGAAAACACAGCAATGGAAAGTCCAGTGAAAAAAAATGAGGGGTCAGATAGTGGATCACTTTAATTATCAAAATGGTCGCTTATTTGCCGAAGGGGTTGATCTTGCCGCGAGCATCGTTGACTGGGGTTCACCCTGTTATGTTTATTCGCGGGCAACATTAGAGCGCCACTGGAAAGCATTTGATGATGCCCTGCAGGGTCATCCCCACCTGGTCTGTTATGCAGTAAAAGCGAATTCAAATTTGGCCGTATTGAATGTGCTGGCCAGACTGGGTTCGGGTTTTGATATTGTTTCGGTGGGCGAACTTGAACGAGTTTTGCAGGCGGGTGGTGCTGCAAACAAAGTGGTTTTTTCTGGTGTTGGCAAAAGAGCCGATGAAATTGAGCGCGCCCTGGACGTAGGTATTCGTTGTTTTAATATTGAGTCAGAAGCTGAGCTAGAAGTGATCGCGAGTATTGCTGCAAAGAAAAAAATGACGGCACCAGTTTCATTGCGAGTGAATCCTGATGTGGATGCTAAAACACATCCTTATATTTCTACGGGTTTAAAAGAAAATAAATTTGGTGTCGCAATAGAAGAGGCCCTGTCAGTTTACAAAAAAGCACAGGCTATGGATGCGATAGATTTGATAGGTATAGATTGCCACATTGGATCGCAACTGACCGAAGTCGCACCTTTTGTGGATGCGCTTGATCGAGTGCTGGCTTTAGTCGACCAATTGGCTGAAGAAGGTATTGTTTTGCAGCATCTGGATTTGGGCGGTGGCCTGGGAATTAATTATCGTGATGAGCAGCCACCACAACCCGCAGAGCTATCAAAAGCACTGGTCGAACATTTGCAGGGTCGTGATGTTGAAATCATTATTGAACCGGGTAGGGCAATAGCGGGAAATGCTGGTATATTGCTGACTGAAGTTTTGTATCTGAAACACAGTGAGGAGCGTAATTTTGCCATCGTTGATGCTGCGATGAATGATTTAATACGGCCAGCACTTTATGGTGCCTGGCAGGATATTGTGCCGTTGCTGCCAAGGGAAGATGAAAGTGCACAAACCTATGATGTGGTAGGCCCAATTTGCGAAACCGGTGACTTTTTAGGTAAAAATCGTGAGCTGGCAATTCAACAGGGTGATGTTCTCGCGGTGCGTTCTTCCGGGGCTTATGGTTTTGGTATGAGTTCAAATTACAATAGTAGACCAAGAGTGGCAGAGATTATGGTTGATGGCGATCGTGCACAGATTGTAAGGCAACGTGAAACTGTGGCTCAGTTATTCTCGAATGAATCAATACTGGCTGGAGATAAGGATTAAAAATGAATGCCAGACAGCAATTTGATGAATTGGGCACGTTAATGTTTTCTGAAAAGGAACTGCCTTTGACCAGAGAAGAATGGCAACAAATTGAAAACCTGCTCGATGAAGTTGAGTATGAACATATTGTTGGCGGTGATGCTGGTGAAGGCCATTCGGTTAAAGTGTGCCGGTTTTATAATGATGTTGATAGACCAACTGCGTTGCATCAACGGTCAGAAGAAATTAGCAATATTGTTATGAGCAATAAGATGAAGCTTTTTTATAAGCGGATTATGGGAACGGACCAGCTTTGCCTGCGTCGCTGCCAGGCCAATCTTTTGCATAAGGATGATTATATTGGTATGCACGTAGATCAGGATAGTAACCCCGATTATTTTGCTACCGTTGTGTTTCATTTTGATTCCGCATACCGCGGCGGTGAGTTTATTACCCGTGATCACCAGCTAGGTGATCATCGTTATAAGCCAGAAAAACGTACCGTTCTAATTAATGATTGCTCGATACCGCACGAAGTGTCCAGTGTTGAACTGGGAGAAAGAAAAACGCTGGCCTGTTTTATATCCAAAAAGTTTACGGACAGCACCCATCACAGAAAAAAATTCCAGGTCTTAAAATAACATGTTTCGTTGGTATGTCATATATGTCATATCAGCAGTGATGCGTATGTCAAAAATGACAGTATATTTTAAATGATTTTATGATTGTAAAAGCTAAACAGGACTGCTGCGAGACTAACTAATTGTTTTTAAAGGGTCTATTAAGTTTTGGCCTGAACTTTGCTGCTATGGTTGTAAGTAAACATCGTAAATGGGGACAGGCCATGGCATTATCGTTATAAATGGTAGGTGCGGGTGTAAGAGGTTTGCCTCGTGCCTATGAAATGTAAGAAGCACTAGATAAAAGTGTTAGAGATTGAGTATATTGTCGGAGGTCTTATGAACCATTTAATAAAATTAGTAGCTGTCATTTCTTTATTGTATTTAATACCTGTAGAGGCGGGTATTGATGCACCAGTTAAGGAGTGTGTTATCTTTGCAGATGAGGCAACAGATGGTAGTAAAAAAGAAGGCGGTGAAAAAACTAAAGGAGAAAACGGTGAAGGGGAAGAAGAGCCAGATTGTGATTAATATTTATAACTGCTCATTTGAGTAATTGTAATAGATTAAAAAACAGAACCAATAAGGTAGGAGAATTTTTATGATAAAAAATATAACAATAACTTTAGTAGCGGCAAGTTTTTTGTTGTCGGCAAATGTTTTTGCAAAGAAAGCTGAAAATAAACCCGTGGGTATTTCTAAAGGCGTAATGAGCGTAGAGGTTATTAACCACGGTAAGAAAACCCAAATTACGCGCAACCAGGATAATAATAATACTATTAAACAGGCGTTTGCAAAAACATCAAGACCCTGTCCTCCATTTTGTATTCAGCCAATGGTACTGGCTCCGGGTGTAGAAACTATCGCTGAGCTAGAAGTGATGGATTATCTGTCAAAGATGGCTAATGGTGATAAAACCATTTTAGTGGTTGATTCACGAACACCAGATTGGGTAAAGAAAGGCACCATTCCAGGCTCTATTAATATTCCATGGACCAAGCTGAACGCTTCAAAGGCTGATCCTATTGCTATCGGTGATATTATGGAAGAAATGTTTAATGTTGGGGGTGACGATGAAGATCGCGATTTCTCAAAAGCGAAAACATTAGTCATGTTCTGTAATGGTATGTGGTGTGGTCAATCTCCCAATAATATTAAGAGCCTGTTGAAAATGGGTTATCCAGCCAATAAAATCAAGTGGTACCGTGGTGGTATGCAGGACTGGGAAGTACTGGGTTTGAGCACCGTGCCAGGTAAATAGGCAGCATGTCTGGATATTCCAGGTAAGACTAAACAAAAGGCCAATCTATCCGATTGGCCTTTTTTATTTTTGGGCTGGCACAAAAGTCGTACCATGGTTATGCTAGGCGCATGCAAATAAATTTCACAAAAATGCAGGGCATCGGTAATGATTTTGTCGTTATTGATGCGATTAACCAGAAAATAGCTTTAACACGTGAACAAATACGTCATATTTCACATCGACATTATGGCGTGGGTTGTGACCAGTTGCTGCTGGTCGAGAGCAGTGATTTAACAGAGGCCGAGTTTTGTTATCGTATTTTTAATGCTGATGGTAGTGAAGTCGAGCAATGTGGCAATGGGGCGCGATGTTTTGCTCGATTTGTCATTGACCAGGGTTTAACCGATAGTGAAATCATCCCTGTTGAAACCAAAGGCGGCCTCATTCTGCTGCGTATGGAAGAAGATGGGCGCGTTACTGTGGATATGGGCGAGCCAAATTTTGAGCCTGACAGCCTGCCATTTGAAGCAAAGGGCATGCCGGAATACCATGAACTGGTGGTGAATGATGAGAAATATGCTATAGGTGTTGTATCTATGGGAAATCCGCATGCAGTTTTATTGGTAGATTCGGTCAATGAGGCGCCAGTGCAAATGTTGGGTGCGGCAATAGAGAGTCATCATCGTTTTCCTCAGCGTGTTAATGTGGGCTTTATGGAAATTGAAGATCGCAGCAATATCCGTTTACGGGTTTATGAGCGCGGTGCAGGTGAGACCATGGCCTGTGGAACAGGGGCCTGTGCAGCGGTGGCTGTAGGCATCAAAAATCGTTTGCTTGATGAGCGAGTGCAGGTCGAGCTGCGGGGTGGAGATTTAACCATTTATTGGCCGGGAGCGGGATCGCATTTAATGATGACGGGGCCGGCAGAAACTGTATATAAAGGGCAGATAGAATTGTGACAAGACAAACAGAACAGTCTCAACAGACAACACAGCAAGAAGAAAAATTGGCCGATGAACTACAGCTAATCAGCTTGCTGAAGGAGCACGGGGATATTCTGCAAAGAAACCCTGAGCTTCTGGCTGAACTGGAAATACCGCATCATACCGCTGGTGCAGTTTCCCTGATTGAAAGGCAAGTGACTGTTTTGCGGGAAAGGCTGAAAACCAGCGATAGTCATTTGCGCGAACTGATGGACATAGCCAGGATTAATGAACGATTAGCCAATAGTCGGCATCGAATCGCAATTAATTTACTGGGCGCACATGATCTGGTGGATGTGATCAGTGTGGTGCTGGATGAATTAAAAAATGAGCTTAAAGCTGAGTTTGCAGATATTAAATTATTTTCAGATAACAGTGAGTTACTGGAGAAGCATCCAGATTTATTTATCACTACGGACGCAGTAGAGCTGAGCCAGTTTTCAACTATGCTCAAGCAGAAAAATCCGGTTTGTGGTGGTAGTTCAATAGAGCAGAACCGCTTCCTGTTTGGAGACAATGCCGAGGAAGTGTCCTCAGCGGCTATTATTCCACTGGTTTCAGGTGCTGATTTAGGTTTGCTGGGTTTGGGCAGCCGTGAAGCAGGTCGTTTCCAGGCTTCCATGGGAACCGAATTTCTAACCCAGATGGGTGAGTTAGTGAGTGCCGCGCTGGCGGTACATCTGGAAAAATAGCCCATGGGCAAAGCGCAGGATTCAGGCCCATCTAAATGGCAGGACAATTTAGAGCGTTTTTTTATCTATCTTGAATCTGAGCGTAAATACTCCAAACATACCGTGTCCGCCTATCGGCGCGATCTTCAGGCTTTTAGTCAATTCTGTTTAGAGCAAAATCAAACAATCTGGAGCGATATTGATGAGGCTTTAATCAGACGCTTTGTTTCCTCACAACATCGAAAAGGCCAGTCGGCTCGTAGTTTGCAGCGGCGCCTGTCCGCAGTGCGTAGCCTGTTCAATTACCTGTGTCGACATCATGGCCTGGCCAATAACCCGGCAGAGGGTGTGACTGCACCAAAATCACCCAAACGCCTGCCGGAAACACTGGGAGTTGACCAGCTGAATAACTTGCTCAGCACATCGAGCGATGACCTGTTGATGCTTAGAGATCATGCCATGCTGGAATTATTATATGGTTGTGGCTTACGCCTGTCAGAATTGACGGGCATGAACCTGACCGATATCGATTGGCAGCAGCAGGTGCTTACTGCCACTGGTAAGGGTAATAAACAAAGGCGTATACCTTTTGGTAAGAAGGCAGCAATTGCGCTAAAGACATGGATAAAAGTACGTAGCCAGTTGATCAAGCAGGAAGAAGAGGCGCTATTTTTAAGCAAGCCTGGCCGACGTATTAGTAACCGCAGTGTACAGGTGCGGCTCAAACAATGGGTCTTGAAGAAAGGCCTCGATAGTAATGCTTATCCCCACATGTTCAGGCATTCCTTTGCTTCACACGTACTGGAATCATCGAGTGACCTGCGAGCGGTGCAGGAATTGCTGGGACATGCCAATCTGAGCACCACGCAAATCTACACCCAC
>Ga0224511_10000051_pt1 | contig 39018 bp, 40 predicted proteins | sample SF_May12_sed_USG_2_FD_169988 | JGI IMG/M metagenome (GOLD analysis project Ga0224511, IMG submission 169988) | Sediment microbial communities from San Francisco Bay, California, United States - SF_May12_sed_USGS_8_1 | ecosystem: Environmental > Aquatic > Marine > Sediment | place: USA...
ATCACCCAGACTACCTATATAACGGTTTTGATTTTCATCGTCGTGCCAGGCGACGCCCGCTGTTAAAAAACCATCAAACTGAATAGCTGATACAGATGAAGTGACCATTGCTGTTGCCATTGCAGCAGCGATAACAGTTAACTTTTTAAGCATTTGCTTATCCCCTTACTTTTTTCTTGTATTAACTTATAAGGTAGTCCAAAAAAAAGCTTTGGCAAGTAATTAAATAGGATTGTTTAAAGTGGAGAAAGGAGGATGATATAAGTTACTGATTAAATTACAATAACAACTATTATTTATCGCGTTTATTCTTGCGTTTTTTGTCTTTACGTTTAATAAATTGAATCATCCTGCGTCGTTTAAACTGCTGGCGCGAACTCAGGACATTTTTTCTACCTTCAAAGGGGTTTTCACCACTTTTAAATTCGACCTTGACTGGTGTACCGACAATTTTAAGCGATTTAATAAAGAAACTGGATAAATAACGCTTATAGGAGGCGGGTAATAGCTCGGTTTGATTCCCATGTATCACTACACGAGGCGGATTCATGCCACCCTGATGTGCATAGCGTAGCTTTATTCTTCGCCCTCCAACTAAAGGTGGTGGATGCTTATCGACAGCTTTTTCTAGTAGTCGAGTCAATTCTGGGGTCGATACTTTGCGAATGGCTGATGAATAGGCACGACCAATTGCATCGTAGAGTAAGCCCACATTGGAGCCATGCAGTGCCGAGATAAAAAACATTTCTGCAAATTCAGTAAAGCCAAGCTGCTTCTCAATGTCTTTTTTTATATTATCCCTCTGATACTCATCCAGGCCATCCCACTTATTAAAGACCATGACTAAAGCTCGGCCCGCCTCCAGCACATAACCCAACAAATGAAGATCCTGATCAGCCACTTCCCTTTGTGCATCGATCATCATAACCACAACGTTACTTTCATCAATGGCCTGCATGGATTTAATGACGCTAAATTTTTCAACCGCTTCCTTTACAGAGCGTCGACGACGAACACCTGCTGTATCAATTAGCGTATAGCGCTGTCCTTCGCGTTCAAAAGGGATAAAAATGCTATCGCGTGTCGTACCTGGCATATCAAAGACAACGACACGCTCTTCACCCAGCACGCGATTAACCAGGGTGGATTTGCCCACATTGGGTCGCCCTACAAAAGCAACCTTTATACCCTGCTCTGTCTCATGCGGCAATTCTTCAATTTCTTCAACTTCAAAATCACTTAAAGCAGTGGTCAGTAATTCACTAATACCGCGATTTTGTGCTGCTGCGATGATTGCGGGATCACCAAAACCGAGCGCATAAAATTCACTGCTTACAGTTCGCTCATCCAGGCCATCACATTTGTTAACAATCAGTGTGATTTGCTTACCGGTACGACGCAATCGTTCAGCAATCACCTGATCTCCTGAGGTTAGGCCATCACGCGCATCAACCAGAAATAAAATGACATTAGATTCTTCAATCGCCAATAGCGTTTGTTTCGCCATGTGCTCATCGAGCTCTTCACTTTCACCACTCAAGCCGCCTGTATCAATAACAACAAACTCTTTTTCTTCATATGAACCATGACCGTATTTTCGATCACGAGTCAGACCAGGAAAATCAGCCACCAGAGCATCACGACTTTTAGTCAGAACATTAAACAATGTAGATTTACCTACATTGGGCCGACCGACTAATGACAGAACAGGATTCATAATAAAGGAGAAGCAAATTTATTTAGCTTGCGCTAAATCATCAAGAGTATATGAATACAACAGACCATCACGGGTTGAAACGATGATCGCATCTTCAGTGACAACCGGTGGAACAAGAATACCGTTTTCATTAAGTAGCTCTTCTTCATTTTCACCCACTGAAATGCGAGCAACAAAATGACCATCAAATTTCGACATTATATGCAAATAGCCATCAGCATCACCAACTACCAGATAATCACCAAACAAGACTGGACGTGTTGCATTACGTGCCTGAAGTTTTTCCTGCTTCCATAGGGTTGCGCCACTGAAACGATCCAGAGCCCAGACATGACTACGTTCATCGCTACTATAGACAGCTTTAGAATCGACAATCACACCTGAATAACTGGAAAAATCTCGCACCCACAAAAACTGTCCTTTCTGAACATCAATCGCTGCAACACGGCCCTGATATCCTGCAACGTATAAAACATAACCAAATAACTCTGCACGTCCATCAACATCAACCAGTCTTTGAATTTCAGAATGCCCTTGAGGAGATGAAAGGATGATATCCCAAATAACGTCACCATTAGCCAGCGACAGCGCTACCATTCGACCATTTGCCATGCCTGCATAAACTCGATCACGCGTTAGCACTAGCAAACCGCTCCCACGTAATGTTAAGGCAGGCTTAGTTTGCTGATAAGTCCAGGTTATTTTTCCATCAGAACGACGCAGACTAATAATTTGACCGTCAACGGTACGAAGCAAGATTGAATCAGCAGCCATTACGGGACGCGATAAAGCTTCGCTTGGCACATTTACTTTCCATTTAACCTTGTTGGTTAAAGCATCAATTGCAATTAACTCACCTTCCATAGTCGTCAACAACCAAAGGCTATCATCACCACCAACACCACCGCTTAAAGTGGTAGCAAGATCAATTTCCTCAATTTGCTGGCCATTATCAATATCAACGACAGTCACTACACCATCACGACCAGCAGTAACCACCTTGTCCTTTAACAACAAAGGCTCTATGAATAAAAACTGCTGTTCAATTGCACCATGCGTACGCAAAGACCATTGTTCATTCAGTATTTTAGATGGCTCAAACTTGGTTAATAATGCAGGCGGTTCCGAATTATCATCACTACCACCGCAAGCCGTCAATAAAGACAAACTTAAAACCAAAAAATAACGACGAATCTGCATCATGCAGCTGGCTCGTTCAATTTAGAGACGTTAAGTTTTGAAGCACCCAAATCCTGACGTTTTAGTTGTAGCCAACGATTAGAACTTCCGGAGCTAGCAATAGCCTTATCATAAGCAATACGCGCCTGTTCCAGTTCGCCATTAACAACAAAGATATCACCTTTAAGTTCTTCAAATAAAGCATCAAATGCTGGCGCATGTTTTGCCTGCAACAAATCACTGGCTTTATCATACTTCTTCTGCGCCATCATTAATCGCGCCAATCTCAGTCGTGCTATAGATACCACATCTTCCTCGATAGCATTATCCATCGCCCACTGTAAATGAGAAATTGCTTTATCAATATTGCCAGCAACCAGTTCATGCTTTGCTGCAACCAGGGCAGAAAGTGATGCGTAAGGAGTATCTGAATATCCAGCAGCCAGTTTATCAACCACAGTTGAATCAAACGAACCACCAGCACCTGCTTCATACTGAGCTATAACCGATACATACATATCACTAGCTTCAACACTATGCTGGAATTGGCTTTGCTGATAAAAGTTCCAACCACCTAGTGAAAGACCACCGATGGCCAAACCGATTAATAATGAAGATGAATTTTCTTTCCACCACTGTTTGAGTGCATCTAACTGTTGTTCTTCTGTTTCATAATCTTGCATTACATATTCCTAATTAGTTTTCTGTAAAAAATTAATAACAGCATCCTGATCAACAATCTGCTGTTCCTTATCTTCGCGTAAATATTTAATGGCAACACGTTCCGGCTCATCTCCACCAACAAACAAAATCATGTCAGCACCGCTCTTATCTGCTTTTTTCATTTGTGATTTATTTGAGCCACCTCCACAATGCATTTGTATTTTAAATTCAGGCAAAGCATCACGCAAAGTCTCCGCTAATTTTAATCCACGCTCAATATCAGTTATGGCTCGTGGCAACAGATAAATATCAATTGGTTTTTCCTGAAAAGCCACATCAGTTTCTTCCAGTAACGAAAGCAGTCGTTCCATGCCTATTGCAAAACCTGCAGCTGGCGACGCCTTACCACCCAATTGTTCAACCAGACCATCATAACGACCACCAGCACAGACGGTACCCTGCGCACCCAAACTATCCGTTACCCATTCAAAAACGGTTTTACAATAATAATCAAGACCGCGCACCAATCTGGGATTGATAGTGTAAGTAATACCCGCCGCATCCAGATAAGTTTTTAATCGATCAAAATGTTCTTTTGATTCTTCATCGAGATAATCATGCAAATTGGGGGCGTTCATTATGAGCTCATCCATGTCGGGATTCTTACTATCCAGCACACGCAGGGGATTCTTATCAATGCGTCGCAAACTATCTTCATCCAGCTGATCACGATGAGTTTCAAGATATTCAACCAGCACTTCTTTGTACTTTGCTCTAGATTCTGCACTGCCTAAAGTATTCAGCTCAAGACGTAAATCTTTTAATCCTAGTTCACGCCATAAACGTGAACTCATCATAATTAATTCGGCATCTACATCCGCATCCGCAATACCAAATGCTTCAACTCCCAACTGGTGAAATTGCCTATACCTACCTTTTTGAGGACGTTCATGTCGAAACATGGGGCCCATATACCAGAGACGTCGAATTTGATTGTGTAATATGCCATGTTGTATACCTGAACGAACACAACTTGCTGTACCCTCAGGACGCAGAGTTAAACGATCACCATTTCTATCATCAAAAGTGTACATTTCCTTTTCAACAATATCAGTAACCTCACCAATGGATCGACAGAATAAGTCTGTAGACTCGACGATGGGGGTACGTATTTCGCTGTAAGCATAAGCCATCATCAGCTGCCTTATTTTGGCTTCGAGAGCCTGCCAACGTGGTGAATCCTCAGGCAATACATCGTGCATACCACGAATGGATTTAAGTGATTTAGCCATTAAACTTTAATCTTTTACGTTAATGAAAAACTACCTGTTGTTGATCAACAGATATTCTGAAATGTGCAATATTATTTGAACGAATATATTTTTCGATATTGACTGACACATCATTAATTTTAATTTTTACCTGTGGTGCATCACCAAGAAAAACTTTAAATGGCGCAGTACCGCTTAATTTTACCTGTTGCCCTTCTTCCAATAAACTGTAATACAAATTTTCACCATTTGCGTCATCTACTTCTAACCATGACATCTTGCTTGCAAATAGTTCTAAACGATCATCACCTTCAACTGTCAATTGATTAACCGGTTTTTTATTTTCAACATCATTCTGCACTACTTCCCCAGGTTTATATACTTCATCATTAGCAACAACATCTGTTGATTCCTCTATAACATCAACTTCTTCAATCTCATCAACTACAATGACTTCCTGCCCCGCACTATTCAAATCAGAATTAAGCTGCTCATCCATAACACCATCATGTTGATCGACAAATTCAGTGTCAGACATTGAAAATGAAGTCTGTTGATCCAACTCTATATCATTTTCAACAATTGCATTTTTGTAATAACTAAAGGAAGCGTAGACCGCTGCGAACAACATCAGCAGTAATAACAAAACCGTAATCATTTTCACCAATGGTGAATTACTATTCGCTTCAGAAGCCAGCGTTGATCTCGGCCGCAGATCAGCTTCCTGATGATGAGGTACAGCCTGTGCATACTCTTCTAAAATTGGGGCAGCAGAAATACCTAAATATTTGGCATAGGCATTTAAATAACCTTTTACAAATGCGGGTTGTGGTAACTGTTCAATATCAGATCGCTCAATAGCATCAATCACTTTCTCAGAAAGATGTGTTGCCTTAGCGACGTCTGCAATCGAAAGATTTTGCTTTTTTCGCTCAACGTACAAATGCTCACCAAAGGAGAGCACTCGGTTCTCATTATTTTCCTGCTCAGTCATTCTTGATTCTGTCACGACGTCCCAACTCTCCTACCAGACCAGCCTGCTCAGAATCAGGAAACTCATCCAGTAATTGCCTCGCATATTTATGGTAATGATCTTTTGCGCCCAGTGCTCTTTCTGCCTGAACCTGGATCCATAGACTTCCAGCTGATGGTTTATTAATAGCATGATAACGTTGGATATAAGCACGCGCCATCATGAAATTTCTAGTTTTTATCGCTAATTCAGCCATTGAAATTAACGCGCCCGACAATTCTGGTTGCTGTTTCAGCGCATTACGCAACATTTTTTCAGCCCAGGTATAATAACCGGCTTCTAATAAACAGGTCCCTGCATTGGAATAAGCCAAATAAGCCGATTTATAAAACGGGTTACTATAAGCCTCTTTAAATTGCTCCATAGCATCATCAACACGGCCAGCTCGACACAAAAAAGTACCATAACTATTTCTCAAATCAGGATCATTCTCCTTAATACTTAAAGCCTCTAAATAATACTCTTCAGCTTCTTCTGGTTTTTTTGTTTGCATCAATAAAAAAGCCATGGTCGTGTAAGCAACAACATTATTAGGATCCTGCTCTATAGCCTTGTGTAATTTTTTCTGTGCAATCTCATAGTCACCACGTTTTAAATAACCAACACCCAATTGAACATTGGTGAGTGATGCCTGTTTTAAATTTAAATCTTCTTTGTCTTCTTTTACGTTGCTACCACCACATCCAGGCAAAACAACAGACAAAACAAAAATTAATAACACTGATTTTATATTCATAAATGCATCCCAAATCTGGGCTCCTCAAAACGGCGATCACGACGACTCTTGTCCTCAACCTTACCCACTAGCTGACCACAGGCGGCATCAATATCATCACCGCGTGTACGACGAATGACCGTTGTCATTCCTGAATTCATTAAAATCTCACTAAATTTATTAACCCGTTTTGCCGATGAAGATTTATAACCTGAATCTTTGAACGAGTTAAAGGGAATTAAGTTCATTAAAGTTGGAATACCCTTTAACAGTTTCACTAACTCTCTGGCATGCAGATCACTATCATTAACTCCATCGAGCATGACATATTCAAAAGTGATTCTAGTACGTGTATTTTGTTTATCTATAAATCGATGGCAGGCTGGTATTAACTCTTCCAGCGGATATTTTTTATTTATTGGTACTAATTGATCACGTAATTCATTATTAGTTGCATGTAATGAAACTGCTAATCGCGAATCGAGTACATCACCCAGTTTGTCCATGGTTGGCACAACACCGGCTGTACTCACAGTCACCCGGCGTTTGCTCAAACCATAAGCAAAATCATCCATCATAATGTGCACAGCTTTAATTACATTATCAAAATTTAATAATGGCTCACCCATGCCCATTAAAACCACATTGGTAACTTTGCGACCTGGTTTTTTTTCTTCATCGACCAGGCGTGTTGCCAGCCAAACCTGTGAGATAATTTCAGCCGTAGTCAGGTTGCGATTAAAACCTCGGCGGCCAGTTGAACAAAAACTGCAGTCCAGGGCACAACCTACCTGTGATGAAACGCATAAAGTGCCACGATCAGTTTCTGGAATATAAACGGTTTCGATCTGATTACCGTCATCCAGTTTCAACACCCACTTGCGCGTACCATCATCGGACAACTCGTCCAGCACCACTTGAGGTGCCTTAATTTCAGCCAGACTTTCAAGCTGCTCACGCAGTGCTTTTGAAAGATTATTCATCTGCTGGAAATCAGCAACGTCCTGCTGGTGAATCCACTTCATGATCTGGCTGGCGCGAAAAGATTTTTCTCCAAGCGACACAAAAAATGCCTCCAGACCTTCACGATCTAGATCCAGAAAGTTAACCTTTCCCGTCTGCATGTTGATATTTTGCTCGCCCATACTCTCAGCCACTTACTATTCCTGTAACTTTTTGATTTAAAATCAATAAACCCGCGATTGTACGCGGGTTTAGGGTGTTTATAAAGCTCTGAAATAGCTTGAAATCAGCTTTTTTCCTCAATCCATGCCATCTGAATGGCTTCCAGGATGCGCTCACCAGAATGTTCAGGCTCATCATCAAAATCATCCAGCTGACAGACCCAATTTCGTAAATCTACAAAATTGATGTGCATTGGGTCAATATCTGGATATTTTTCATCCAGCTCAATGGCAATATCCAGTGAATCAGTCCACTTCAGGCTCATAATTACTCCTCATAAATTCAGGATTTCTAAAGAAAAAAGCAATGATAGCGTTGTTCATGAAAAATAAACAATATTCAGGATACGGAATTGCCTATTGTTGACCCTGTTGTCGCAATTCACTAATCATGCCTTTGATACGCAACAAATCACCATCCAGGGCCGGCTGACCATGCCACCATTGATAATCTGGAGATTGGTGCCCTGCCCCCAGACTAACATTGACCAGATGCTGCTGCATTTTCAGCCTTTGTTGCCTAATCGGCGACAATTGCTGCTCACTGAATTCAGTGGCAGCCTGTGCAATCAATGCATCGACCTCACGAACTTTTTTGCGTGCTATTTCCAGCATGGCTTCACCATTTTCCAGCAAGCGAGTTATATAGCGTGGTGCATGACAGTCCGTACACACTGCTCGCATTGTATCCTGAACGGCCTCTGAATGCTGCATAATATCCTGACGCACACTAACGCTGACATCATGTTCAGCCGCATACATATGGCAATAGGCACAACCCGGTGAACGGTAATTCGCCATGGCTAATGGTTTTGTCCAGTCATATTGTGTAGCCTCCATTTTCACCAAAACACCGTGCTTGGAACTTGCATAACTGTGCACCACTGGATCTTTTTCACCGCCATGACACTCAATACAGGCCTGATCCTGTCTGGCCCTGATCGCCGCACTATCATGAAACGCACCATGACAAGCTACACAATCAACCAGGGTTTTAGATTTTGCATGCGCACTGTTACGCCATTGCCCAGTTAAAACTGCATCGATTTTCTCATGGCACTGAATGCACTGCTCATTATTAAGCACACCCGATGGTGCTGAACCATCAGCAGCAATAGAAACACTACTAAAAACCTGTAGCACGAGACTGAAAAGCAAAACCTGAATAACATCATGAATTTTCATTAGTTATTATCCCAATTGTATTCAGTGTATTCACCTTCAAGCCAGATATTTCCTTTAACCTCTTTATCAGTCACTTTAACTTGATTAGCACGACGTAGACGTTCCGCATTTTTCTTTATTATTTCAAGGCTATGATCCATCTCTGCCTGCCCCTCTTTCACAAAAGAAGCATCACCATGTGCCGCACCTTTGTAAGATTTAAGATTATCGAAATACCACATCTCAAAATAGTCGCGTTCCATAGGTGAAACATTGTAAAAAGCCGAAGCCTGGCCTTCAAAAAAACCAATGCGTTGATATTGTAAAAAGGTATCCGGTGAATCACCCGGATAGGGTGGGCGCTGTTTTGCTGCAGGTTGTAACAAATTATCTGAACGTAAATCTCTGAGCACAGATTCAGCCTCATACAATTTTTCCCATGACTGTTTCCGTTCCGCATCCAGCTGCCTCAACTGCTCTGCCGCCCACTCCTGATCATGGCAGTCACCACACAACTTCACCCACTGTTTGCGTCTTATCTGGTTTCCTGAAGTCAGTGGATTCACCTGTTTAAGCCCAAACTTCCAGATGGTTTTATCTGCCACCTGATGCTTACCATTTTCCATGTGACAATAGGCACAAGTTGGCGCAGGATAATTGCCCTTGCTCAATGATTTTGACCAGTCCCAGGTTTCACCTTCAGCCAAATAAAGCTGACCGTGTTTTGAGTGGAAATAAGTTTCATCATCTGGATGTGGTGGACCACTATGGCAGGTGATACAGGCTTCAGGGCGTCGCGCTTCTGCGGCACTAAAAAGATGTCGCGTATGACAGGAATCACATTTACTCGCCACTGAATGACATTGTAAACATGCCGTCACTTCAGCTTTAGGCTTATCGACAAAATGTTTCGCATCCATGGCCCTTTCCAGGGCTAATGAATGACTGGGGAAACCATAACGTTTTTCATCTTTGAACTGACCATGTTGCACAGCGTGACAGCTGCCACAAACTTTTGGCGTGGGCAGATGTAAACCTTCATGATTGTTGCCGTGACAATCCGAACAGTAAACGACGGGCTGATCATTTGCAGGATTAGAATGTCGGCTCTTACGCCAGTCATTCACCACACCGGGCGTGATGACCTGATGACACTCAACACATTGTTCACCAGTAAATTCACCTTCAACCGAATCAACCGATTCATAAAAATCATCAGGGTTCCAGTAAGCAAAAATTTCTTGCGGCGACCAGTTCCTGGAATAAAGACCTGCACCCTCACCCGACTTGCTCCAGTCGACATAATAAAAACCCAAAGGTATCGCAATCACTACAATCAAAAGAGGAACCCAGAGATAACGTGTACGCATGTATATTCCCTAACTCGAGCAATTCATACGTTTATGACTATTCCGCCAGCGGAACAAGCCAACAAAAACCAGAAAAAATAATGGCGCTAATGCCAACCAGCTACCATAACTAAATTCCCTTTCAGGTAAATAGACACTACCGCCATCTTGAGCAGGGATTAAGGCATTACCAGGCGAACCTTTTTCTGCATTAATATTGCTTTTCATATAGATTTGTATCTGCATCATCGCGTCTGCTGTTGGTGGTGAATATTTCATTACCTCCATATTACGCTGCATTCTTTTTATCAAACTCAATTGGTCAAGATGCTGGTACTGGGCAAGGTCTGGTAGTGCATGACATCCTGCACAATGATTTTCAAATGCTGCAGCACCAACGCCCTGTGGTTTTTTCGTTGTAGCTTTTAATGAATGTAAAACCAGATAGTGACTTAACTGCTCACGCTCAATCAAAGAAGGTGTTTTCACATTACCCAACAAACCGCCAAACCTGTCAGCAACATCCATTAATACAAACATACGATCGAGCACCTGCGGCCATTCTTCTGCAGTATGACGACCAGGCCCGGGCAAGGCGTGACACTGTGTGCAATAGGACTCCATTAAGGTTGCACCCTGACTACCCACATCGGGCAACAAATCGGATGCTAAACCCGGCGGCATCACCTCGGGATAAACCGCGCACATATCCAGGCCACCAAAGCTATGACTGGCAATAACTGAAGGAGTATTCAAGATAAAAGCCAGAAATAAACTCTGCGATAAAGTTTTCATTACACCGACCCGGTAGGCCTGCTTGTTGAGAACGCAGGCATAGCCTCTTTCGTTTTTGGAGAAACAGTATTGCCAAGTGCTCGAATCATTTTCTCATGGGGTCGAAAACTTTTTAGAATTCCGTCTGCTGCACGACGACCTGCCGCTATCGCCGATACCACCAGGTCTGGACCCAGCGTATTATCACCACCCGCGTAGATCTTTGGATTTGAGGTTTGACCATTGTCATCAACAATAATAACGCCCTGCTGATCGGTTTCAATATTCAACCGTGTCATCCATGGCTGTGGTTTATTCACCTGACCGACCGCAAAAATAACAACATCACAATCAATAATTTCCTGCCCGCTCACCACTTTATCAAAACGTACACCAGTGGCATATTTATCACCAAGAATTTCTGTTGGTACATACTCCAGACACAAACGCACACCTTCTTCCCAGGCTGCCTGTTTTTCTTTAGGTGTCGCCCGCATCGCCTGCTCATTACCACGATAAGCAACAGTCACTTCAGCCGCTCCCTGTCTCAGTGCAGCGCGAGCGCAATCCATTGCGCTATCACCACCACCAATAACCAAAACGTATTTGCCTGACATGGCAAAACTATCATTATATTTATTTACCTGTTGCAGGTAACTTAGAGCATCAGTTACTCCTTTAAGATTCTGCCCCGGTAGTTTTAAATCACGAGAAGTCTGCGCACCTGTGCCAAGAAATATTGCATCATTATGATCCATTAATTTGTACAGCTCAGCTTCATCAATTTCCAAACCTAAATTAAATTTAACACCCTGTTGCTCAAGTATTTTATGACGGCGTGCCAGCATCACTTTATCCATCTTAAATGACGGCACACCCGTTACCATCAAACCTCCCACTTCATCATTGCGATCAAATACGGTGACATCACATCCTGCCTTATTCAGTTCATCTGCACAGGCAAGTCCAGCAGGGCCTGCACCGATAACCGCAATATGTTTTCCATTTGGCTTAGTCCACACAAAACGCGACCACTTTTTATCTAAAGCCTCATTAACCAGATAGCGCTCAATAGCACCAATCGTCACCGCACCACCTGGCTCATTCGCTTTGGTACAACTACCTTCACATAATCGATGTTGTGGGCATAAAGTGCCACAGATCTCAGGCAAGTTACTGGTACTGTGTGCAATTTCTGATGCCTGTTTTATATTGCCAACTGCAACTTGCTCAAGCCATTCAGGAATACGATTTCTCAATGGACAGGCATTACTGCAACCGGGCAACCCACAATCCAGACAACGGCTCGCCTGTTCCTGCATCATCAATAAAGAAGGCTGCCCGGTAATCTCAGACCAGTCATTAATACGATCAGATGGTGAACGATTTGAAATCTCTTCGCGACCCGAATTCAGCAAAGGCTTACGTTTTAACAAATGACTGGCATTCTGCACTAATGACTTATTGAAATAATTACGCACATCAGTAATTTCTAGCGCATCTGTTGGACAGGAAATTACACAACGCGCACAACCCATACAATCTTCCAGTGCGGTAACACGACCCGCTTGTTGCCCCTGTCGCCACACAGGAATACCCATATCACAAACTTGCTCGCAACGTTGACAATCATTGCACTTCTCTTTATCCATATTGATGCCATAAAAACCGGCATGATTGAGCAAACCAAAGGTCGCACCATAGGGACATAAATAACGACAATAAAAGCGATTACCTACAATTGGTGCAATAAAAAAAGTACCAAAATAAGTAAACGCAACAATTAGATAAAAACCACCGACAAAACCCACCGTCCATGAATTAGGTGGATATTGTGTCACCACCATTACACCGACATAATAACTAAAGAAAAACCATTTTGAATGGCGTAGCTTCCACGTCCAGTCAGAACGTAGGGTGCGATCACGAAAAGCAAAACCTACGGTTTCACGAATGCCAACACAGGGACAGTTAAAGCCACAGATAATACGACGGCCAAATAAAAATACCGCTGCTAAAACTAAAAAGAAAGTAATCGTACCTGGCACGTGCAAAGAAGGGAAAACAGGTTGTGCCCAAAGAAAACCAACATAAGGTTCATAAAATGAATACAACCAGGGAATTAACCACCAGAATACCGTGACCATGGAAACCAGAATAATTAAACGCTTACGAGTGTAAGGATTTTTTTCAGCAATCATTCGCCAGATTCCAAATCCAAGAATAATGCCGTATTCGGTATAACGATTTAACCAGATAGGATTTTCAAACCAGAACAACCAGGTTTCATTAAGCCAGCCAACAAAAGCCAGCGTAAATGCAGCCATGCTCAAAAGTTGAATACCAATACCATAACGACTCGGCATGACATCCTGAGTCGATGCTTCTACGCCTCGAGGTGCATGACATATTGGTGGTTCAACATTAACCGTCTTCATCATTCACCTAACCATTAATTAAAAACACAACCACTGCGCTATAACAAAAAACACGCTCAATGCAAAGTTGTCCGTTTATTCAACAGGATAACCTCTCCTGTTCCAGTCAGTCATACCCATTCTCGCTACATGCACATCAGAAAAACCATGTTGTGCAAGTAATTCTGCCGCCTTACCCGATTTTCTATGTGTGCGGCAAATAGTTACAATAGGCGCATCCAGATACCCATCTAGCTCTCTCATGCTTGCTTCCAGTTCTTCTAATGGTATTAACAAGGAATCTTTAATGTGATGCTGTTCACCTACATAATCTTCAGCGGTTCGCACATCTAAAATCAGTACATCTTCACCTGCATCCAGTCGTTCTTTTAATTCACGAACTGATACCATTGTATGATTTCTTAGAGTAGAAATTATATGTGGCAAAAATGAAACGATGGCCAACAAGGCAATTGCTAGCATTATTTTTTGAATCAAATCCTCTCCACCAGTCGCTGCTTCACGACCAATATAACCAAGGTAGGTATAAGCAATCGCACCTGGCAACATAAATATATAAGTTGCGATACTGTATTGAGTAAAACTAATACGAGTGAGACCTAATGCATAATTCAAAATATTAAATGGAAATAATGGTACCAGACGAACAAAGGCTACAAATCTCCAGCCTTCATCTTCAACTCCATTAATCAACTGCTTCACACGTCCACCAGCTTTATTTTCCACCCAGTCTGAAGCTAAAAAACGTGCCACTAAAAATGACAGCATAGCTCCAATAGTGGCAGCAGTAAGATTATAAAAAGTACCCAGCACTGGGCCAAACAAAGCGCCACCTAACAGAGTCAATATTGAACCGGGAAAAAAGAATAAAGTCCCGATGGTGTATATCAACATGAACAATAATGGTGCAGCCACGCCTGTATTTTCCAGCCACGATTCTAATGCGATCGCGTCTAACTGATCACGATAAAAAACCACCGCAACAATACCTGCTGCTACCAACAATAACAAAGCAACACGCAATAATTTATTTTTCACTGTCATTACTCCATTGGCGACGGTTAATTGCATAATCCGTTACTTTTCCTGTAAACGGCATGGCCAACATACCGCTAATCCATGAACACTGCTTAGCTTCTGTATAATTATGTATTCCAATAGTCATCTCTGTATGCCCTGCACGAGGTTGATCTCGATAAGTACCAAAAAGTCGATCCCACCACGATAAATTAAAACCAAAGTTACTATTGGTTTCATCATCTTCTATCGAATGATGTACCCGATGCATATCAGGCGTGACCACAAACCAGCGTAAAAAATTATCCAGCGTTTTTGGCAAGCCCACATTGCCATGATTAAACATCGCCATAGCATTGAGCACGACTTCAAAAATAATTACTGCCACTACCGGCGGCCCCAGTAATAAAATAGTGGCAAACTTAATTAGCATGGAAAGAATAATTTCCAAGGTATGGAAACGTGCACCAGTGGTAACATCATAATCAAGATCCGCATGATGTACTCGATGTAATCGCCAGAACAGTGGCACGGCATGCACCATGATATGTTGCAAATAAATAACAAAATCCATGATCACAACTGAAGCCAATACAGCAAACCACACAGGCAGTTCAGTTAGATTAAATAAACCCCATTGATTTTCAGTTGCCATCACTGCCACACCCACTGCAGCTGCTGGAAACACTAAACGCACGATAAAGCTATTCAGGAACACCAGGCCAAGGTTATTCACCCAGCGCACAGCCTTGGAAACCGTTAATGCTCGTCGGGGCGCAATAATTTCCCAGATCGCCATTACAGCTAACATCCCTACAAAAAAACTGAGACGAATCGGTTTCTCGTTTTCAAGTACAAAATCATAAAAAGACATATCTATCCCTAAGCCACTTGCATGTAATCACTATATGATTATAATTAAATCGAGCGACTATTCAAGTATTCGCTTGAATATAAGATTAAAGGATGACAAAACATTGGCTAGCAAAGGTGTAAAACAACTTTTATTCGAGCAATTTGCCCGCGTTGGCAAGGCTATGAGCAACGCTAACCGACTGGAAATATTAGAGTTTTTGGCGCAAAGCGAATACAACGTTGAAGAATTATCCAAACTGGCAGGCATTACCGTAGCCAACACCTCCCAGCACCTGCAGCAACTACGGCAGGCCGGACTGGTCAGCAGTCGTAAACAGGGCTTAAAGGTGTATTACAGCCTGAGCGATACCGACGTTTTTGAATTATTTGCCATACAGCGAAAAGTCGCTGAACGCCATCTTGCCGAAGTTAATCAACTAATAGATCATTTTTTGATCTGTCAAAGATTCACTGGAACCCCTGCCCCGAGAAGAATTATTAGAGCGCATCAAACTTGGCCTGGTCACCATCATCGATGTACGACCCGCCAGTGAATACAACACAGGCCACGTCCCTGGTGCAATCAACATGCCACTCAACCAGTTGGATGAACAACTGGCCAGCCTTGATTCTGACAAAGAAATCATCGCCTACTGCCGCGGCCCACATTGTGTACTGGCTTTTGATGCCGTAGAAAAGTTACGCCAGCAAGGTTTTAATGCCAGCCGGTTAGAAGATGGTTTTCCTGAATGGAAAACTGCAGGTTTACCTGTAGAAAAAAATCAGTGAACGAACTTTACTCTTAAAGAACAGTCAGTTTTATTTAAGTACCGTAGGTCGGCATTCTCATACCGACATGAAAAATCTAAAAACATCTCGCGCAAAAAAACGCAAAGGGAACTTAATAATATGAAACTGATTTTTGTCTATAACGCAGATTCCGGTTTATTTAACACAGTCACCGACATCGCCCACAAAGTACTCTCACCTAAAACCTATAGTTGTAATTTATGTGCACTCACCCATGGGCATTTTAAAATTAAACAGGAGTGGGTTGAGTTCCTGGATCAGATTGATACCGAATTAGAATTTTTACACCGTGATGAGTTTTTGGAAAAGTATAATCAGAGCGATGCTGAGCTACCTGCTATCTTTATTGAAGAGAATGGTGAAATTTCAGTATGGCTGGATCAAACCAGCATAAACAAAATCCAAACACTTAATGATCTAAAATCTACTGTTATGGAACGCAAGCGACAGCTAATATAAGTACGTGGACTGGGCAATGCTATTAACTAGCACATACCAACAGAGTCAGATATACTTCCTGTATCAAAAACATTCCCTACATCATCGTGACTAAACGCCAGCTAAATTACTCACTGCTACTTATGCTCATCACTGCATTTCTGTCGATGCAGTGGGTCGCAACACATATACATTTAGCTGAGCATCATAATCATGACAATAGCCATCATCAACATAATATTGAGGCTCATGCTCATCTCCTGGCTAGCCACCATGACGACATCACTGATTCAGTACAGTATGCCGACAATTCCAATATAGTCGAATTAGATCACCAATGCTGTACACCAAAAGTTAAAAAAATCACACCCAGCAATGCAATTATTGCATCAAGCAGACTGCAACCATCCCTTTCCCAATCGATCAGTTTTAAATTCGCTGATCAGCTCAACAAACTCGGCTATCTAGCCCATTTAACGGCCAGGCCACGCGCACCACCTCTTTTCTCGTAATACCCCACAACAGTAAAAAACTATTCTTTTTAGGATGCTACTAAGCATCTTAAATAAATTCGTATCGAGGTATTTATGTTATCTATTATTAAACAATCGCGATGGTTTATCGCTATCGCAATCGCGCTAATTGCGGGCCAGGTCTTTGGTCATGGCATGTCAGAAGCCGAAAAACAAAGCATCATTGAAGGTGGCAATCTACGCTATATCTGGATTGGTGCGACCCATATGTTATCAGGCTATGACCATTTAGCATTTGTCTTTGGCATTATCTTTTTCCTTACCAGGTTCAAAGAAATTGTTAAATACATCACTGCATTTACTGTAGGTCACAGTATCACCCTTATCTACGCGACCTTTAACGCAATCCAGGTCAACTATTTCCTGGTTGATGCCGTTATTGCTTTAAGTGTTTGTTATATCGCTTTCCATAACCTTGATGGCTTTAAAAAATGGCTAAATATTAAAGCGCCTAACATGATGGCAATGATTTTTGGTTTGGGTTTAATACACGGCCTTGGCTTATCAACACGACTGCAACAACTACCGCTGAGTGAAGATAACTTGTTAATGAATATTATCTCATTCAATGTCGGTATTGAGATCGGACAAATTGGCGCCTTAGCCGTAATGCTGCTTCTTATTGCTGCTTTTAGAAAAAGCCATGTATTTAAGAGCTTTAGCAAAGCATCAAATACATTTCTGGTTATAGCTGGTGCTTATCTTTTTCTTATGCAGATGCACGGTTACGAACATACTGTTAATGCTGAGGAGTTCACAATTAGCGAAGAACCTCAAAAAACAGAAAATCTCGAAATCACTCTGAAACCAAACTGGAAGGATGTTATTACAATAACTATTCCTGCACGCGATGATAAGGAATATAAATTAATGTTTGCCAAAGGCGCAACATTTAACTACGCATGGCATAGCAATCAAGGAGAACTATTCTTTGACTTTCACGGCGAACCAAAAGGTGATAAAACGGGATATTTCAAAAGTTTTCACAAAGATACCAGCACACAATCAAGTGGTTCTTTAACTACAACTTTTGAAGGCACACATGGCTGGTACTGGAAAAATAGCAATCCTTTTCCTGTCAGCATTACTTTAAATATCAATGGCGAATATCAACGCCAGGATTTAGAAGGAGACACTCCAGAATCAAAGCCAGAAACGATCCTAAATAAAACCGTACACGATAGCCTTTGATTATGAAGATGACTTTTATGCAACAAATAAAATTATTACTACTTAGCTTTTTGTTCATTACTGCAGCAGGATGTTCAGATCATGATCACTCAGATCAAGGACATTCTCATGATGACACAACAAACAAACATGATTCAATTTAATAATATCTGGAGAACATTTATGAAATTTTTAACAACAACACTTGTATTATCATCACTATTCTTTGGCGCACCGGTGATAGCCGGTTCAGGACATGACCACGGACACAGCCACGCACATGCCCCTGTAAATAAAGAAACAGCGGAAACAAATGCAGGAAAAGCCGTTGCCGCCCTTGTCGTACAAAAAAAACTCGATGATAGCTGGACATCTGTCACAGCAAGCTCATCAGAGAAAAAGGTATTTAATGGAGATACTGAATGGTTGGTAACTTTTGTTAATAAAAAAGTAACCGACACTAAAAAACAAAAACTTTATGTATTTCTAACTTTAAGCGGTGAATATATCGCCGCGAATTTTACGGGCAAGTAAATTTATTAAAAGGAAAAATAATGAAGTATCTGATCAAAGGATCTACTCCTTGGTCAGATATTTTAAAAACTTCGCGCGCAAAGATGCAAAGAAAGATTAATAAAATAAAATCCAGCTACATTAGTAATAAAAAACATTCAAAAGGACTAACTCCTGAATCGAGCTGGTAATTTTATTTTATATACTTGACGCTGGAGCGTGGGAACAATAAAACACCGTTATGCATTCTTTCTTTGTGCTTTAGCGTCTTTATGCAAATAAGCCTTTAGTTTTTTTGCAACTGTACTCCAGGCGATCAAAGCTCTTGTTCGTAACTCCAAGCTACGTATTTGTTATTCAGATTATAATGATATTGTTATATACTAATCCCGCTCTCCAAATGCCACCAAATCAGAAACCCACAGCTTCCAGCCAGTTCCAATTAACCCCAAACACAAACTATCACATGAAAAACAACAACTTAGCATTATTAATACTGATTTTTTCAATAACAGGATTTACCCAAACCTCTTTCGCGACCAACGGTTACCAGTTAATTGGAATCGGCAGTTATCAAAAAAGCCTTGCCGGCGCGGTAACCGCGAACCCCGGTTCCGCTATGACAGCTATCACCAATCCAGCGGGTATGGCACGTATCGACAAACGTGCAGACTTTAGTCTTGAAATGTTCATGCCTGATCGTCATGTGGACTTTTCATCCATGGGTGGCGAAGCCAATGACAGTGAATCAAACCAATATGGTGTACCAGCCCTGGGCTGGTCGGCACCCGTTGATGACGATAGCGATGTCTTTTTTGGTGGTGGTATTTACGGGACTTCAGGACTTGGCACTGATTATCCCCTGACCCGTTACGCTGCAGCCACGCCTGCACCAACACCCGACATATATTTTGAAGGTTATTCTTCCCTACAATTCTGGCAAATAGCACCCACACTGGCCTGGAATGTAGACAATAAATTAAGCCTGGGCATCTCGTTAAACATAGATTACCAGTCAGTTTCTTTAAGACAGGCCTTCATCGCCGACACCACAGCTGACGGTATCGCTGATACTAAAATGATGAACCTGGACCTAAGTCGAAATGCACAGGCCTTTGGTTTTGGTTTCACTTTGGGTGTTCTTTATGATGTGAATGATCAGTTCACCGTTGGTGCCAGCTACAAAAGTAAACAACAATTTAGCGACATGAAATATCAGCTATCAAACGGTGACATCATGGATGCAACTGGCCAGCTACCCATTACCGGTTGTCCAGTTAGCGCAGGCCCACCTGCTACAGTAACTTGTCCGGCAGGCAGTTACTCGCTGGAACTGAACTTCCCTGAAATGATTTCATTGGGTACCGCCTATAAACCCATTGATACACTGACTTTGTCATTAGATATAAAAATGATCAAATGGTCTGATACTTTAGATATGCTGAAAATATCAGGTCCCAATGGCATGTCTCTAAATATGCCAGCAGGCTGGGATGATCAAACCATTATTGCTGTAGGTGCTAATTACGCAGTCACAGACAAATTAAATTTACGAGTTGGTTTTAATCAGTCCGATGCACCAATAAAAAATGCCAATACAGATAGCAACTATATCTTGCCTGCGGTCACCACAACTCACTATGCTATAGGTGGCGACTACGCCTTAAGTAAATACTGGGAACTAGGTTTTCATGCATCAAAAGCACAGGATGAAACGCTGACATCACCTGTCACTGGCGCAAAGATTGGTTTAGGCATAACTACTGTTGGGATTAATATCGGTTATCGTTTTTAAAATCGAAAAAACTCTTCACCGCAAAGTCGCAGAGGGCGCGGAGAAAAACAAAAACTTGTGAGGGGCTATGCCCCCCTTAAGTCTTTCTGATTTGTTAAAACATCTCGCGCAAAGACGCAATGACGCGAAGAAAGATTAATGGGATAAAGATCAAATACAGGAAGATTTACATTCGTACGATTACGCTGCGCTAATCGTACCTACGCACTAGTTTGTCTGTATTGTCATTTAGATATAGACTCGTTATGAGGAGCAACAATAAATTTTGTTGCTTTTTTTATTAACTACATAAAGGGATAACAAAAATGAAAATTTGGCCATATCTTGTTGGTGCATGGTTTGTAGTACACGGCCTGTCATCGCTTATTAATTTACAATTTCGTTACGATGATGAACTAATGGCAATTCTTTCTGTGGTTGCGGGTGTATTCGTTATTCTTCGGAAATAGTTAATTTTTATCGTTATCATGCAGACCATGGCAGCGCTATTTACTAATTTGTTAAAAACGTCTCGCGCAAAGACGCTAAGGCGCGAAGAAAACTGGACCAAAAAAAGGGATCATATCTATTTTCCCCCTAAATAGTTACGTTCCCTTTATCAAAACCTTCTCGACAGATGCGGTTCGTACCTCACTGGCATCCTACATTTATTTATGTTTTCTTCGCGCCTTAGCGTCTTTGCGCGAATAAGCTTTTAGTTTTTAATGATTTTCCGAAACCATATTAATCGTATATTTTGGAATCTCAATAACCAAATCCTCATCACCCACTGTCGCCTGACAACTCAAACGCGAATCTGGATCTAATCCCCAGGCTTTATCCAGCATATCATCTTCATCTTCAGTATTTTCATTCAATGAATCCATACCTTCGCGAATATAAACATGGCAGGTGGTACAGGCGCAGGATTTTTCACAGGCGTGTTCTATTTCAATGCCATTAGCCAGTGCAACATCACAAATGGTTTTTCCTTTTTCGGCTTCGATAACCATACCGTCGGGACAAAGTTCTTCATGCGGTAAAATAATTATTTGTGGCATTACTCTATCTACTCCTGGTCTTTGCCAGCATATTCTTCAACAGAATGTCCTTGCATGGCGTTGCGTATATTTGAATTCATGCGTCGTGCTACATAATCAGCACAGGCCGCTTCGATATTTTTAATAGCAGTTTTGATAACTTCGCCATCGTCACCTGCTTTGGCTTTAATCAATTCTTCCCTGGCCTGCGCAATCTTATTGCTTTCTTCTTCGGACAACAACTCTTTGCCATCTTTTTGTAAGGCCGCATCCAACGCTTCAATAACACGTTCGGCTTCTACCTGCTGTTCACGTAACATGCGTGAATACATATCATCGGAAGCGTGATCCATTGAATCACGCAACATGGTTTCAATTTCTGAATCGGTTAAACCATAAGAAGGTTTTACATCGACACTGGCTTCGACACCGCTGTTTTCCTCGCGCGCACTAACGGTTAATAAACCATCGGCATCGACCTGATAGGTGACACGAATTCTGGCCGCACCGGCAACGGCGGGTGGAAACCCACGTAAATCAAAACGTGCTAATGATCGACAATCATCAACCAGTTCACGTTCACCCTGTACGACGTGCACTGCCATCGCAGTCTGACCATCTTTATACGTGGTGAAGTCCTGCGCCTTGGCGACGGGGATCGGTGTGTTTCGATAAACAATTTTTTCTGACAGACCACCCATGGTTTCAATACCCAGTGAAAGCGGAATCACATCCAGCAATAACATTTCATCATCGGGTTTGTTGCCTGCCAGTACATCTGCCTGTAAGGCAGCACCCACGGCAACCACTTTATCTGGATCAATGGACACCAGGGGCTCTCGCTGAAAAAAGTCACCCACCATTTCACGAACGGCGAGTGTACGCGTTGAACCACCCACCATCACCACTTCAAGTACATCTTCTGCTGAAACGTCAGCATCACGTAGTGAGCGACGACAGGCCATGATAGTTTTCTTAATCAGCGGTTCAATTAGATCACGCATTTGTGATGAAGATAAAACACCCTGCCATTTAAAATCATCGGCTTCGATTTGAATATTAACTTCGTTCTCGCTCGCCAGTTGTTCCTTTGCAGAACGTGCCTCTCTCATTAACAGGCGCACTAATGAAGAACTGGGAGATTCAGTGTAACCAGCCCGGTCTAAAATCCATTCAGCAATGGCATGATCAAAATCATCACCGCCGAGCGCACTATCACCACCGGTTGCCAATACTTCAAACACACCTTGCTTGAGGCGCAAAATAGAAATATCAAAGGTACCACCGCCCAGATCATAAATAGCAATAATGCCTTCCTGACCGGTATCTAATCCATAGGCAACAGCAGCGGCGGTTGGCTCATTGAGCAAACGTAAAACATTTAGATCAGCCAGACGCGCCGCATCTTTAGTTGCCTGACGCTGGGCATCATCAAAATAGGCGGGCACGGTAATGACTGCGCCAACCAGGTCATCACCCAGCGTTGCCACCGCTCTGGCTTTTAATGTTTTCAGGATTTCTGCTGAAACTTCAACAGCGCTGACATCACCGGCGCGGGTTTTAATTTTAGGCACAGAAGAATCAGATGTTGAAAATTCATAGGGCGAACTTTCTCCTAGACTTTTTAAATCGGCTGCCGCACGTCCCATTAAACGCTTAACTGAAACGATGGTATTAGCAGGGTCTTTTACCGCATGTTCTATCGCAGCATCACCAACTTCGATACCCTGTTCAGCATAACGTACGACTGATGGTAATAGATGATGTCCGTTTTCATCGGGTAAAGTTTGTGCTTCTGCACTTCGCACAGAAGCAACCAGGGAATTGGTGGTACCTAAATCAATACCCACTGCCAGTCTATGTTGATGCGGCGCGGTGCTTTGTCCAGGTTCTGAAATTTGCAATAAAGCCATGGCTAAAATAATTCGTCTTCGATTTTTTCTGACAGTTCATCAATTTCTTTTTTCGCCTTTTGCATGAACTGCATTTTTCTTATTAATTCTTTGGCATCATCCAGGTGATCATTTTCATAAGCAGCGGAATAACTTTCCATCGTCGCTGCCATATCATTTTTTATTTGTTTACTAAAGTTATCCAGCTCGGCCAAAGGGTCATCTTTGTCACGAATATCAGCTAGCTCTTCTCGTATTTCCATCTGCATCATCAGAAAATCTGCATCCATGGTAGTTTCGTTTTCTAAATTAAGATCAACGCCTTTTAGACTTAATAAATAGATAGCTCTATCAACAGGATGTTTCAGGGCATTAAAAGCTTCATTAATGCGTGAAGTCTGCTGCATGGAAATACGCTTCTCCTGATCAGAAGCATTGGCAAATTTGTCAGGATGCACTACTTTCTGCAGATCTCTATAACGCTGTTGAACCAGATCGAGATCAACATCGTAAGAGACTGGTACATCAAATAGCTCGAAGAAATTACTGGTAAGAATATCGGTTGTCATAGCGCTGCGATTGTACAGTCAGAAAATTTAAAAACCAGCCCTATTTAGACAGTAAAACTTTCACCACAACCACATGCATCTTTTTCTTTAGGGTTGTTGAATTTAAAGCCCTCATTTAGGCCTTCTTTAGCAAAGTCGACTTCAGTGCCGTCGATATAAACCAGGCTTTTTTTATCAACAATAACTTTTATGCCCTTATCTTCAAAAACTTCATCATCTGCATTAATCTCATCGACAAATTCGATGACATAACCCATGCCGGAACAGCCCATGGTTTTTACACCCAGACGCAAGCCTATTCCCTTGCCACGATTCTCAAGGAAGCTTTTAACTCGTTCAGCAGCAGGTTCAGTTAAGGTAATGGCCATACAAACAATTCCAGCTCTTATTTATTTTTCTTTTTGTAGTCTTCAACCGCAGCATTGATTGCATCTTCGGCAAGTACAGAACAATGAATCTTAACTGGCGGCAAAGCCAGCTCTTCAGCCAACTCAGTATTTTTGATGGCTTTGGCTTCGTCTAAAGTTTTGCCTTTAACCCATTCAGTCAACAATGAGCTAGAAGCAATTGCGCTACCACAACCATATGTTTTAAATACTGCATCTTCGATAATACCATCATCATTCACTTTGATCTGCAAACGCATGACATCACCACAGGCAGGTGCACCAACCATACCGGTGCCTACATTTTCTTCATTTTGATCAAACTTACCTACGTTACGTGGATTCTCGTAGTGATCCAGAACTTTTTCACCGTATGCCATTTTTCTCTACCTCTTTTATCTTTTATTCAGACCGCAAATTAGTGTGCAGCCCATTCAATGCTCTCAAGATCAATGCCGTCCTTAAACATATCCCATAACGGTGATAAATCTCTCAATTTTTCAACCGCAGAACGAACATGCTTGATCGTGATTTCAATATCTTTACTGGTAGTGTAACGACCCATGCTAAAACGAATCGAACTATGCGCCAGCTCATCATTACGACCTAGCGCTCTTAATACATAACTGGGTTCAAGACTGGCTGAAGTACAGGCGCTACCACTAGAAATCGCCAGATCTTTCAACGCCATTAATAAACTTTCACCTTCAACAAAATTAAAACTGATATTTAAATTACCGGCAACACGCTGTTCAAAATCACCATTGATATAGACTTCTTCCATATCTTTGAGACCATCCCACAACTGATTTCTCAGTGTAATCAAACGCTCATTTTCTGTCGCCATTTCTTCTTTGGCAATACGGAAAGCTTCACCCATACCTACAATCTGGTGCGTAGCCAATGTACCTGAACGCATACCACGCTCATGACCACCACCATGCATTTGCGCTTCCAGGCGTACACGAGGTTTTCTTTGTACATATAAAGCACCCATACCTTTGGGGCCGTAAATTTTATGCGCTGAAAAGCTCATCAGGTCAACTGGTAACACGCTCAGATCAATTGGTACTTTACCGGCACTTTGTGCCGCATCAACGTGGAAGATAATTTTACGTTCGCGGCAGGCGTTACCGATGGCTTCTATATCCTGAATTACACCAATTTCATTATTCACGTGCATGATAGAAACCAGTGTAGTGTCATCACGCATCGCAGCTTTTAATTTATCAAGATCAACCAGACCATTTGTTTCTGGATCAAGATAAGTGACTTCATAACCTTCTCTTTCGAGTTGACGACAACTATCCAGCACAGCTTTATGTTCAGTTTTACAGGTGATGATATGCTGGCCACGTTTCTTATTGAAATGAGCTACACCTTTAATCGCCAGGTTATCTGACTCAGTTGCGCCCGAGGTAAAAATAATTTCACGCGTATCAGCGCCGACCAGGTCCGCAATATGTTGACGCGCTTGCTCGGTAGCCGCTTCTGCCGTCCATCCATAAGAATGACTGCGCGAAGCTGGGTTACCAAAAGTCGATTCTGGCCCCATGTATTTAAGCATTTCAGCTACAACGCGTTTATCAATCGGCGTTGTCGCACTGTAATCTAAATAAATGGGTCTATCTGTTTTATCGTTCACAATTTAACTCTTCTGTTACGTTAATTTGATTACAGGCTCGCAGCCTGCATTACCACTGAACTTTTTATACCTAAAATTTGTTGCATGGCCTCAATAAAGCGCTCAACCTCGGCCATGGTATTTGCTCTACCCAGACTGATGCGTATCGCGCTCACAGCCAGTTCATTGGGTACAGCCATGGCTTTAAGTACATGGCTCGGTTCTGTCTTACCACTGGTACAGGCTGAACCACTTGATACCGCAAAGCCGCGTCGATCAAGTTCCATCAACAGCGTTTCACCGTCAAAACCCTGCACACCAAATTGCAGTGTGTTGGGTAAGCGTTTTACTTGCTGTGAAAAAACCTTCACCACATCAAACTTCATTAATTCTTTTTCCAGCACATCACGTAAAACGCTAACGTGATCCACTCGTTCTACCAGTTCCTGGGCAGCTAGCTCGGCGGCCATTCCAAAACCAACGATGGCAGGTACATTCTCCGTACCTGCACGCAAACTTTTTTCCTGCGAGCCACCCTGCAGCAATGAATGCATGGGTAGTTGCTGATCAATGATCAAAGCCCCTGCTCCCATCGGTCCATAAAGCTTATGCGATGACAATGTCATTGCATGCATGCCGGTTTGCTCAAAACTAAAAGCCTGCTTGCCAGCAATTTGTGAGGCATCGCTATGAAACCATGCGCCAGTTTCTCTCGCTGTTTCAGCCAGTTTTTCAATATCCTGTATAGCACCGGTTTCATTATTCGCGGCCATTACTGAAACCAGAGCGGTATCTTTTTGAATCGCCTGCTTCAGCAATTCTGGTGTCACCAAACCCTGTTCATTCACTGCTATATAATCAACATCACAAGTCGTTGCAGCGGCTGGTTCTAACAGCGACATGTGCTCAATCACACTCACAGCAATACGCTGTACGTCTGGGTCAGTAGACAGTCCTTTGAGTATTAAATTATTTGCTTCCGTGCCACCACTGGTAAAAATTACCTGCGATGTTCGTGCACCCATAAGCACGGCGACCTGCTCACGTGCCTGCTCAACCGCCTGTCGCTGCAATCGACCAAAGCGATGCAGACTTGATGGGTTACCACACACTGAACCCATATAAGGCAACATTGCCTCTAATACTTTTTCATGCAATGGCGTGGTTGCATTATGATCAAAATACACCGCCATGCTTTTTACTCTTTTAAGCTCTAAGCTGCAGCGCCAGCATTAGAGCAATTAATATCCTGCCTGATTGAAACCTCTTTAACGCGTTTATTGCGCATCATATCGGCCAGAGTTATACCATCTAGAAAACCTTTGATCTCATTACTTAAATCCTGCCAGAGATCATGGGTTAAACAACGATGTTGATTATCACAATCATCACCTGCACCACAGGCAGACATTTTGACGCTCTCATCGACCGCCATAATAATCGCTGAGATACTCAATTCATCTGCACTGGTTTTTAATGAATATCCACCACCCGGACCACGCGTACTAACAACGATGTCATTGCGACGTAATTTGGAAAATAATTGCTCCAGATAAGATAGAGAAATGTCCTGCCGCTCTGAAATGGCAGCCAGTGAAACGGGGCCTTCCTCTTGATGAAAAGCCAGATCTAATATTGCAGTGACCGCATAGCGGCCTTTTGTTGTGAGGCGCATTTCCTACTACCCATGTCTAATCTATGAATTGTAGGCAATTTTACTTAATCCCGAGTAAATCAGTCAAGTATTATTTCCGAGTATTTTAGTCAACTATTAACCAGACTCACTGTAGCAGGCTATTCACCCTCTATTTTTTGCGCCTCTTCATCCTTATCAGAGGCTGAAATGTTGCATGGACCGAGATCAGGCAGGTTGGTGACATCAATCTCAGTACCCAGATGTTTCAACGCACCACACATTTTCTCCATTTTTTCGTCCATTGCGTGGATATGATCCAGCATACGATTAATTGCCGTGGCCACAGGATCTGGTGCTTCTTTGGTGGCACCATAGGCATCAAAGCCCATTTTCTCAGCAATAGCCTCACGTCTTCCCTGGTCTTCATCATCATCGTGCAGTTCCCGGCGAACCAGTCGGCCTGGAACGCCAACCACCGTACCACTTTCTGGCACATCATGGGTAATTACAGCGTTGGAACCAATACGTGCACCTGAACCAACAGTAATTGGCCCAAGCACCTTGGCGCCGGCACCGACGACCACATTATCCTTTAAGGTTGGATGACGTTTGCCCTTATCCCAACTGGTACCACCCAGGGTAACACCATGATAGAGCGTACAGTCATCACCAATTTCAGCCGTTTCACCTACCACCACACCCATACCATGGTCGATAAAGAAACGCCGACCGATAGTCGCACCTGGGTGAATTTCTATGCCGGTAAACCAACGTGCGAAATGCGCGAAAAAACGCGCCAACCATTTCAGCTTCATTTTCCAAAGGCGGTGATTGAGTCGATGCATCATTAAGGCATGCAGGCCCGGATAAGCGGTCAACACTTCAAGGGTATGACGTGCCGCCGGGTCACGATCAAAAACGCAGCGAATATCTTCTCGTAAACTGATGACTAACTCCTAACTATTCGTGTCTAAGTAAAGATCAGGTCGTGTATTATGACACTTGCAGCTCAATGTTATAACCTGAAAATTTGCGAATATTTAATACACCGCAATCCAGAATTAAATACTGCCCTTTGATACCCTGCATTATACCTTCAACACATTCCTGTTTATCAAAGTTCAATGACTTGATTTTCTCAGGATAATTTTCAATCGGATATTGTATTTCAACCTGTTCCGCATCGGGCAAAAACTGTATCGCCTCTTCACCAAACTGCTGCTTCAACTCATTAATCACCACTGATGATTCCGCCACGACACGATCACGTACTTCAGACAAATCCATTGGTTCAGCATTAGCTTTCAACATTTTGCGCCAGTCGGTACGGTCTGAAACATGTTTTTTCAATTCAATTTCGATCAGGCCTGATTGCAAACGTGTGGCCACTTTAAATATCGGTAAGGCCTGCCCTGCACCCTGATCAATCCAGCGTGTTGGAATTTGTGTACCACGAGTAATGCCAACTTTTACGCCAGATGAATTTGCCAGATAAACATAGTGCTCCTGCATACAATGTTGCTCACCCCATTCGGGCTGACGACAGGTACCGGCCTCATAGTGACAGGTCTCAGGTTTCATAATGCACATATCACAAGAGGCCAGATCTCTAAAACAGGGATAGCAATGTCCCTGGGCAAAACTTTTTTTCGTTTTCTTTCCACAGGCCACGCAATTAATTTCACCCTGATATTCCAGCTTGATATTTTTTCCGATCAAATCATTTATTTTGACCAGTTCACCCCCTATGGGTAACTGATAGCTAACCGGTGTTGATAACTCAACCTGCATTTTTTTTATATTACCTTTCACACAAATACCTTAATTTTTATGTCATTCTGAGCACAGCGAAGAATCTCATGCCGCACTTTACCCTGTTACTCATCTACACCAGATCCTTCACTTAGTTCAGGATGACAGAGCCTTAAAATTATTTACTAGCAATAAATCGCGTAATCCGACACATCGCCCGTTTCAACTCATCTACCGAACGAGTGTAAGCAAAACGCACATGCGTGTTCGCCTCAAATTCACCAAAATCAATACCCGGCGTTACCGCTACCCCTTCTTTTTCTAGCAGGTCTTTTGTCCATTGAAATGAATCATCACTAATGGCGCTGCAATCAGCATACACATAGAACGCTCCCCTTGGCGACGCAGTTACTTTAAAACCCATTTCAGTTAAGACAGGCAATAAATAATCACGTCGTTCTTTAAAAATACTCACACGTCGCTGCAATATTTCTTCCGTTTCTGGTTCAAAAGCAGCCAGTGCAGCATGTTGTGAAATCGTCGGTGGTGCCAGAAAAATATTTTGTGCCACACGATCAACAGCATCGACATAACCTTCAGGTACTACCATCCAGCCTAAACGCCAACCGGTCATACCAAAATATTTTGAAAAACTATTCACCACAAATACATTATCAGACAAAGACAGCGCCGTGTATTCTTCGGCATCGTAAACCAGCCCCTGATAAATCTCATCAACAATCAGATTTCCAGCAACATCAGCCACTGCTTTGATTAAAGCCTGCATCACATCACGTTCAACAATAGTGCCAGTAGGATTCGACGGGCTTGCTACCATAGCGGCACGTGTTTTTTCCTGCCAGTTTTCAACAATATGCGTAGCATTGAGCTGATATTGAGTGTCCGCCATCACTGGCACATCAATACTATCCACACCAAGGACTTTGGCGATATTTCGATTACAGGGATAGCCGGGATCAGTGAGTAAAATATTATCACCCGTGTCAGTCAGCACCGACAAAGCTAATTGCAATGCTCCCGATGCACCTGGCGTGACCACAACACGGTTAGGGTCAATCAACAAACCAAACTTACGCTGATAATGATCGGCAATTGCCTGACGCAATTCTGGCAAACCCATTGCCGATGTATAATGTGTTTTAAGTTGTCGCAAAGCCTGGATGCCGGCATCAACAATTGGTCGTGCAGTGGCAAAATCTGGCTCACCCACTTCAAGATGGATAATCGAACGCCCTTCGGACTCCAGCTGTCTGGCTCTGGCCAGTAAATCCATAACATGAAAAGGTGAAATTGTTTGTGCTCGACTCATTTCAGAATAAATCAACCGCTCTATTTTAAAAAACGAATACTACATGAGATTGAATATGCCGTCCTGAAGGAAATTAAAGTAATATTTGCTACTATTACCTTCAACATCACCACAATCTCTACAGATATAATGCGTTCCCCATTCAATATTCTATTTTTAACTCTGTTTTTAGCACTACCTTCGCTATCTCAGGCACTACCCGAGAAAGCACTGGTACCTGGTGGCATCGCCCTGCTCGCCATGCCTGATTATAAAGAGGGTACTGTAGTCACCTTTGATAACAAACAGGTAGCCGTCTTCCCCTATAAAAACACCTGGATCGCCATGGCTGGCATTTCACTCAGCACCAAACCTGGCGATTACGAATTTTCCATCAAACACCATACCGGCATCACCCTTAATTCCAAAGTAACGGTATTAGCGAAAAAATATGCCGAACAGCACCTCACCATCAAGAATAAACGTAAGGTAAACCCAAATGCGGAAGATATGAAACGTATAGACAAAGAACGTATCCGCAAGAAAAAAGCTAAAAATCTCAGATCCGACACCACACCCAATGTCAATTTCATCTGGCCTACCGAAGGTCGTATCAGCAGCATCTTTGGCCTACGCCGCTTTTTCAACGAACAGGAACGCAGACCCCATAACGGTCTGGATATCGCTGCCGCCACCGGCACACCCGTTAAAGCCACCGCCGATGGCACCATCATAGATGCCGGTAACTTTTTCTTCAGTGGCAATATGGTCTATATCGACCATGGCCAGGGCATTATTAGTCTTTATGCGCACATGGACAGCATCAACGTAAAACCCGGTGACACTGTCAAACAGGGACAACGTATTGGCGCAGTTGGTACAACCGGCCGATCCACCGGCCCTCACCTGCATTTCGCTGTTTTCGCCAACAAAACCCTGATCGACCCCATCTACATGCTGCCCAAACGAGCTGAAAAAGTCGCTAAAAAACCACAAACAGTAACAACACGCTGAAAACTATATTTGCCGAATTCCATCAAAACACTTGCGTTCAGCCAAGAATTAACGATAATTACGACGCTTTAGTACAATCCAGAAACTACATACCGGTAAAACATGGCAAAAGAAGAAGCAATACAAATGGAAGGCACCGTCGTTGAGACGCTTCCCAACACAATGTTCCGCGTTGAGCTGGAAAATGGACATACGGTTATTGCACATATTTCAGGAAAAATGCGTAAGCATTACATCCGCATTATGACGGGGGACCAGGTTACGGTTGAGCTGACTCCCTATGATCTTGAGAAGGGACGTATTGTTTATCGCGCCAAGTAGTTTTTGTTTATATTGAATTCATAAAAAAGCCTGTCAGAGATGACAGGCTTTTTTTATTTACTGCACAAAAGTAACGGATTATATTTTTCTTAGAAAAAGAAAAATCAAGCTTCCTCGGCCTTCGGCTCAGATGCCGACTCCATCCGAATATCCAGTTCTCCATCCACCACCGTAACCGTTACCTTGCCACCATGTGATAACTCACCAAACAACAAAGCATTGGCTAATGGTTTCTTGAGATGTTCCTGGATAACTCGTGCCATTGGTCTTGCACCCATCTTCGGATCATATCCCTTATCTCCCAACCACTGTCTGGCAGCTTCATCAACATGGATACCCACTTTCTTGGCATCAAGTTGAGTTTCAAGCTCAACCAGGAACTTATCTACCACATGTGACAAGGTTGATTTATCTAGCGAACCAAATTGCACGATAGCATCAAGGCGATTCCTGAACTCTGGAGTAAAGATTTTCTTCAGTTCTTCTGCACCATCGAGTTCATTTTTCTGTTCGGTGAAACCCATTGAACGACGATCCATCATTTGAGCGCCGGCGTTGGAAGTCATCACCAGAATAACATTCCTGAAATCGGTTTTACGACCATTGCTATCGGTGAGTGTGCCATGATCCATGATCTGCAACAGGATATTGAAAACTTCTGGATGGGCTTTTTCAATTTCATCCAGCAACAAAACTGAATGCGGTTGTTTGTTGATAGCTTCGGTTAATAAACCACCATCATCAAAACCAACATAACCTGGAGGCGCACCCAATAATCTGGAAACAGTGTGTCGTTCCATATATTCGGACATGTCAAAACGAACCAGTTCAACACCCATGATTGCGGCCAGCTGTTTGCAAACTTCTGTTTTACCAACACCGGTGGGACCGGTAAACAGGAATGAGCCAATGGGTTTTTCTGGACTACCTAAACCAGATCGAGACATACGAATGGCAGTAGATAATGATTCAATTGCATCACCCTGACCAAATACTGTGAGTTTTAAATCACGCTCAATATTTTTCAGCACCTCGGTATCGGTAGTTGATACGGTTTTAGGTGGTATACGTGCAATCTTGGCAACAATGTTTTCAACATCATGTACATTGATTGAAGCCTTGTTTGATTTACCGGTTAACTGACGATGCGCACCGGCTTCGTCGATGACATCAATAGCCTTATCGGGCAGGAAGCGATCAGTAATATAGCGTTCTGATAACTCAGCAGCAGAACGTAGTGCATTGGCACTGTACTTCACGCCATGATGTTCTTCAAAACGTGTTTTCAAACCTTTAAGAATTTCAATGGTTTCATCAACACTGGGTTCAGGCAAATCAATTTTGTGGAAACGACGCGCCAGGGCGTGATCTTTTTCAAAGATACTGCGGAATTCACTGTAGGTGGTTGAACCGATGCACTTAAGATCACCAGAAGCCAATACGGGTTTAATCAGATTTGATGCATCCATAACACCACCAGAAGCTGAACCAGCACCAATAATGGTATGAATTTCATCGATAAATAAAATCGAACCTTCACGCATTTTTAAATGTTTCAAAACAGCTTTAAGGCGTTTTTCAAAATCACCGCGATATTTAGTACCCGCGACCAGTGCACCCAAATCTAGTGAATAAATAGTGCAGTCGCTTAATACTTTGGGAACTTCTTTATCAACAATTCTTTTTGCCAGTCCTTCAGCCAATGCAGTTTTACCAACACCCGCCTCGCCAACTAACAATGGATTATTTTTCCTACGACGACATAATGTTTGAATAGTACGCTCTATTTCATCATCACGACCAATTAATGGATCAATATGTCCCTGCATGGCGCGTTGATTAAGATTGACGGTGTAATTTTCTAATGGTTGCTGATCTGCATCATTGCCTACTTCATCCTGAGTCACACCATCCAGGTTATCAAGATCATCTGAAACTTTGGTAATACCATGTGAGATATAATTAACGATATCGAGACGATTCACATTCTGCTGACTAAGTAAATAAACAGCCTGTGATTCCTGCTCGCCAAACATGGCAACCAGGACATTGGCACCAACGACTTCTTTTTTGCCTGATGATTGAACATGAAAAACAGCTCGTTGCAGGACACGCTGAAAACCCAGTGTTGGTTGCACTTCGCCACCCAGAACATCACCAAACACAGGAGTGTTTTTCTCAAGATAGTCACGTAAGTCACTGGCCAGGCAAAGTAGATCGGCACCACAGGCCTGTAGCACTGAATTGGCACTGCTATTATCCAGCAATGCCAGTAATAAATGTTCGACTGTTATGTATTCGTGCCGCTTATCACGAGCTTCACTGAAAGCCTCATTCAATGAAGTTTCAAGTTCTTTACTCAACATAACGTTACCTCTTCAACAATATCCAAATACAAATGTGTTATGAGCTTTAAGCTTCCTCCATGGTACACATCAACGGATGCTGATTAACCCTGGAAAATTCATTTACCTGATCAACTTTAGTCTCAGCAATTTCGTGACTAAATATCCCGCAAACGCCCTTTCCCTTAGTATGTACCGCCATCATAACCCGCGTTGCTCGATCAGAATCCATACCAAAAAACATATTTAGAATTTCAACTACAAACTCCATCGGTGTGTAGTCATCATTCATTAGAACAACCTTATATTGCTTAGGTTCTTCCAGCTTTGGCCGAGCTTCTTCAACGGCCAGGCCGTCATCAAAATCAAAATCGTCGTGCTGATTACTCATGGCTTTTTTCTAACGCTCACTCTCAGTGTAGAACATGTTTTGGATTATGTAAGAATCTATCCTCATCAATGTGACTCATTCACCGACCAATGGTAAATGAAGGCTATGGCAGAATAAATATAGGAACAATCTTATTTTTCAAGATATATTGTCTGTATTTATTTGAATTTACACACCACCATTAGAGATCTGGCAATTGCAAAACCTTATAAGAAAGCCCGCAATAACCTGACCACACCCAGGTCATCATCTTGCTTCATTTTACCCCAGGGAGAGCTAATACAGTACCCCTGGAGCCGTTTTGGTAAACATCGTGAAGTCTGAGCACACCACACACACCAGAATGTATATATGCGTTCTGATAGTGGGTGGATTTAAGGTCTAAATTACTCAAATCAGCATACCAATTTGGGCGAAGACAGCTACTCTGTGGTGGCAAAACCCATTATTGTGGCTTTAAGCTGCTGATTCAGCATTTTTTCAACCTTAGACATCATCCGTGAATTAAGTGTGCCCTGATTGCCTGAAGAGACCTTGAGTGGCCATGTTTTATTGCCAAGCACCTTGCCTTCGGGTGAAGTTAGTCTCAGCGTTAGCGTCGCACGCAGCCAGTGCCAGTCCTGTTTTACGAACGGTGACTGCATTTCAAGTCCTGCTGCCAGAAGATAACTATTTGATGCTGTTGATGATTCTGGAAAACCTGATTTAGACATGGCTCCCTTGAGCAGTTTATCCAGGCCACCAGTAGTATCCTGTAGTATTTTAGGCCTCATATTGAGCGCAGATAAACTGGCCTCCATGCGTGCACGTAAATCTGCCCGATTCCATTTAGATTTAGAACCCTGACCACTAAGATCAATCACCTTGAGTGTTTTTTGCAGGGTATCACGCTTTTCCTGCAAACCAAGTACACGTTGATAAACAGCCACCTTCAATAGAGGATTAGGTTTAGATTCAACATTACTCAGTTCAAAGTCAGTTTCTTTGTCTAAACGATCCATCTCGCCACGGATATTATTCCCCGCCTGATGACGATCCAGTACAGCTAAAGCATAATGGGTTAAATCAGGCGATTTCCACTGTTCTGCAACACGTGCACCATCGATAATTTTATTTGTCTGTATATTGATGTTCTGATTGATACGTTGTGACTTATTAACTGACTCAGAGTCATTCTTGATCGACACATGCGTATCAAGACGTGTGGTTGAAGATTCACGAATATGCAACTCAAAAACCTTGCTCAAATTTGCCAAAGCACGATCCTTAGCTCGTTCAGGATTGGAAGCTGACCCCGTTGCCACCACATACTGGGAATTTGGATAACTTAAAGGTTCGCCATTAACCCAGTCAGGCTGATTTGCATTCACCACAGGGGCTGATTGCATACAACCTGTAATAACCAGGCAAGACAATAAAAATTGTTTATTTAAATATCGATTAGTAAAAATAGATCGCATCATAATTTCCTATTTTTTTCAGCCACTGCACGCATACCCATATTTGGTACAAGCCAGTGTTCGGTTAAAAAAGTACTTTTCCCTGATTTAACAAGAACCTGTTTGTTTATCATATCAACCAACATGCCAGAAGCGTTATAGATTTCAATCCTGATCTTATTCATACCAACAGGAAGTCTCACTCTTGCCATTTGAATGTTCTGAGGCAGGGATATCCAGCTACGTGTATCCGCCTGTTCTGTGGCAACATTAGCAACAGTCGCTATAAAACCAGCCAATGCCCCACCTCTTTCCTTGGCTGTCTCCTGTGTTTCATGTTTAACCACAGCACGCGCAATAGCTCGTGCTGTAATGACAGGCAAATCTTTACTAAGTGCCGCCCTGGCCAGGGCATCAATATCCTCAACTTTTTCTAATTTTGCTACTGCCCTGTTGCTGGCAATTAAACGAGCAGAGTATGATAGTTTTGGTTGCGGGTATTTCGGCACTGCAATCTTAACAAAATCAACTATATCTCTACTCGTAGCGGCTCTTATAGAAACCTCCTCACGAAGCGGAGCCAGACCACTATTTAAAACAACAATTAACTCACCATAACCTTTAACAACAGGCTTAGGGTTAAATTTTCCCATTTTAAATTCTTTTTTAAGAATACGAAGCTCATCATTAAAACCTGCGCTGGCTAAACTACGTAACAGGTCCTTTTTTAATAGTGCTGGTACACCAATATTTTGTTTTTCTGTTGTAGATTCATATGTTTTTTTGGCCAGGCGATAGGAAATAACAGCCTGATCCATCTCACCTAACGCTTCATAAATTATTCCTGACAGATATCGCACAAAGGGATCATCTTCTGGGTCTTCTCCCCACTCCATCATTTTCACATCTGCCTGCTTCATTTCAATACGCGCAGAATCAAGATCATCCAGCTGTATATAATTCATCGCCATATAAGCATGCAATAGAACTTGTTCGTAACGATCACCCACATAACTACGCAAGGTATCATTAACAATTAAGGCTCCCGCCTGCTCGGTAATACTGACACCATAAAGTTCTTCTATGTGATTTTTAGCTACCTCGAAGATTTTATTACTGCCCTGATAGTCACCTTTCATACGGCGCAACATACCTTTATTCAGGCTAGCCAATACTTCTTTTTCGCTCGAGTCTTCCTTTTCTGCTATCGCATAGGCATTATCAACATGTCCCGCCTCCAGCTCAACTCTCATTGATGCAGCTTTACTGCCCAGCCCCATGCAACCAACCAGTGATATGGAGGCTATTGTTAGAGCAATTATTCGAATCAATAAACTATATGTAACCATTACTTATATTCCCTGCATAAATTTTAAAAAAGATTACAAATAGCTTAAAAACGAACACCACTACGTTCAACTGATTTTTTAATTTTCTGTTGGCCAGCCCAAACCATTCGGTTATTTGCCAGATCAATCAAGGTTAAATCAACCTGGTAAAAACGAGTCTGTTCACCCTCAATAGCGTCAATAATAGTATTAATAGTTCCCTTCAACATAAAGTCAGCACCGGCTTCATTTCCCATTGCCTTTCTGCTTGCTTCAGACGCATGTAAATCCTGATCCATACGCTCGCTGCGAATTTCACCACGCTCTTCACTGGAAGCAACAAAACTAACTTCCCCAGAATTAATTAACGCACGCCTGATGTCTGAAATAAAAGTCCGTGTATTAATATGTTCATGAGATAAGTTGCGTACTTTGCCAACTATGACAGTAGGCATCTGACCGGTTCTACTGGTGAACTTACTCAACCATCTCTGTGACAAAACATCCTGGATCATTTCCTGAGAAACTTTTCTCGAATCAGTGTCATTCCATTTGCCACTCAAATCCGTCACTGTATTAGGATCCTGGCGTGTAATAACAGGTTGGCAAGCGGCTAGTCCAATGACCATACCCAGTAGCAAAAGTACACTCATAAACTTACGAAAATCATATACAAACATAACGCGCTCCTTTTTTAATACTCTTAATCGATGAGTTAACAATTAATTTACTCAGGCTTTTATAACACTTAATCCTGTAAAAATCATAATAAAGACTTAAAAATCAGCATTATCACCCACTAAAGTTGCACCAGCTTGTGACAACAGGTATCTTCGCTGCATGAAAAATATTGACACTTTGCTGAATGCTCGCTGGATTATCCCAGTCGATGGGAATGAACACTGTCTATCAGATCACAGTATTGCTATTCATGACGAACGAATTCTCGATATTCTGCCAACTGAAAAAGCCAATAAAGCATATCAGGCACAAACCGAGATCGATTATCCAGATCACGCCCTGATACCTGGACTCATTAACGCCCATACCCATGCTGCAATGAACCTGTTCCGTGGGCTGGCGGATGACCTGCCACTAATGGACTGGCTGAACAATCACATCTGGCCTGCTGAAGCAAAATGGGTGAATGAAGAATTTGTACAACTGGGCACCGAGCTGGCCTGTGCCGAAATGCTACGTAGCGGCACCACCTGTTTCAACGATATGTACTTTTTCCCTGATGTCGCTGCCCGTGTTGCCAGCAAGGCGGGTATACGAGCCATGATCGGCCTGATCGCTATCGACTTCCCAACCATCTGGGCACGTGATGCAGATGAATATATTGATAAAGGTCTAATCATTGCTGATGATTACC
>Ga0224511_10000052_pt1 | contig 38558 bp, 9 predicted proteins | sample SF_May12_sed_USG_2_FD_169988 | JGI IMG/M metagenome (GOLD analysis project Ga0224511, IMG submission 169988) | Sediment microbial communities from San Francisco Bay, California, United States - SF_May12_sed_USGS_8_1 | ecosystem: Environmental > Aquatic > Marine > Sediment | place: USA...
TTTGGAAAAAAACATAAATGCATTTATTCATATATGTTAGTGTCATATTTTCCATGGTATAAGATATATCATGTATAAAAGGGTTCAAAAACAGGTTTTGTTTTTTATCTTTCTGTTTTCTAAATATGTCCTGCGTGGCTTGATAATGTCCTGCGTAACACAGATTTACGTCGGACCAAATGTCCAGCGTAGTCCCAACTGTTTTCGTACACACTGGCCCAATAGTCAGCACTAACCGAGTTTGCTCTATAGTATTATCTTCTATTTATTCTTTTCTTCTTTTCCTCTTCTTCTTCTTCTTTTCTTCTTCACGTTTTGGATTGGACTATTAAAATATATAAGACTTAGGGATCATGGAGTGTACATGTATGTTGTTTACATTTGAAAATGGAGTTCCGCTCATGCGCTAGGGGGCGTCAGTGGTGTGGCATTATTCATTACTACTGATGTACATCTTCAATAAAACCGAGGCTGCTGTTTTCTCGTGCAGGCTATGCTTCCTGGGGGCTTTCCCTTTTATCAATTTAGTACATGTTATACTGTTTTGTGTATGCTTATTTACGTTTATTTTGATCTTAATACAATTGTTTGGTTTATCTTTTACAACTTCTTCATTTCTTTATCCATACTTTTCTTAGAAATCTACAACATATTTTTAAAACAAAAACACGAATGTATTTTGAATAATAAATCACGAGGTTATTTACCATGAAACAGTGATTAAAATAGTTATTAAAATTACATGCGACATAGTTAGCTTTTTATTTCCATTTATTTGAGGTCACGAACATGTGCTTGTTGTAACTAAAACATTAAATATGTTATTGCGACCTTACAATAACATTATGTTATCGCTCTTTTTACATTTATAAATGTATATGTAATAAAATAGTTTTATGTTCTTTATTTTTACATCAAAAACAAGGATTTTATAACACGTTGTATGCAAAGGAGCGTTGGGTGTTCAAAATCAGCAAGATGACTATAAGATTATGTATTTAAATTTATATTTTAAAGCAACTTTTTTAAAAATAAACGCATTAAAATAAAAGAAATTACAAGTTAACCTTAAACACAAGTTAATTTTTGAACAAGCACCAAGCAATAAAATGAAAGTATATATTATACGAGATACATTACGGATTCACCTGATTCCTTTTATAGATGCAGTATCATGTTCATTATTGTTCGATAAACTTGTACTAGTACTATCATATATTATTATTGAATGTAAATTATTAAAACAATACACTGTTCAATTACTATGCATGTTCTTATCGGGTATTTATTTTAAATACATAATCGCTGATCATAAGTTTAGATAAAAGTAAGGTTCAATAATAGTGTGTGCCGGAACATGCATATTTAGCCATGTATTGCATTTCTTTCTTTAGAGTGTTATGCAACGTTTTTGTTTGACAATACTTAACCATATGTAATAGGATCTTTAAAATAATTTTTGGATACAGTGGCGGATCCAGGATTTGACTTAACGGGGGCGTGACTTTGTTAACGGGAGAGGTGGTTGACAGTTGACGTGCAAGTTATTAATTTTGAGCATGTTTTGATCATATTCTTATTAAAATGTGGTTTTAAATGGTTTGCGATCGGTTTTGGCATTACAAATCACAGGTCCGCGGCCATTAGGGGGGGGGGGGCGTCGGGTGCGCTCCCATGGACCCGCTAGTGGTATATGATCGTTTATACTCCTGATAGAGTATAAGGTGAACGTGTATGTTGTACTTTGCCATGTCAACAACAATTTTTTAAATATAATGATATTTAGAAAAATCACACTCAACTTGGTTGAAAAGCATATTGATGGCGTCAAAAAAAGAAAACTCTAAGCCACGACCTTCTTTGCAATTGTGTTTTAATTGTAAATTATTTGTTTAACTCATATTATCACATACGCCTGCCTTATTGAATTAAATCAGCCATACTTATCGTCGATTGTACATGAAGTTACGAGAAGCGACGCAGTCCACTAGATCAGACTGATAAACCATTGCATGTCTGGCTTGCATTTGCATTATTTATATTCCTTTCATTGTAACAGTTTTATGTAAGTGATAAAGAAACATTATACTAGTATTAACATGTTAACTGCTACAAAACACGAAAGCAACACTAGGAATGTTAAAATGCATTTATAGCGACAGATTGTAGGACATAAATTAAAGATCTGAAATATTGCACCAAGACAATGTATAAAATAATTAATATAAATAAAAATGCATATGGGTTTTTACAAAGGAATGGTATACGCAACAATACATTTATGATAATACAACTGAGTCTTAAACGGTAGTTATATCATCACAACATATCGGAATTGCATCATGATAGATCTTTTACATTCGAATTCTATATCGACCAAAGATGATTTTATTAAACGCTTTACGAAACGATGGGTTAAATATAGTGTATAGTATTGGATTAAGTGAAGAGTTGAAATAACCAAGCCATAAGCAAATGCTAAAGACGTCGTCTGGAATATGACAATAGGGTCCACAAAACGGTGCCAAAACGGCTAATATGAAGAACGGAAGCCAGCATGCAATAAAAGCGCCAGTTATGATGCCCAACACTTTCGCAGCTTTTCGTTCACGTTTCATTTCCAGTTTGTCCTTTCGTTTCCGGTCAGCCTCACGTCTTTTCTTTTTTAACGAAAACAGACTATGCTTATGGTTGTTGTTGTCCGTCTTTGCGCTGGAGTGGTGTGGGTGTGGACTTGCTTTTGGACTTGCCTGTACGGGATTGGAGAACGTTGTCATTTCGGTATCACGTGTCACACAACTGAGATCATTTCCGTCCACGTGTCCGTTGCTACGCCGTAAAGCATGCACGTGAGGGTGTTGTTTTGGCACTGTTAACAAACCCCCAGCGCACGGGGGCCCAGTGGTGCCATTTCCGCTATTGCTATTGTTAAGGGTGTCTAACGAGTACTGCATCTCTTCGTTTAAAGCGGTATTCACAGCTAACGTACCGTTACACATTGTGTATCCGTCATCTTCACTACAAGAAGACGTTTGTCCGCATGTTTTCAATTCTGCATTTGTAACGGCGCTTGGTACTGGTTTATTAAAGCCACCAAAGTTTTTCTTTCGAATCCTCGATCGCGCAACAATATAGATCTTAAAGTTTAGAAAGACCATTAGCACGAGCGGACAATAGAAGGCGCCAATTGTCGAAAATATTGTATACACAAGATTCTGGCTGATCATACATTTACCAACCCTTTCTGGGTTATTGGCCTCTTCCTTCCAGCCAAACAGTGGCGGAATTGATATACAGAACGCTACAAGCCAAACTACTGCAATCATTTTCAGAATATGCTTCTTGGAGCGTCTCCTGATATAGTCAATGTTTGATACTCCCCAGAAACGGTCTAAAGCTATGGCCACAAGATGGAGAATCGATGCGGTACAGCATAAAACGTCCATCGAAGTCCAAAAATCACATACCCTATTTCCAAGATACCAGTGAACACTTATTTCGTTAACAAGGCTTAATGGGAGAACACATACGGCAACCAGAAGGTCAGCCATTGCCAAAGATAATATCAAGTAGTTAGAGACCCCCTGTAGACTCCTTTCCAGGAGCACCGCCGCAATTACGAAGACATTTCCTAACACGGTCGACAGAATAAGTAATGACAACAAAATACATATAACAACCATGGCGGGCAAATCATATTTTGGCACATGTTCAAAATCCGATTGTGGGCTAATCGTTATATTTATGGTATTATTTATATCCGACCAGTTCGATGATGTATTTAAATCTAGATATGTAGCCATGGATGCGTTCATGCTCTGAATCACCGACGCAATGGTCCCAAACACGTATGTGTCGTTAGTGTTTGTTAGCTCCATGTTGACGTCAAATATACTTGTATTCAGTTTTACTTGAGACATACTTGCAAGGATTGATTTGGTGCAAGCACTTTTCTATTCCATTTTTGCAGCTTTAATTGTTGCGCGCTGTTTGTTAATATACCAATGTCCATCTTCATTTCGATTGTATATTGCACGGGACCCTGAAAACAAAAAAATAAAACATTATAAATCTTACTTTAAAAATATTTCGTTAACAAATTACATACAGAATAATCAGAGTTAACAGTAAAACTGTCTTCTAAATAAGATTATAAATATGCGTCAGTCCACATTTTACACTGCATAATTTAAGCAAACCGAAGTATTCCATTCATCGTATTTCTAATGTGGCAGTTAACAAGAATAACTGGTCTTTATCATCTGAACGCGTCACTTATATTAAGAATTTTCTGACAACAAAAATAGAACAAGGTCTTTGATTATAATTTTCCATATCTTTCTTCTTTTATTTCCGAAAATATTTCGCCAATTTATAATTTATAATGCTATAACATTATTTGCGCTTGTTTAAGCATAAGACAAAATCGTTAAATCAACGCTAAAACTAGTGCCATCTGAACGCATCACTTGTATTATGAATCTTCTGACAACAAAAAATAGAACAATGTTTTCGACAATAATATTCCATTTCTTTCTTGTTTTACTTTCTAAAATATTTCGCCGATTAATAATTTATACTGCTAATATTCTTTTTTTTCTATAAGCATAAGAAAAATCGTTAACTGAAGCTAAAACTAGTCCCGTCTTTTTTCTAAGAGTTTGTTGTGAACATTGTACATGTAGGCTTCTAAATGCCCTAATGCAAATCTTCCATATTTTGCAAATTAAATCAAATGTGTTTATTTTTGATTGCCCTTATAACCGATAAATATTCTAGTTTCTGGATTTGAGCTAAACTAGTTCTATTTTGTTGAATCAGTGACATATTGTTACGATAAGAAAACGACAGCTTATATTAGGAAACAACGGACAATATGTAAGAGATTTGCTTTATAATCGACACGGCACTTAAATTTCAATTTTCTTTATTAAGTGAGGAGGCGTTAGCATAACGATTTGTTTCATATGCAAACATTGCCTACGCTTCTGATGAATTATTAATTAACTAAACACACGGTGCCTGCCCACTGCTTATGTTTTTAATCAAATTACTCTGAACTCAATACTTTCGTCAATGGCATGCCCAGTACGGCCATTATGCTCTTCTAGGGTTATTGATAGAGCGTAAAAGAGAATTTGACATTTATTGTTTTGCGAGTTCCTTTGTTCTTTTCTAACATAGTTATCCTGCCGTCAGAAGTTCACACAGCTTATGAATGCTTATTTACAATAATCATTGTCTGTACTTTTTGTAGTGCGCGTCTTTGTTGTATTCAGTGGAGTATGCTCTATTTTTACGTGTATATGTGTGCGAAGAAAAGTTCTTCAATGACACACCACAAAAGAGTGGCGTGTGCCTATTCAATCGTATACAATTTACGCGTTTTGTTTGTTTACCCGTCCCAGATCATGTTATTTATTCTGATCTTCAAGGACAGATCTGATATATGGACAAGTGTTTTATAGTGTCGTATCTCATAATTTATCTTATAATTTATTTTATATATGTCTTATAAATATATTCTAGACACGAGTAAAGATATTCAAAACAAACTCCGTTGGTAATGTAGTGTAAATGAAAACCAAAGACCCAGAGCAACAGAAAAAGACACATATGAATAAATCGATCGATAGCCTTAAGTGCCTATGTTTTCGTGCATTTTCGTGCATACAAAGTTCTTGTTACAATTATATTTATCACGAAACTGTCTTAAGGGACTTGATTTACAATTCTAATCGTGTCAATTTAAAGCCGAATTACATGATATGTTGGTTATCAAATGCAAAGCGAACATCTGAATTTGATGTGAAAAGATTCAACCGTAATTTTCTAAATTATTATTTGCCGCAGTTTTATAAACAGCGAACAGTGCAAATTTGGAAATGTATTGCAAAAGTCTTAAGTATACCTTAAAATGTTTTCCATCCTACAATATTTTACCATTGAGCGTCTTGAGTACAAAATCTTTGGTTGGTAACCTATTTTCTTAAAATAATTTATCACATGTGTTCTGACAAATACTTCATATTAATATATCAATTTTTACATTGTTAAATATAAATTATAATAATAAAATTTTTAAAAAAAATGTGTTCAATCCACAAAACCTCGTAAAAGCTGACGTTCAATTCCGGAAAAGAGTTTTAACGTACATTAATTAGATGTAGATAATTATGTTGCTGGTTTCTAGCGCATAATTATTTAAAAAAAACAAAATGACTATATATACTGGATGAAGTGGTTTTGTTCAGTTTAAAAAGTAATTATATTTATTTATTTATTTGTTCTGAAGAAGTTATTTAGGCTATCTGAATCGAACAATAAATGCATCATTCTTAAAATAACTGATATTATTAAACACCAATAATTATAATTGTAATGTTTTAACGAACCTGAATAATCTCATTGAGCTTTTCATCTCTAAATACGAATTTCCCAGTTGCACTATTGGTCCGCACGTATACAACCTTCCACTGATGCAGATTATATTACGCAGACTAATTACCATACGTCTTTTAATGTCTTAACTATTATACATCACATTATTCCTAGACGGCCAACGCGGTCAAATAGAGCTCCGAAACTCACAAAATAGCGTTCATCCAATGCAAGACTCCGATATCAAAGTCTCCGTAAGCCTCGGAGCTCCGATGTCTATTGAACTCTCAAGATCAAATGATTGTCTTATTAAATGTTCCAGACAAAATGGTGATTGAAGGTTATATTCATATTTCTTTAAGGCACGACAAACTGCAATCATCTGATAATACCACAATATCTTGAATAAACTACTTTCTGTAAAGCGTTTACGTAGTTATAGCTTGAAGTAAAAACGTTACAAAATAAGATTATCCATTTTGTCCACAACCCGTATATTGCATTTAAGTTTCATTAATTACAAATCCATCACTCAACTTGCGGTGTTAATTAGGTATAAATATTTGGTAATTTTAAATAGTCCATTAATAAAATATGTATAATTTCAGGCTTTGTTGAACTAGTTTCCATGATAATATTCTTCATGCAAGTTATCAAACTATAATGATGAAAGTATGCAGTAGCATATTATAGCGCCGTAGTTCCCGATAATAAAATCCAATGATATTAGTCCCATGCAGAGGGAAACCAATAAATCGCCGAATAATTTATTTTAAATATTCCATTCTCTCGTCACAACTAAGCAGAAGAGTATGCATTCATAAATTAATTATTGTTTATATACCATCGCCCGGTAATCGGTATACATGAATTTACGTAACTGCATAGGTCGACGGCTTTAATGTCCTACGTAAAGTATTTCCCGGAACAGTATGCGGCCGAACTGTATTCGTGACATAATGTCATTGCCGGTAGCAGTTAAGCGGTGGGTAATGAAAGGCCAATACTTCAAGCAGACCCTAGAGTAAGTGCGCCAACTCGCCGGTTGAATGTTTTCTACTCATTTCTATTGTACTTTACATAATAGTTTAACATGCATTTGAAGGCCGCGAATATTGGCCGACTTCCGATGGCAGCCATTGATTATTCCCTGTTAAGTAAACTTTTCCGCGCCCATGAAACATAACAATATAATGAATTGCCAACAATACAAAGGCTTCAGAGACGTGCAATATACAAGGTAATAAAACTCCCCATATGGCAAGATGAAAACGAAATAAAAAACTATGTCTAAGATGTTTTTTATGTCTTATTTAATAACTGTGACTAACCCAACGACAATGGAAATACATAATTAATAATACATGTGTAAAATGTTACAAAGGATAAAACTCATATACATTATAATTAGTAATAGTTAAAATCTCCATTGCAGTCTTCCTAAATAATTTTAATGACGCTAGAATTACGCATTGTAACTTAAAACAAAACACAAAAGGAGAACATTTTAAAGATATATCATCAGTTCTCTAATTTGTGCGCTGCAATTTGGAAATAAAATTACCGAAAAATACATCTAAACCCGCGTCATGCTGTACGTTACCTTAATCTATCATGGCCCTCAGCGCGGGGCGTTAACGTAATTTCATGAATGATTTATGCCAAACAGCTTTGAAGACAAAATCATCAAACACTGGGCTGCAATTCCATTATTGTGTCGTGATTTTTCACCGCTATTGGAATACGGAATTAGCGTGTCACCATGTAAAATGTAAATTAAGAAAATCCAATTAGACTAATTTCATTACTGTTTGCACCACGCGCGTTTAATTAAAAACATCTCCTGATTGTTTTACATTTTAAACTTAAAGTCATTACACTAAGTCTAAATTTAATTGCTTACTTAAGCATTACCGTATGTGCCGGGCTTAGCTAAGTTTGCGTTTGATACACATCCGACTCATAACCGTAACACCACGTCTGGTTCCAGCGAGGTTTATAATGGATTTGCGTAACTGTCCAACGGCCTAGGCCAATCGTCGCCAATGACGTGTAAAAGGATAGTTTATATTCATATCCAGGCGCTTAATGTTGAAAAAAGTGATACTAAAAGTTATCCAAAACACCTAACATTTATGAAGGCGCGGCAGTCGACAACAAAAGATGGGAAAACGACACCATTTGTGTCTACGTATTCCTCGATGCGATAACTGAACTTGACAATCTATTTTGTTTGTAAATTGCATTTTCATTAGGTGCTCAACTGATTGTAGAGATGGGTTTGGAGATAATTGGTGATATTAAAACAATGAATACACCACAACCGTGGCGTTACAGGCTTCAAGTAATGGAGCTCTTATAGTTCTTTGTCATGGCTTGTTAGCATATGTTCCTTTGTGAATTATCGACGATTTTATTCTATTAGTGACTACGAAAATAGTTGGCCCAATACAAAGTCATTGCAAAAAGCGTTTATCTCTACAATTGGACATGCCGAGCTTTAAATGATCTTAATGGATATTAGAAATGAATTGCTCTGGAAAACAATTAAAAACAATCCTCTATTTCTATTTTAAGGTTATCAGAAATTACATACATATATAATAAACTATATAACACCCGAAACTGACACAAACTCATTATTTTAAAAACGCTGTTTAATTTAATTTCTTTCAGACATAAGCATAAATATTTAACTGAGACAAATAAATTCGTCACCAATGAATTATATGTCTGATATTTAAGTGGATTTTTGCATTAATATCAATTATTGTTTCAATTTGCCATTTGTCTGCAAATCGCCGTTAAAACAAAATCGTTTTCAGAAAACATCCTTATCGAAAATATGACATTATAAGCTTGTCTTGTTGCAGAATGGACATGTTTTGCTGACAGAAACCCGACAAGCGTGAGGCTGCGTTAAGCCATCTCATGTGACGACGTCGATTCATTGCTAGGATATTGCACAGACGGTTTCTGTCAATCGCCCCAGTAGTTCCAAATGCTATAGGAGACATTATCCATTTTCCCCTTAACGCGGGGATCAACGACGCATGTATTGGAAACGATTCTGCACTTAGCCTCGGACTTTTCATTCATACTTTTCAAATATTAAAAAAAAAGTCATTTAATTTTCAATATATTTTTTATGGTTTATACTACAGTGCATTTGAATAAGTTACAAGACTCAAACAAAAGCAAAAAATAAAACAATTAACAAACTGTAGATGCAAATGCACCTCACGGCATTTTTTCTCATAATTTTAACTGTACGATATTGTTATTGTGTTGTTCAATACCGGTAGCATAGATAGAACGTTAAATTCAATGTCAAAAAAGGCCCTCCTTAATATTACTTTTTACGTATTTCATTTTCAGCGGCTACGCAAAGATATTAACTCACAAGAAATTTATGCGACGATAACAATATAATTCTATAAATATATTATCGTTAAGTGTGTGTACAGTAAGTCCAAGTATTGCTCAAGATGTAATAACTTTGTCGTAAGAATACAATAATAAAACATGATTCTATAAGTGTTTAATCAACGCCTAGGCGAGACGTTATTGTAAGTCTAGAGGAAATAGAACATATTGTTTACCATAATTATCGTAACAACTCGGTCATTTCCGTAACCTGAGAACACGTGCTTTAATAATTTGCTTGCCGTTCACGGCAAGCCATTATTGTTTTGGAAAGGTATTTCCGGTTTGAAATTCCCTGCTTTCTATTTTATGCGTGCTAATTGCCCGAGTGGAGATGGGAACCAGTCGAGTTTCGGGCGATTCAGATATTATTACGTAAACTACCGAACATTTGCTAGACGGTAATGGCCGAGTTGTTCCGATTATGATGATGTACATTTGTATCGGTAATGCTATTTTTAGCGGAATGCATTCGCATCTTCACAACATGGCAAGCCATTCCTTTTAAAAGGAATGTTTTTATAAGTAAATCCAATTGCGGTACACACATAAATTGTTTAATGATACTATATACTAATATGCTCACATCCACCGTACTTTTACATTTTACATTTTAATTGACTTTTTTATTTATAACATGAATATGTCTATAGTTAAGGTATTATAATGTTATACATAAAATAAACACTCAGAGAGGAAACGGTTTATCGATTCTAAAAATAATACCTTAAACAAGACGAATTTATGTGGCCAGTGATGTCTAATATCCATACGGATGGTGCTAAAGCCAATATGGAAATATGGTAATGTATAATCAGACTGCTAACACGACTTAAACTCTTTGTGAACATAATTTTCTGGCCAATTTCTGAATTTAATGCACTTTTTGTATATTACTTTAACAGACGTTGGATTCAACATGTTGCATATTAATGTGAATATTTCCTGTACATTCTACAACGTAATTTCTTTCATGATATATTTGATATATTTCCGAAATGTCACAGAGTCTAATCACTGGTACGACATGGTATGAGGAATATATGAATGTGTTTAATGTGTTATTTTAATGATATCTGTATACATTTAAAGTAACCGAAACACGTAACGGTTATACAACTGTAGAAATAATAGTTTTATTGGAAATTATTACGCTTTGTATTGTGTATATAGTGTAGACGTTATTAAAGATTGAAACCATACAGGCGTGTTTGTACCATTTGTCTCATTAAATTATAAAAACAATTATGTACCATTGTCTGTAGTTACGAACATTACTCCGATTTTAACTATTTGATCTAAATATGCCTTCATCTTTTAATGATCTGCAAGACACACTCGCAAAAGCAATCTGGCTATTGCTTACCCATCGCACGTGACACTTGTGATAGAGCGTGAAAGTGTTAATCTGCCAAGCATTGCATTCAAGTGGTCTGTAAGTAATTGCATGCATTATTTATTCCTATACTCATGAAACTTGATACACTAGTGAATATATGTGACGATATCAATATAGAAACACGGTTTATTGATGGCCATCATGAGCATAGTTAAAATGATGTTTATTATTTTTTCTACCGAAGGTAAAACGAAAACAAAAACAGCAACATAATACAAATAGCTCCCTAAATATGCAGCAATACGGATTCTATTCTATATATTTCTAAAAAGCACTTCTTGAAAATACAAGTTTTTAAACTTTTATAAAACTCCTGTTTCTTAAAAACACTTATTGCGAAATTGCGACGATACGTTTTAGGTACTGTATAAACATATCCCAACAGGCAAACTAATTTCAACATAGTACACACTAACGATGAACAGTTACTGTATTAATAACGAAAACAACACATATGAAGACATGAGCTAATATCTCTTAACGCAAGTAACATTCATAAAAGTTTTACATAAACAAGTTGGCAGTTATTTATTACAAAAACTATTATGTTTGAAGCGATGCAGGTCAAAATAGTTCCTTCATTAAAAACAAACATTGTGTGTCAGTGCAGACCGAAGTTTGGCAAAAATATGATTAGATCTATTAAAAACTTCAAAAAGAACCGAACGATGAAATTGCATTTGCTGCATTGTGTGCAGAACAATTCAGGCCTCTCTCTGAAAACGAATAAAACGTTTTCATGATATCTGGTTTCATATTGTTCAAACACATCCCGGTCGCTGGAAGTGCTTGCCTTTATCATATTTATTTCAATACGTCTAAAATTGACAAACTATAAAATCCCATAATTTGTTTTATTGAAGAGTGAATTTTAGAGTGAATACCAATTAAAAAGTATGAGAAGCAATAACCAACGAGTGTTGTAAACCATTCGTAAATAACGCCACAAACAAAATATATCAGGTATACACTGCGGAGGATTTTCAAACAAACTAATTAAGGAGTATAATGATATATTACTTCAGGAGTTACATTAAATGTCGTTTACTAAAACGTGATTTTGATTTAAAGTGAAAGAGCCTCATATATCAAACTTCATTTAATTAAAGTTTTTATGGGTATTTTGACTTAAACAAAAGTCATAAGTGTATTTATAAAAAGAAAAAAAGCACATACCTTTATAAATCTTCTAGTTAAAGGAACGTTTTAACAAGACAATAAATTAGAGAAACTCCATTTAGGAGTTAGTTATCCTTTAACATATTTATCACCAACCTAATAGAAAACAGAATAATAACATACTGTCCGAAAATGGCGATGGTTAGCCTCGATTTAACATCGCAAATTAAATCACAAGATTTCATGTCTCAATACTTTTGCACTAACAAATTTAATTACGCACTAGTTTGACTTTTATGTTGTTTTGCTTTTCAAATTTCATTGTTAATGTTAGAAATGACTTACATTAAAATATCACCACAAATTAAACATTCGGTATAATTTCTGGTATTTCTAGTTAGCTCATCAACCGAATTGTACTCACATCACAAATAAAACAATAGGTATTTCCAGTTGGCTCATAATCCATCCTTATATACGGCTAATCTAAATCGAACTAAGGATGTCAGCTACTGGTCTCACAGTGTTTTAATTAGTTTTATCACAATGTCCACTGAGCTGCGACACTCCCCATCAATAACGTGTGCAACGCTTGTAGAAATTCCATTAAAGGCGCTTTGATCGACATACAGTAGAACAACGCGTAATTCATAAACAACATCACACCAAAACAAGTGCAAATATCCACAACACTAACTTCAAGTAGAAATCACTCCAGTGTTGAGAAATCCCGCGGTGTAGTGCAAACCTGACAAACAATTTGTTGTAGACGTCAACGTGTTAAGTTGCGGATGTGATTTTCGAGTTTCAAAGAGAAATAGGCAATGCATGAATTACAATCATGGTGTTAAACATTATGGGAAAATGTTATTTGGTTGGTTCTTTGTTACAAAGATCAGTTGCTATTTACCAATTTTAGTCAAAAGTAGTTCACACATGCTAAGGGGTTATTTCAGTAGATATATATATTTCTTCTTTATTCATCAGGTTTCTGGGATAAATCTAATTTAACTCATAACTATTCAGATCATTATGTCTGTCTAAAGGCCAAACGTCAAAAAATGCTAGAAATAGAATTTAACTGTCAATTAAAAAACAATCTTCTTGAAAAAGGTTTATTCTTTAAATAACAAGTTTTGAAAACCTACGTACGCAGATTGTCCGAATGAATATAACATGCATATTTATGAGACAAATATGTATGTTCGTGGAAAAGAAATGCATAATAACCAAGTTGGCGTCAATTATTTAACATATATTTCGCATATACTAATAGTTAAATATGTTGTATAATAATGTAAGGGTTATCATATAATTATTTGTCTACGACCCTGATGTAAATTAAAATATTTGTTAGAAAACATTTTAACCAATTAAATAGTTCTCGTGTGTTTGTAAATAAAAATTAAATCTTGTATAATGTACAAAGCTTTCTCATAGACGTCTTTTTAAAACTTTATCAACCGCTAGAATTGTTTCAAAATGTGATTATCTAACGCGAACATGTATGATATGTGTCAATCAGTTTTTCAGTTCTGCGTGTTAGAAATCACTTAATAGAAAAATACTGAATACCACGTTAAACTCCCTAATTAATGGGTTGTTTCATTAGGTGGCTATCAATTACGATGCAATCAAAGTACATTTAGTCACGAACGTGTGTTCTTAGAATGACGAAAGTGTTTGTAAGGGCGAAATGTTTTTAATAGGAAGTATTTTTATTGAACGCGTACTTTACAGACAGAAAAGCGTTAACAAAGATTTTTACACATCCAGTATTTCTTTAATGAAATCTTGAATTAATATGATGAATTGCATATTAACTATATTCGGGCAGGCAAAGAGAATAAACAGTATATTTGGAATCATGTATACAAAACATATACATACCAAAACACGAATCATTTACTCACTAGTAGTCCAAAAAGACCAACGCGTAAAGCATCAAAGCAAAAATATATACAACATGTCTTACACACAATTCACAATTTAAAGCTGCCAATACTCGTTTTTCAGGCTTTTATAAAACTGGCAGGCCCATTGTGGATATAGATAATGAAGCATTTCGTTTTGTACTTAATAATATATCTATCCCACTCCATTCAAATATCAGGTTTCGGACATCATACAACACTTATGTGAACGCTTTAGACAGAGTGCAAAGCATGCCTACATGTGATAATTGCAGTTAATACGCGTAATGTTATTATATCATATTAAATATTTTTTGTATAAAGTAATGTTAACCGTCGAAAGGCATTTCCGATATATCCAAGATTTGCAGCTTTCCAGGAAATGCGTCTACGGACCTTTTCCGAATGTACTTTGAGGTGGCCAAATTAGCTCTATGATATTTAACAGCATCCTCTTACCTACCATCGAATGCGGATGCAATTAATAAATACTTATAAGGAGATCGTACACCAGAAAGAACTTATTGACATTTAGTTTTGACATTTGAGCACTCTTAATACATTATTGGACGAACTTGCCGTAAAACGATAGCTATATCACAAGAACCAAGCTTACCAAATAGGTATTACACATAACGTACTTAAAGGCATTCTTTAATTTGAAGTTCACATTCAAATAAGGAACACATGTGTACTTCATAATTGCACATTTTAAGTGTGTTTATATCAACTTAAGCAACCCATTAAATTTAAACAATACATTATAAAAGTAGGGTTTTTATTAATATACAAAATCGTTTAGATAGATACACATATCGATTAATAACCATTAGAATGAAAAACATTGTAAACAGGCAGTGCATATGTTTCTATTTGTTACGAAACACTTTTACTATATTGTGTCAGAAAGACATTAAACAAACAATCATATATGTCTATGCTTCTTTGGCGGCTGTAAAATGTCTTCTCGTACTGCATATTTGTGTAGTTATATGTGTCTGGTCCTCTGGGATCATGGATTGTACATGTATGTTGCTAACCTGTGAAAAGAGTCCCGCTCATGCGCTAGGGGGGCGGCCGTGGTGTAGCATATTTCATTAACATTGACGAACAGCTTTAATAAACAGGGGCTGCTATTTCTCCGTGTAGACTATGCTAACTGAGGATGTTTCCTTTTCGCAAGATTTATGCCAATATGGCATGCTGTTGCTTGATTGATGGCATCCATAAATAATTTGTAATAAATTATTAACCTTATCCAGGCAACGTTATGTGTAAAAATAGTAGTATACATATTTTAATATAATTCGTAGCAATGATAAATGTTTTATCTTAGGGCTATTGTAATTTATTGAGCTTGGTATGCACAGATGTTTTATAAATAAGCGAGCCACTATAACTAAAGGTATCTATAATAAGCTATATATATATACTAAATGTAGCTTATATAGATTTGGATACCGAAACTATTGGTGCTGTAATCATATAATTAATAATTACATGTAGATCTTTATTTTTATTTTCCTCTTATATGTTTATATGCATACACATATTTACTAGATCTACTTTACTGTGTAAAATATAAATTGAAAAGATTGTTAAGGTAAAATATTAAGTTTCAAATATGCCTCTTGGGTCTAAGACCTTCTGGCAGCTCTCAAGTGAACTTCGAAACTTGAAGCTATGAAAAGTAATCTTGCCATGTAAAAACCGAATTAACATACGCATATTAATGGACATAATGATACTATTCGCAGACATCCATTGAGCTAAAATGGTTATTTAAATTGATAAATAATCACATATAAATTAAAAAAACAAGTAATAATTCAGTGTGTTAAGTCCATCAAGCTAGTTTGACAGGTTGAGTAGGTAATTTGTTGACGGGGATATTTGTTTGTTTTTTCTACAAGATCTCTACATTTTAAGAAACGCCAATATGGTTGAACACACAAACACGTTTAATACACAAAACAATTCACTATTCACTGTTGTATTACACTTTACACAACGCAGGACTTAGATGAAGATTATGCGGTCGTTTTATTATGTCACTAACGTCTTAGGCATGTTAAAACAGAAGTATGTACAGTTACAACGTGAAAGGTTTTTATGAATAAATACTGTTATATTATACTTACACAAGAATCACACCCAGATAAAGATTGTGTTTTTGTTTTCTTTCATTATGTCATTTAGGTTTCAGGCTAAAGCAAAATCACATGTATGTACAGTTACAACCTGAAGCGTTTCTATGAATATGTATCCATTCTTGGCTGAAAGTACTTTCATAAATAGGGCAATCACGATTTCCATTATACATCCGAACAATAAATTACGTTCGTAGTTATATATACCATTGAGACGCGTTCTGAAATTAAGGAACCCCTTCGAGGTATCAGCGGCGCTTCAGATTGTGATATAAGATAGCCCTAGACGACTTCGGTGAGTGTAATGATCCTTTTTGAAACGAAACGATTGCTTGACTAAATGATTATACTTATTTAAACAATCAAGAGCTAATACTCATGAGTCTACTTCCTGATTTCCTAATAACTTATAAATACAAACTATTTGTACGATACATATATACACGTGAATGGTTTTAGTACAACTTATCTACATATAGGGCAGTACATTACAAAATGTACTGTCGATATAATAATTGTATAGCAAAGAAAACACTGTTCTGTAAAATGCAGAAACACACAACCGTCTTATCCTCACGAAAAGCCATACAAACACACAAAATCCTTGCACTGTGCATAACAAGTCATCAGTAAATACTTATTCCTGTTTCACATTGTTTCTTATTTATTTTAAAGAGATTCATGCACCAGTATGAAAATATATACCGTCATCGTTAAGATATCTTTACAAATAATACTAAAAGATCATGTAAACATCCTTAAGACTCTAAGGAATACAAACAAAAACTACACAAAAACATAAATGACCAATTGCATACTTCGTTTTTTCTCTCAATTGTTATCTGTGTCATGAAATTGCCGGTTAATGTCAGATGGCATCTGGCAATAACCGCTTTGTTCTATATAATTACAGTCGTTGCTGTTAAATGGCCGACGCTAAATCAATTACGAGCTCCGCGTTATCAGACATCCCTGAATAAAGGACTTAATCATTTATGTGTTGAGAAATATTGATTTAGTAATTGATCAACAAACAATAAGGTACACACACACATATACATTTACACGCAAGCAACTACTTTATAGATAATTGTTTACACTTGAAAATTAATTTCACAGGTGTAAGCACTGGAGGTGTTTGGCAGACATGGTATTGCTTTTTAAATACAGGTCAAAGAAACCCTCCATATACAGTGAAAATAAACTGATGAAAGGGATAGCCCTCAGATGGCATAGCCTGCAGTGAAATAAAGCAGCCTCGGTTTTATTGAAGCTGTTCATCAATGGTAATGAATGATGCCACACCACTGACGCCCCCTAGCGCATGAGCGGAACTCTATTTTTAGAATGTAAACAACATACAATCCATGATCATTGAGAACCAGAAAAATATAACTACACAATGATGAAGTATGGGGCGACATTTTACAGCCTTATATAAAGTAAAATTAATATACCTTTCAAACTTTCGTCAGTAAACATATAAACAATCCGAGTGAGTTTGGGACTAATCTTATGTGTAGGTAAACTATAATTAACGGCTAACACACATTATAAACACCTAGTGAATATTATGTGTTGCGAAGTGAGTTACGAAAAGTAGCCATACCCGTTCCATAGCTCTATATGTCTATACATCGTGAGAGTAACGGCCCGCACCGAGAAAAAAAGTCACCCTTTCTAATTTATACCCCACCAATACAAAATCAACATTCAACATGTTTGTAATATATTATTTATATTTTTGCTTTCACCACATTTCAACAACTTTAACCCAGTGACTTCCGGCTTGGCCACGGTGTGTCACGGAAGAGAGCCAGCGTAGCCCCCACTCTTAACTGAAGGAATAATAACGTCAATATCAATACATTAAGTACTTTGCACATCATGCGTGCACGTGCACTCAGTAAATGTGTCAGTCAGATTAATATCTTAAATGCGAGTAAAAATTTCTAAAACCTAATGGAAAACATACTAATGTAAAAATCATGTACATAAGTAGAATATTTGTTAACGTGTTATTAATGCACACACGTATTAAATATATTATTCGTTGAGGCATATTTTGTAACGCGTCGCATTAAGACTGTGTTTATTTGGCAATGTCTTCAAATGATTCGCGTCTGTTTCCATTTACATGCAAGCAATAAAAGGTCTTTAAAAGTTAGGTGTATACGTATCTTATAAAATATTCAGAAATATGTATGTAAAAATAAATAATTATATATCCCCATGCGTGTGTACACAGAAGGTCACTGGGAGTACACTGGTGTAACGTGATATACAATGTATATTGGAACACATAATACGGGTATCAGTTGACAATAGCAATTAGCCATTGTTAGAACGATTATCAAATCGCATGCGTTGCATTGCTCTGAAAAAAATAGAGCTATATATACCATCCAATTATAGACTGATAATTGCAATAGACACAACAAGTAATAAATAGTTTAAAAACGTGAAAGTAAATAAGCTTTGAAGGTTTGTTTAATAAGTATGTCGTAGACAAAAGAGCCTTTACGACATATTGTACACTTTCACAGTAAAGCAATATATGAATTTAATACCTGGTCAACTTAAACGTGTTTTTACGTTTTTATACTTCTAACATGTCTATCCCGATAACTATTGGTAACATATTGTAACCGAATGGCCACTTGTCACAATATGATAAAAAGAGATGTTTATTGTTCAGAGAAACCATAATGCAGAAAGGGTCAAATTAAAGGGTCCCATGACAGAATGGCCTACACCAAACAAGGTTTATTAATATAACGAATGATAATCAAGATGAAACGTTAATGCATGAATATATATGTCGTTACATGTACATCGTATTATTTGTACATTAAATGGAAACGATACACGAAATAAAGACTATGTTAGTAGTGACACTATAATAGTAATGCACCAAGATTGAGGTTTACCAAACTGCCTAGGTCATCTGGTCATCAGAACTGTGTATTGTATTGCCGCCTTGCATGTATCAGTGTAATTAAAAAAGTAGGTCTTAACTTCAAGCGTACGAATGCTATTTTATAATTTGAGTATCAGAACTTGGTATGATAATTATTCAATAATGTTGTAAAATCAGAGAAAATACTTTGTTAAAAACTAAAAAAATATATACATAAAGCCGAAATGTCATTGTGCTGTAAACCGAGCAATCACACAGTCAATCAATCAAAAACTACCTAGCCCTCAGCATGTCATCATTCGTGGCACACGGTTCCCTTATTTCCCAGGAGTCTCCAAATGGAGACAATATTGTTTAGTTACGATGGTATTATTACTCTTGATCATCTGCCTAAAGGCATACGCCAGTTATAGTATTTTCCTTGTAGCATTTGTTTGTATTTATGGGTAGTATCCAGACACTTTTTAAATCTACTTCTAAATAGTTAAATACGTGGCTGGTTGTTTCTGCAAGCTGACTTGTCACTGTATGCCAATGGGAGACAAAATCCTGACATGTTGGGTGTCAATGGTACATGTCCAATGCAGGCACTTTTTTAGACATACTACATGCGCCTCACAATCATGTTGTGGAGGTATCCCTTTTTAATCTGTATTTTTCTCGAAAATTATAGCGTGCTTGTTTAACTTGTAAACGGTTGATATAAACAGCTAGTCGTAATACCTACCGTTTAAGAAATCGATGTTTAACAGACAGTGTACGATCAAGCCAATAATTATATACGGTCATGTAAATTATTATAAAAATCAATAATCATCTACACTTCACTAAACTAAATGTACCGTTTGCAAAACCTAATGCCGAAATAATGCGTATTAAGAGACATATTTATTTCTGAAATTAAAACATTTTTGTTGAAGTGTGTACGCTGCCAGGTGTGTATTTGGAGAAAATGAAGGCTAAATTGACAATTTACAATATCAATATGGAAATAGGAAAGACCAGAAGTTGCAGAACAAATTGTATATTCGCGAAATCATCAAGGTATACTGTCATTTAACCTCTTTTTCATAATACAGTTATAATGCAGCAGATGATTACGTTTTTCTACATTAATCTCCCGTATCGCAACGGGGTACTTCCAAACATAATTAAAAGAAAAAGAAATGGTGTTCCCAATGTGTGGCGGGGTAGACCTTATGGTAAAGTAAATCTGTTCTTGATAATTGCATAATTACACATCGCATCTTTTTCGCTATATGCAATTACTACATGTTCTATCGAAATATACGCTTGCGGTGGCCATATGGCGGGAAGCATACTGGGTGATTTATACACCGTGATTGTCAACTTCCAGAAATGTACCAAAAGTAGGACAGGACCACAACCAAGAGTAACTTATCATTTACGTAAGGAACATTGTTAGCAATGTAATCATTACAATATAATTACTTCTTGCTATGAATGTTTGGTTTGTAATCAAGGCAACGGGAAAGTACGCGGCAGCGCTATGATACAATTCTGATGATATGTGAATACATCACTATGTTTTTTTTCTACAAACTCATTACCCTTGTACATGTGTGTTTAAATCCTGTTGGAGATATTCTTGTTTATTATGCGATATCGCTTGCCTTCAGTTAACTTTTGCATGACGTTATGTACACAAACAATATATCATTTAATTTATACAAAACATTGAATGGTGTAATTTTAAAATGCGAATTGTGTCTTTAAAGATATAATAATAATACTAATAATACTAATAATACTAATAATAATAATAATAATAATAATTATAATAATAATAATAATAATAATAATAATAATAATAATAATAATAATAATATTAATAATATAACACGCTATTATAAAATCTACTTTCAGTTAATTATACATGTAGTTTCTGTTTATAACAGCAGTCAGATGCCACCGAAAACAACGGATCTTACATGTACATGCATCGAGCGCATATCCAACTAGTCATTTGAGCGTCACCATCCTACCCTGTCCACTAATTAGTTACATTTTTGTAATAGCGTACTAACGTATAAAATAATAAAAAATGCATTGTTTTTGTAATTGATCTTTGACGTCGCGTCGACGTCTCACAACCGCAACAAGCGCAAATGTCATAGGATTTACTACAATTTATCAATAAAGTCACCCTGATACTATTCTATATAATTACAGTCGTTGCTGATAAATGGCCGACGCTAAATCAATTACGAGCTCCGCGTTATCAGACATCCCTGAATAAAGGACTTAATCATTTATGTGTTGTGAAATATTTATTTAGTAATTGATCAACAAACAATAACGTACAAACCCACATATACACGCACGCTACTTCTTGCACATGCTCAGACACCCATATGTTACAGATTATTGTTGAAACTTGAAAATTAATTTCACTGGTGTAAACACTGGTGGTGTTTGGCAGACATGGTATTGCTTTTTTAATACAGGTCAAAGAAACCCTCCATATACAGTGAAATTAAACTAATGAAACGGAAAGCCCTCAGAAGGCATGGCCTGCAGTGAAAAAGCAGCCTCGGTTTTATTGAAGCTGATCATCAATGGCAATGAAAGATGCCACACTACTGACGCCCCCTAGCGCATGAGCGGAACACTATTTTTAGAATGTAAGCGACATTTTACAGCCGCCACTTATATAAAGTAAAATTAATATACCTTTACAAACATTCGCCATTCAGTAAACATATCAACATTCCGTGTCGGTTTGGGACGTATCTTTTGAATACACATGTAAAAAATGATGTAGGGCTAACATCTATCGAATAGTATGTGTTGCGAAGTGAGTTACGACAAGTGGCTGTTAAAATGTCTTGCCATACACATTTCATAGCTCTATTTGTCTATACATCGTGAGTGTAACGTCCCACACCGATGTTTTGAACAGGAGTACAGGGACAACATTTCTATTTTATACCATATTATTACAAAATCAACCTTCAATATGTTTGTAAAATATTATTTGTATTTTTTGCATTTACCAATTTTTAACAACCTAAAATAATCTGAAGGAGTAATAATGTCAATATAAATTTATAACGTACTTTGCACATCATGCGTGCACGGAGGGGTACTTTGCAAATCGGATTACTATCTTAAATGCGAGTACAATGTTCTAAAACATAATGGACACCATACTAAAGTGAAAATCATGTACATACGTAGAATATTTGTTAACGTGTTATTAATGCAAACACTTAATAAATATATTATTATTTGAGGCATATTTCAACGCGTCGCATTAAGACTGTGTTTTATGGCAATGTCTTCAAGTGTTTCGCTCATGTTTCTATTGGTTTGCAAGCAAACAAAAAGTCATACAATAAAATAAATAGTTGTATACGTATCTTATAAAATATTCAGAAGTATGTATGTAATAATAAATTATGATATATCCCCATGCGTGTGTACACAGAAGTTCAATGGAAGTACATCGGTGTAACTTGATATATAATGGAACACATAATACGGGTATCAGTTGACAATAGCAATTAGCCATTGTTAGAACGATTATCAAATCGCATGCGTTCTTCTGAAAAAAATAGAGCTATTTATACCATTCAATTATAGTATAATAATAAAATAAATTAAATATAAGTATATAATGCACCAGGATTGAGGTTTAACAAACTGTCTAGGTTATCTGGTCATTAGTACTGTGAACTGTTTTGCTGCCTCGCATGTATCAGAGTAATAAAATGTAGGTCTTTACCCCAATCATACAAATTGTATTTAATAGTAGAGTAAGAACATTTCAAAATAATTATTCAATTATGCTGTAAAATCAGAGAAAGAGACTTTGTTAAAAAACCAAAATATATATACGTGTAACCGAAATGACATTGTGCTGTAAACCGAGCAATCATACAGTTTATTAATAATTAATCAATAATTACCTAGCCCTCAGCATGTCATCATTCGTGGCACCCTGTTCCCTTATTTCCCATGACTCTCCAAACGGGGACAATATTGTTTAGTTACGATGGCAGTATTACTTTTGATCATTTGCCTAAAGGCATATGCCAGTTCTGTTTTTTCCTTGTAGCAATATTTTGTATTTATGGATAGTGTCCAGACGCTTTTCAAATCTTCTTCTAAATAGTTAAATTCGTGGCTAGATGTTTCTGCAAGCTGACTTGTCATTGTATGCGAGAAAACATACTGATACGTTGGGTGTATTCAGTTCAAAATTATATGTCAAATGCATGAACACATTTTAAGACATACTACATTCGCGACACAAGCATGTTTTAAAGGTTAACCATTTTAATATGTAAATTGTCTTAAAACTTCTAGCGTGCAGATTTAACTTTAAAACTGTTTACTGTGTTCGGGAATCAAAAGTTTAAACGGACGGTGTACGGTCTTGCCAATAATAATATACGATCATGTAAATAATCATAAAACTCATCATCTAGAGGGATAGTTTAGATTTTTTTCTCATTGTAATGCCCAAATCGTGCTCTGATGACTTTAACAAACTATTAAAATGATAACAGGAAAACAATACGAATGGAAACACGTGTGGTCCAATATATCCTTTCTGTGTGTTAAAACTGTAAACATATTTAAGTTACATTGTGCCACCCATAGTCATTTATATTAAAGAGCGATGAAGCCCGCGATTAAAAAATCTGTATAACCAATTTGCATGTTCTGTTTTAGTATGTTGTATTAAAAAGACATGTTAGTAAAAAAATCTAAAAGAAATCGTTGAAATGTGTACGCTGCGAGGTGTGTGTTTTACATGTACATGCACATATGTTATGCATTTGGAGAATTTAAAGGCATGCTGGACATTTTACAATATCAATTATATTGAAATAAGAAATACTAGAATTTGCGGAACAAGTGGCATCTAGGCGGAATCATCGCGGCAACTGCATAAGGTATACTCTCATATAATTTCTTTTTAATATATATTAACCTATAAAGATAAAGTTGAGACGTATATCGCGTCAGGCTTTTTCCCCAAACAGAACTGCAATGCAAATATGTTGTTCCCCATGTGTGACGGGGGATACATGATGATAAATTTGATTTAATTTATCATTACCATAATTGCAAATATCCTAAAACATCTTGAAATTAATATATTACAGTGCGCAGTTCTTTTACAATATACAATTACTATATCTTCTATCGCAATATACGCTTGCGGTGGCCATATGGCCGGAAGCATACTGTGTGATTTATACACCGTGGTTGTCAACTTACAACCAGAAATGTACCAGATGTGTGATAGGACAATAACCAAGAGTAATTTATCATTTACGAAAGGAACATTGTTAGTAATGTAATCATTACAATATAATTACTTCTTGCTATACAATATTGGATTGTAATCAGGGCAACGAGCAAGTACGCGATAGCGCATTTTTTATATAATTCTAATGATATGTTAATACGTTTATTAAAGTAAACTCTATAAAACACTGATGAAAGGGAAAGCCCCCAGGAAGCATAGCCTGCACGAGAAAACAGCAGCCATGATTATAAACCCATTACACATTACAACAATGTCATTTGTGCATCAAAATTTGTTCCTTGTCGACTTCTTCACATATTTTGATAGCACAAGTACGTTAAGTACAGGTATAGGATAATTAACAAAAACATTGTATTTTTCTTATTGATCTTTGAAGCAATAAATGTTTACGTTACACAAATGAAGTTTCTGATATTTAACAATACTATTCAATACATGTATATTACAAGATGCTTTATTGGCACAACACATAGTTATATGAGCACAATCGCTCTTAATGCAATCTTATATTTATCAGTTTGCCATTGTCGTCTTGGATTTGAAAACATGATTCACAAAATATTTTATATAGAAGATATAACAGAGAAATACATTTAGAAATTCCTATTCTCGTTCTTTCCATGGCAACTACACACTGTTTGATAAATATACTGTGCTGACAATCGCTATCATTGCCGCCGGGTAAATTATAACATGCAGTTCACATTGAGGAACAATAGTGTCTAAAGAGAGTGCACCATATATCACTACTGTGTCTGTGATCTACAACTTAATGTTTCAGCAGAGAACGGAGAAATGCACTTTAAAACGAACATGTTTTGAACCAGAAATCGAGTTGACTTAGAAAAGTATACGTGTAAAATGTTGTGTCTTGTTTGCCAGACCATAATTTAACACTTGCTTCTATACAGATATAATGCCGTTCACAACAAGAGGTGGTCATTACTAAAGTCCACTTTCGATTACGCTAAAATAGCGTTGCAATGTATACAAGTTTGTTCGCATAAATAGGCTTAGAATTGCCTTGCATAAAACTGTGTGCTAAAATTAAATATGTTCCTCATTTTTATAAATGATACAGATGTTATTTTGTTGTTCAGCTTCGCAAATAATGACACACTCGTGTGACATAGCCAGTTTGTTCTCCGCAGTGACGGGTTCAGACTGTGCTATTGACGTCAGAGCACGATAGGAAACCCAGTCAAATACATGCAATGTTCTTGACAAGTTTGACAATTTGGTTCCACGACGCTTTCATGTGTAGAAACAAATGCATGTTTTGTTATTAGTATTTAGAGAAATCGTTTTTTACAAGCACGCGAAAGAATGTGCGGTTGAAGGACTTTATATGATACCACGTCAATAAGCGGAAAATCCATTGTGTTGCAATGTCCTTTGTAGTGGAAACGTACGCAACACACTGGCATTTTTAGAAACAGTTTATCAAACATAATCCATGCACAATCGTATAACTATTGTCCAATAAACACAGTTGTCAGTCTTACTAAGGGCTTGGTCTTCAACCAATAATATTATACAATTATTTACTAATTAGCTGGAAAATATGCTGTGATATGGACCAACAAATTGTTATTGGCCGTAGCGATTGTTGCGAGGGCGACACTTTAAAGACTCTAATGGTACGACATCAACATTTTTGTACTAAATACATATCATAATCTTAATACCTACACTGAAAAACACTTCCTAAAACATAAGTATTTACGTATGGACAAGGGTCCGTAAAATTTGTATTGGTTTATTAGCGCTTAAAATATAACACCATAGTTTGTTTACAACTGCCAACAATCATATTCGATTGATTGTTTACAAGCGCTTTCGGCATTCGCCGCATTGTATCGGTAGTAAGCAAATAGCGGTGACGTAGACTGTCACGTGACAATTGTAAATACGCTTCGAAAACAATAGCGACTGGAAAACGAATTAACAAGACTTTTTAGTCTGATATATGCCGTTGACGTCATCAATATCTATGTTTTCGCTATATTTAGATATTTGGTAATCCATTCCGATAATCACCGAGGATTCCCGAATTATTATCGGTAAAATAGGATGCTGCTTGATCAGTCAGAATGTAAACAGAGCAGCAGTTGAAACAAATCGTTCTATGTAACTGCCTGCGTGTTACATTGAAACTATATTTTGAAAACATCTTTATAAATGGTTGGTTTGTATAAATATGTATTGATATCTGTAAAATATTAGACTAATTAAGACGGATATAGTGACTTAAAGAGTAAGTATACATTTCTTTAAACAAACAAGATTACTGCTCGCGTGCTTCGAGCTAATGTACACAAAAACGTAGTCGAAATATAAAATAAAACGACATTAAATACCCACTTCCAAGATTTGTTTTGACTTGTGTTATCTGTGTCATGGTTAAGCCGTATAATGTCAGATGGCATCTGGCAATTATCCGTTTTTGTTTACTACAATAAAAGTCATTGATGTCCAATTGCCGACACTAAATTAATTATGAGCTCTGCTATATTGGTCGACTTCAATAAAGGACTTACGGTATTATGATAAAAATATGCTTATTGATCCAAAGTTGTCGTTAAGGAAACTCCCCTGCGTTCTGCATGGTAATTTGGGTCAAGAAACGTCATCTATGTTCAAAGGAAATACATTGGGTAAAATATATAGATTTGACTAATAAACTCTTGATTACAATAGCACTAAACCATTTACAGCCATAGCACAGAAATGAGCACATTTTATTCTAGCATTATTTGATATCGTCGATCTTTATAGGTTATTAAACACAGAGACTATACGGAACCGGGTACCGGCTTCTATAATTCAGCAGATCTGTTAACATTATTTAAAGCTGAAAACTTGAAATATAACGCAATTCCAATTTCCAAGCAACGAAAAACACTTTAATATAACTTTAAGGTTAAACTGCTTTTAACCAGTAGGCAGCAAAAAACTGATTAAAACATGGTTGTGATTATTCCAGTTAGAAGGGACGAACCTTTGAAGAACCCGGTTTTAGTTTCACAAGTTAATTGTGTATGACAATACAATTTGCTACGTACATGCCTTATTAAAATACAATTATTGACTGCCTATATAGTAAAAGTCATTGATGTTTAATTGCCGACTATAAATTAAATATGAGCTTTGCTACATGTATATCGGTCGAATTGAGTAAAGGACTTGCTGTGTTATGCGTACAGAAGCAGTGCTTATTAGCCCATGGTTGTCCTTAAGGGAACTTTTCTGCGTTCTGTATGGTTATTTGGGGGGAAGAAACGTCATCTATTTCTCCACGAGGCACATAACGTAATATTACTAACTCTAGTTACTGTATTACTAAACCTTTTACAGACGTAATACAAAAACGCACATTATATCTAAGCAGTCCAATCAGTAAAGTTGCTTCTAAAAGCAGAGACAATACGGAACCGGATATACTGGCTTTGATAATAAACGTATCGACAAAACTTTGACTAACGTCCGATGCCCGACAATATGGCATTAAACTACGATTAACCCCATTGCGTGTGTGCGGAAAGGTCAATGGAAGTACAGTGTAAACTGACCGATACTGAAAACAGAAAAATGTGGGTATCAGTTGCAAATTACAATTAGCCACTGTAAGAACGATTTTCAAATCGCGTGTTCTGCTCATAAAACACAGAGAACATTAAATATGCAAACATAATATGCAATAGAGACAACGCAGAATTAAAATTTCTTATACATGTAGTATTCAAGTAAGTATTATACTAAGCATTGAACATTATTGTTTATAGATTTATATGCAACACAATGTAATAAGTTTTACGGTTATGGTACAACGTAAAACACGATCATAAATGAAATTGATTGATAATTAACACAATAGTTGCATTATATTGCTATTGTTTCAATTTAAAAAAAGGTAATTAAAATAACACGAAAATATGTACGTAAATATGTACAAGTAGGTAATAAATGTTTATTTGAGTGTATGTACGTTAAATGGAAACGAGGCACGAATTAAGACTATTATAGCAGAAGTAACAGTCTGAATGAATATCAACTATGAATATACCAGGAATGAGGTATAACAAACTGCGTATCACATCTGGTAATTAGTTCTGTGTAGTGTGTACTGTAATGCCGCATCGCATGTATCAATGTAATAAAAAGTAGGCCATAACCCTAATCATCTTACTGACATTAAAAATAGAATATGGCAACATGTTAAAACATAATTCATAATTGTTTTAATATCAGGAAAACAAGCATTGTTAAAAACGTGTTGCCAAAGAAATACATGTACACCATTGTGTTGTAAACAATCAGTAAGTTTATTTATTAATCAATGCATTATTACCTAGAGCTCAGACCGTCATGATCTGTTCCACACTGTTCCCTTTTTCACACAAGAACATGATGATGTATTTCTTTTTGTATCTATTAAAACGGATTTCGTATCGCGTCAGGCTCCATTCATAAAATTAATATGATGTAAAAATGATTGACCCAAAGTGTTAAGGGATAAATTGTCGATTAAGAGATGATCAACAACGTTAATGCAATTTCTGGAAAGAGTATGTATATTTTAACCCCATTTCAATACCCTGCCAACAAAAACACAATTCGTATTTTAAAAATCGTTAATCAATATTTTCGAAATCATTTCTTTTAGTGCGCAGTTGTTTCGCTAAATGCAATTACTACGTGTTCTATCGAAATATACGCTTGTGGTGGCCGTATGGCCGGAAGAATACTATGTGATTAATACACCGTGATTGTCAACTTCCAGAAATGTACCACAAGTGTGACAGGACAATAGTTAAGAGTAATTTATCATTTACGAAAGGAACATTGTGAGTAATGTAATCATTATACTATAATTAATTCTTGCTATACAATATTGGATTGTAATTACGGCAACGGGCAAGTGCGAGGTATCGCAATGATACAATTCTGGTGATATGTTAATATGTTGCTAAATGTAAACTTTAAAATCTCCTTACTTTTGTACGTGAACGTAAAATATGCGACCTCACAAAGGGTCATTTGCCTAAACTTAAGTCAACTACTAATGACATCATGTACACAAACTCAATATTTCATAATTGAAAACATTCTAATTTGTTTGACGTACTTCTAAAATACGAATTACGTCTTTACACATGTACATAATTTTATTATAATAATACTTATTATAACAATCGTACATGCTAAACTGAAAAGTAATTTTATGTAATTATAGTTGTTCTTTATAAGAGCAGTCAGATGTCACCGAAAATAACTGACTTTATACGCAATCAGCGCATAACCACACTGTCAAAATATTCTTCTGTTCATTTTTCTGTATACATATTAACAGCGAATAATTACGTGAAGTATAACAGATTTCTCATAACAAAACATGGCATTGTTGTTATTGAACTTAAGATAAAAATAACTGAATGGATGAACAACCTATTTTTCTGATATTTAACATTACTTTTCAATATATTACAGGATGTTTTACTAGCACAAATACTCTAAATGTATAACCTAGAAAATGTATCAGACGAGTGTTAAGTATTTTCCATCATCAGCATGTTTCAAATTGCTCTTCAATGTATAACTTAGAATATGTATCAGTTTTAATTTTTCTTAATCTGGTTTCATGTATATTTTTTCACGTACCAATTAGTGTCCTACGTTTGGACATAAAGACATATTTCACAAAATAATTGATGTACACTATATAACAAGAGACCTAAATTCGGAAATTCCCATACTTTCCATGGCAACTACACACTGTTTGATATATTTAATGTGTTGACAATCGCTAGCTTTGCCGCCGGGTAAATTATAACATGCAGTTCGTGTGAGTTTACATTGTGAAACAATGTTGTCCTAGAAGAGTACACTATCTATCACTTCTGTGTCTGTGGTCTACAACTCTTTTTTCAGCAGTGGACTTGGGAATGCACAGCAAAACGAACATGTTTAAAACCAGAAATAAAGTTGACTTAGGGATGTAAACGTGTAAAGAATAAAATATGTGTTGTTTGTTTGGTAACACATATAATAACACATGTTTCTATACAAATTTAATGCCGTTAACAACACAGATATCGTACGAAAAGACAGTCATTAGTCCATCCCACTTTTTGATAACGATACGTTAGTGTTTGTATTGCTAACAAAGTTCTAGCTGTCATAGAACTGTATACTATAATTAAAATTTTTCTTCATTTTTATAAATGCTTATAATGAAATTTCGCCGTTCTGATTCGCACATAATTGACACACCCGTGTGACATAACGCTGAGTTTGTTCACAGCAGTGACTGGTTCAGATCTGTGCTATTGACGTCACAGCACGGTAGGAAACCAGTCAAATACATGCAATGTTCTTGACAAGTTTGACATTTTCTTAAATGTGTCGGAAACAATTATGCATGTTTAGTTACATTAGTATTCTGAGAAATCTGTCTTAACGAACACGCCAAAGAAGATGCGGTTAAAGATGATCAGCCTGTATCGTTTAGGTCAGAATTGTTTGCATCTTACATTTTAACAAATTTTACCTTTTGAAGCTGTGAAACCCACTTCCGTGGATATGATAAACTGCCAAAAGTTATTCATGCATGTATACATATTACAAAACAAATGAATTGGTTGAAAAAGTGTGTCCCACAGATTCGGCTTTGACCCATTGCGTCGAAGCTGTTAAATAGCTTGACTACAATCGTTACTATCAGTTAACTCGATGGTGCAGAGGTAACGCATCCGTATATGTGCGAGAGGTCCCGGATTTAATTCCCGGCTCCTGCAATAGTTTTATGTTTGATTGTTTGCTGCTGTTGTGTTTCTACTGTTTGGTCCAAAACACATTACATTGTCACAAACTTTTGCAATTTCTTTTGCAATTTTTATTTATTTAGTATACTTAATATATTGCAAGATGTCATGTCGTTTTTAAAGGTATATAGATACAGACCTAGTATTTTTAAAGGAGTTTGTTTTTATATCAGTACCTCGCCAATAAGCAAACAATCCGGTTTGTTCATTGTCCTTTGTATTGAGCACATTAACAACGTGTTATAATTTGAAAGAACAGTTTATTCAAAGCAATTTTCATGCAAAATATTATATGTATTCCGTCATATGGAATATGGCTCATAGAGTTCATATAGCCCAAACGCTGTTGTACGTTTTTTGTGTTTTTAGTAACTTAATGAAGTAATAAATATGCTACTGTAGGCGACTTTTAGTGTAAAACAATCAATCAAATATTTTATTTCAACTCCATGCAATGTAAAACATTTTATATTGCGGCTATTCCCTTTAGCGTAACAGGCGCATATGTTGATATATAATGGTTTCTGTATGAAGCGTGTTGACATGTCAATACTTCGCCAGCATATGCAAAGCAATAAATATATAGATTAAATATGTTTGCTACTCTTCAAAGCAATGATCTTTAAGAATTTTCCTACGATATATACAGTTTGAAGACGTGAAAATATTGATGACACGTATATGATTTATACGTATAAAGCGAAACATTACACAACGTACTTGTTTTTGTGTAACAATAGGACTCCATGTTTCCATTCTTTTTGGAAAATACGTTTATATGGTCACTGAGTATTTCCAATTCATATCCGAACTATAACGTTACTAGTTCAATGTCTTTTGAGACACGTTCTGAAATTCTACAAGACCTTTGAGAAATCGTCGGCGCTTTGGGTTACAATTTCAGATAACGTACATGTACGTAACTAAAAAGATTTATATGGGTGGAATGACCTTTCATTCGTCCACCCTAAGACAAAACAACAACAACAAAGAAATAGAACAAATGCCTTAATAAAAATATTATTGTAAATATATATTTATCAGATTTTTCCATGAAACCAGTTGGGGTTTATCCAAAACTGTTTTTTAAATATAATTTTATAAATAAAACATAAACGACTGTTACATGTATTATGTGAGTGTAATATGTAATAAAGGAGAATATTCTGAAGAAAAACAGATCATCCAATTGACATTATTGCGCGTAGCAGTTAAAAGGAGAGTAAGGAAAGTGCACACAAGCAAGGAAACCATATACATACTGTAAATACACTACTCCATGATTTGTTTTAACTCTTAATTGTAGTATGTGTCATGATTAGGCCGTATGTCAGATGATATCTGGCAAGTATCCGTTTTTGTTTAATATAATGACAGTCATTAATGTCAAATTGCCGAAACTAAATGAATTATGAGCTCTGTTATATCGGGCGATCTGAATAAAGGACTTACGTTTAGGTGCAAAAATATTGCTTATTTGTCTACGCTTGTCGTTAAGGGAACTTCCGTGCGTTCTGCACGATAAATTGGTACATCCATCGTCCAAAGTAATACATACGCTAATATTTATGGCTTAGCCTAATATAACTCTTATGACAGTATTACTAAATCTTGTACATCCATAACACAGGAAAACGCACTTTTAGCATGTTTATCATCGATGATCACCAAAGGGGTTACTAAAAGTAGAGACCGGATAGGGCCGGTTACCGGCTTTGGTTATTAGGTAATTCTGTGACTAAAACCTTGGTTTTTCTTTATACCATAATATTTAGCTAAATACGTGAAAAGATACATGTTAAAACTTAAAAAGGAACTCGACATCCCATTGTCGCATTCTGTTAAACGATACATTCCAGCCAGTATTTACGACCATTTGAAGAGCCCGTTTTAGTTTCCCAAGTTAACTGTAAATTGTTTACTGCTACTAAGCTTAGTTGACTTTGTTCATTGCCATAAAATGCAGCAGATAATGTGAAATAATTAATTATTGAATCACACTGTTAGCTTGTGTCAATGACTGAACCTGTCCTTTGTGATAAAAGCAATTTCAGTGGATTTTAAACAATCAACTGTATACTAAAATGAAAGCGCATCATTATCACTATTGACCGTTATCTAAGAAGCCCATACAATCACCACAATGAGACATTAGCTATTGAGGAGGGAATACGCATTGCGTGGCTGTGTTCAGTCACCAATTTAGGTAATAACAGTCTTATTTATGTTTGTGTCTGGTCGTTAAAAAATTGATAACAGGCGTCCACATTAAAGGTCCTGCATAAGTGGACATATTTGACATTCAACATATTAAGACGGCAATTATTGACAGGTTTTTAAAATAATAGTTAATACTGTCCGAACGCTGCAAACTAAAATCGATTTACCTTTGTCGTTTTAACAAACTGTTTTTAGTGTTTATATATACAATCTGAAATATATAAACTAGGTATTTTAATAGCGAAAATAATCGTCGCATTTATTTTATGCAATGACATGGTTGTTGTAAATACTCAAATTTTACAAACCAATGTACATGTATGTGTTAGCCATTGGACCGCGCGTTTATAAACAATAAGAATTGCATAATATATACTATGTAATATTGGTTCCATTTCTACAACGTTGGGGTGGGGGCATTTGTAAACCTTTATACGAGTAGTTTTGAATTTTGTATTGATGGGGGAACGGACATGGACTTAACCATTTCACTTGCTTAGTGAAATTACTGTGCTACATAATCAAATACTATATTTATTTCAATTAATTTATGTTCCCACTTCTACTTTGTCAAGCTGAAAGATGACATCCAAGTCTCTTAGGACAACACTTTATTTGACTCGCTCCGAACTGAAGCTAACTTAATAAGGGGTTGGACAAATTGCCTACGCACACATAGTCGATTATATGTCTACATTGACGTGCCTGCAAACTGTACACTTGGTTCTTTATTAACAATGACATTTGTGCAGTTCTATACTTATTTTTTTGAAAGCAAAAAAACAACAACAATAAGTTGGGATGTGTCTGAAATTCATGTTGACCTGTAAGTGAAAACTCTAAAAATGACATGCACATTTGTATAGCAAAAACAACAAGAATTGGTGTGTTAATAAAGGTATTTCACTAAAAACCAATCATTTCACCATTCGAGCATTGCCCTACGCAACACAATTCAGATGGTGATTATTAAAATATATTTGCGGTGATAAGAAACAATGACATGACCATGTGCAACTGGCCTATATACAAGATGTACATCTACGGCTCTTTTTACGCAGTAAAGTATCAAAATACGACACAATAAAAATAAAAATATTATGTTTGTTCAAAAATAAATCGGTGAATCAATCAATCGCCAACTGTATTGTGATTATTACCTTGCCAACAGCATGTCATCCTTTGTTGCACGATGCACGCTATTTCCCTATTTCCCAGGAGTCTCGAAAAGAGAAAATATTGTTCCGTAACGATGCTTTATCGTCTGTATGTTGACATATGTCAGTTCTAAAGATTGTCTCGTATGGTATATTCAGGAAGTTGCTTACAACTTCACTAGTTAGTTATGCTGGTAGAAAGCATGTCAATCTCACACATTTTTATACTGCTCATTTTGCAACACATACGTGTTTGTTTCTGCAACGAATGTTGCTGTGAAACAAACTACTGACACGTGCAGTTGCTTACGACAAGTCACACAGGAGTGCATTCAGCCCTTGGCTGCGGTTCAATGTAAAGGAGTGTCTTCCTGATAATGGAAAATATGATATGTTTTATGTGTGAAATATCAAAATCATAAACACATATATTTAAGTGAGTACAACAATGTTTCTGTGAAAATCTAAAACTATATGAAACCGATTAAACGTTAAGAAATACATACATTTGGGTATTATACATACAACTGGTTGGTTTACCACATCAATATGCAATATGAATCCAATAATCATAAAATACACATTTCCACACATACGATTATAATGTCAAGAGAAGAAATACCGGGATAAAAGCACAGGGGGACAAACAAATATCAAGGCAAACAGATTATCTTAATCTCAGTTTGCCTCTAAGCCATGTACCCTTTCAAAAAAAAAACAACCTTAATATGATTATGTTTTCCATTTGTTTTTAAATTAAACTGATGAAAGGGAAAGCCCTCGAGAAACAAGGCCTGCATGAGAAAATAGCAGCCTCGGTTTTATTGAAGCTGTTAATCAGAGGTAATGAAAGATGTCACACCACTGACGCCCCCTTGCACATGAGCAGAACTCTATTCTTAAATGTAAACAAACATACAATCATTGATCCCTGAGTACCAGAAAAATAAAAGTACACAATGATGCAGTACGGGGCGACATTTTACAGCCGCCACACAGGCAGCTAACATTACTTAAACACTCGTTCGCTTTGGGCTCCATTTACGAACAAAATTATGTTACTACCCTTTTGAAAGAGAACACAATTTTAAGTAATAATAACTGTCATCAAATTGTTGCCATTTCGTTATATTGTTAAACAATATATCAATACCCTGATAACAATAATTACATAATTTATATATTGTATGAGTGAATCCTTTCTTATATATTGACTGCGAATTGTTATATGCAAATACCACATGTATATCGACATGTACTCTAGCAGTAACCATATGCCCGGCAGCATACTGTTTGATTAATACTCAATCATTGTCACCTCTCATAATTCTACTAGAAATGTACTGGTTATAACGGAGTGTAATTTATCATTTACAGGATGAACAGTGTCAGCAATGTAATTATAAGAATACAATTACGCATTTTTATCAATTACTGATCTAAATCCACGACAACTGTCGTATTTGCGCCGAAGATGTTATACAATGCATAGTTCCGCAATTTTACAATAACCTCCAATTTTTGTAGTAGTCTTTTGTTCGTGTGATAATGTTTATCATAAACAGGATGTACGCTTTCTCTTGTATTAACTATTTTGACACGCGGTACACTCTTTGAGCCATATTTGACGTTCATTTCGCTATAGCTCATATGTGAAACATTCAATGCCAATTAGCGCAAACCAATATTCGATATTTTAAAATCGTTTACATAGCAACATTTGGGTTGTACAAATCACATATTACTTGTACGGCACACACTGTTACGTGCAAGATTTTAATAAAAAATTACTAAAGATATATGTTGGTTTTAATTAATATATTCTATCCTTGTCTCAGCAGCATTTATTCTAATTATTTCAACATGTCCATTTTTGTCCTTTATTTAGACTGTACACACATTTCCCTAATCATTTATTAGACACAGTGAAATCATTATCTTGTTTAAAAATGTTGTGTTCCCACATTTTCAACTACATACTGTTTGATAAATTGACATTCAATTTGGTTAGCACTGTTTCTGGGTAAAACAATATACGCACTCTAGAATTCGAACATAGAACAGTCTGAAAGAAAAATGAGAGAATAGTATTTTAAAGATGATTAAGTGTTTGCATGTATTATTAAACATAACATAAATGTTCTGTTGTTCTGTTTGTTTGTGACATTTATTTTGTAAATGGCCATTCAAACACATGCAACATTCTTGTCAGTATAAAATGTATGTACATTGTATAACCAATGTACACTATAACTTTCTAACATGTAGTAATCAATGACTGTTATGTATTATTCTGAAGGATATACGTTAATAAAAACTGCAGCAATTAGCCGTTTAATAAGTTAGTATTATACAAGTAGTTGCTTCTTAACTGTGATATGGACAATATGCTCGTATTCTGTGATATTGACCTAATGTCCTTATTGACCAAGGCATTTATCATGCGGCATGTATTTCAAGGTCATATAATAATATACTATGAACTCATAAAAACGTGTCGAATCTAATTTTCTTTCGTAGAGAACAAATCAAAGATGCGTCATTTTAGTTATCCATTTTCATTTGTACATTGTATCAAACCATATATAAAATTACACGAATGCGTGCTATTTTTAACCACATCTGTCTCTTTATCTTAATGATTATAGAAGTAGCTTAATTCTAGCTTAATATTGCAGTATAATCACCCTTCTGATTTTTTTTTCAAAAAGTGTTGTACATTTTTGCTGTGTTTAAATCTTGCAGTCTAGCCAACATTGTAATTGATTGATATTTTCAAAAAGTGTTTTATATTTATGTTATGTTTAAATTTCACAGTCTAGCCGACATTGTAATTGATTGATATTTTCAAACAATGTTTTACATTTATCTTTTGATCGAGCTAGACAATGCACAAGCCATGATCCAGTTGCCCCTCAAATCTAGGTCATGTCGGGAAGTCGTCAGTCGCTAGATGAGTAAAACGGATAGTACTGACGAAGAATGGAACGCTGGTAAGATGCCTGACCATCGTGAAATAACATAATCAGTATTGAATAGCGGTGTAAATGATCATCTTACCGACCGATCAACCAGGTCACCAACGAACCAACTGTTACAGTTCTGTTATTTATAATAAATATGTGTCCTCAATCATACGGTATCATATCGTTGGCTTAATATCAAAACCTCGTATGGACATTTTTTCAAATTTTACAGGAGATACATTTTATTATCTCAATAATTCAGTTTTAGTTAAAAGACTTAACAACTTTTACCAAACATATAAAATTATATCGTTTAACAGTTCCAATGTTGCTTTTTATAATTTGTTGTATATTTAGTGTGAAAATGAATATTTGCGAAATATACGACATTTTGTCAATGGCTTTTCCAATTTTTTTTAAATTTATATACGATATTTTAATTTAAAAAAACTATAATAAGTAATAAGAAACACCACACATATTTGGCTTTCCAAACACTTTACTTCAATTTGATGTGGATATACAAGCGCGTGTCCAGACATACGCAAATATGCACGAGCGTATACTTGTTTAGAAAAAAACGTAAATGCATGAAAGGTTCAAATATGCAATAAAATTGAATAATTTAAGGCGGTTAGACATAATTTCACTTAGAATCGATCTTAAAATGTTAACATGCAAAAGCATTGACGTTTATGTTTACATACTTTTAAGATTACTAGTGTACTAGTGTTGTTAATATAAAAAGTAATAGTTTAAATAATAATAATAATAATAA
>Ga0224511_10000054_pt1 | contig 37562 bp, 33 predicted proteins | sample SF_May12_sed_USG_2_FD_169988 | JGI IMG/M metagenome (GOLD analysis project Ga0224511, IMG submission 169988) | Sediment microbial communities from San Francisco Bay, California, United States - SF_May12_sed_USGS_8_1 | ecosystem: Environmental > Aquatic > Marine > Sediment | place: USA...
CCCCCTGGCGTATTTGATGCGCTACAAATCAACTATAACAATGGCAATCCTTGTTTTGGTATTAACACATACACATTTAGAGAATTACGTAGTTTTAAAATATACTAAAACCATAATTAAGACATCATTCTCATTGTATTATTGAGAAAACATGTGGTCATGAGACTTAGTTTGTATGTGAATGCGTCTAGAAGTGAAGTATACATGTATGTGTGAAAGCATATAATGTAAACAGTCGACGTGACCTGCAAAGTCACACAAGAATGCTTTTTAGCAAATAAAAATCGTTATATCCATTTAAAAGGGGTGTCACAACATGGTTTCAATAATAATAATAATAATAATAATAATAATAATAATAATAATAATAATAATAATAATAATAATAATAATACTTAACGAAGGTAACATTTAAACATATAAAGCACAAAATACAAAATAGGTCTTATAAAATAAAATCAACATCATAATGACATGACAATTTAAATAAGGCCAAATAAAAAGATGTCTGGTTCCGGTGACATGCTTTAAAAAAGTAGGGTAGGGAGGTCGGTTTTTTTAATAAAGCTGGGTGAACTGTTTTATTTTTAAATTTTTGTTTCATATCGTTTGCGTTAAATGTGTAACTTGATGTTGTTTGCGTTCTAGCTGGTATTAGCCATGCGTGATTATAGTCTCCTGTATGTTACACTATAGACCTAAGCTTTTTATGTAACATTTGGCTCTTTAGTCGCCCTCTGTAGCATGCTAACCTAACTGCAAGGTAAAGGGAACATTTTAACCTATAACCCATTTATGTGGCTTCATTATTGCAGAGGACCTAAATGTTCAGGTTAGGAAAGCTTTTCGGTTTCCAAAGGTGAACTGATTCTTTATGTAAATGTTATACATGTATATAAAGAAAATATCACCGTCTAAAAACGAGACCATTTTCGGTGCTTGCTATGACTAGTATATATATATAGTAATTATGCAATTATATGGCAAAATCATGGGTTGTATCTAACATTAAAAAGTTTGACTGAATATCTGCGTAAAAAGTAGTCGCAAGGAATGCTTTATATATACGCTGAATTCTATAGGGCTGCGATAAGTCGTGCAGTTATTTCATTAAAAGACAGTTAATATGAGGTTTGGGTTCGATTCTTGCCACAAGATCTAGTGGGTAATGGTAAAAACTCAGTTAATAGACGGCTGTTTTAAATATCTTAAACCCATACTGTGCTTTTTCATTCTCTAAATCAAATGGTTCTAGGTTTGATAGATTATTATATAAAATATCCAACAGCTCTGTTCCAGAAATGAACCAGCACTCTAACGCAAACATCTGTTTACAAACAAACAAAAAGATTGAATATCCAATGTTTCAAAATCAAATAATTGACATATATTTCTATTTTCAAAATTTACTTTTCCTCATTCAAGACAACATACCATAGTTTCAAAATTGAAGTTAAAATGATCAAGTTTTTGTTTATTTTTAGAATGTTTACATGAACGTTTCAAAAACGTTCTTAGAATTTTTCTTGCATATTGAGTAAAAAAAATCGGACCATCGTTTTTTCGTATTCAAATGATAAAAAGTTTATGGTCGGATGGAAAAAAAGGTAGGGTCGGGTCACCGAAACCAGACATTTTTTTCGCCTAAATAATTGTTTTATTTCTTTAAGAGCCATGGGCGTATTACTAGTAATTAGTCACAGACCTGTGTCTATGAGTTTTGACCTAATGAAAATAATTAAGATTACACACAGATAAATATTTCATTGCAGAGTTGAATAGAATACAAAAATGTTTAATATGAACATTGCAGTGGAATGATCACAGTAATATTGTGAGAAAGCATTTTAAGTGCATTCATTAAAACATTTTTGTTGAAATACTTGCATTTGTATTTATTAAAGTACGGACAAATAGTGCATTGGTACGGACAAGTTGATTTTTAAAACCACTTGTCTAGCTGTTGACAAGTATATATGTTTTTTTAGATTTCGCCAACCATGATGGTAAGCACATGTATACAAATGTATATAAAATAATACATTTGTAATATCGACATATTTTTACAATATGCACTTCTTCTGTGAATCACAAACTTAATATTTCGAAATTATAACAAATTCTTGTTGTCTTAATTTAAATCAGTTTTTTAAATAACTCTGTTTACTGATCTCGTCATCTTGATGACTTCAATTATCTGGTTCAATTTATTTTTGGTATGTAAGCGGTATATAGGTGGGTGAAGACTTTCACTACTTTAATGTAGACTAGTTATTAAAATACTACTGGTGCGTTGCAATGTGAAAAGCCCAATTATGTAAACTGAACCACGCCGCAATGAAGCGTGAAACTAAAACTCGTTTCATTTCGACTCATTCACGGGAACGCCCGAAGTACAAACTGGTTTGGATAAAAATAGCACGCTCACTTCATTGGTAGTTAAATATTTACAGTTGTCACTGCGCAGGCGCGGCTACGGAAGTAGACTTGCAAAACCGGTTTTTCTACTTCATGGTTGGTTGCGATTGTTACTATATTTAGCACCAATAATGAAAATAGAGTGTGTAGGTTAAGTTATATGCAGGGCCGGTCACACGTGAATACACAAGGTGTGGTGTTACCCAAAACATTTCGAGGCGTGCACTCAAACCATAATTTGGTTTGGAACTGCCTTGAATGCATCTGGATCTTCCTCTGTGATTTTCGATTTAATTTAGGTTCAGAAAACATATGTGAGTACTCTTTTTACATTTTCTTATTGTTTTTATTGCAATTCGATTGTAGATTTATTTACAGTAATAGATAATCAAGCTTATATCGAATCGCCGACTAAGTAAAACAATTATAAACAAGATTTGTGAACATGTACGAGTATATTCTATTGTCTTTATATATGGTGACAATTATCAATTTACTATTGTCAATTAACGCAATTGGTATTAATTAAGAATTTACACTTGATATAGCCTTCAATAGTTATTTAATATTGTGATAATTCATTGAATTTGAAACATGATCTTCAAAAATCAGACATTAAATCTTATAAAAATTTACACCCTTTAAACTTATGATTAAGACAATGTATTCAAGTTCATAATGATTTATCAACGATTAAGCTTATTGTAATCAGTTTTATAGAAGGCTATCTGCATATTTGTCCACTTGTAGCATATTTTAAATGTTGAATTTTACCTAAAATTGTTTTTTAAAAAGACATTTTAAGTACAACAGGTAATATCAAATGAAAACCTGTTATTTGGGTAAAATATTTTAGAATTATTGTTGGTGTTATATCTACTTGCATAAGTATTTAATAGACTTTAGCGTATTTTTTCCAAAAGGCAAATACCCATTGATTTTATAATATTGCATGCAGACACCCTTTTCACTGAAAGTTTCGGGTAACGCATTTTGATGAGAGCTGTAGGTTATGCATCCATTCATTCATTAAACTTTGTCGATGCATAGCCAGCTCATGAATAAACTGAACTGGAAAGAAGTTTATCGCTTCAGAAGTGGGTGTGAGTCACAAAAGCTGCACTGCAAGATTTTTATTTAAATAATTTGATCAGAGTTAAAACTCTGTTTAAGTTTGCATGAACAAATTGTTAATCTCTTAATTTTGCATTTCCTCTAAATGCAATATATGTTAGCATTGGTAACTTATTTTATAGGCATATAGATACTCAAAAATCTTATTCATAAAAAGATATATGAATGAATCATAGAAATCTTTTTAAATATTTGTTCTCTTTTCTCTTTTTTTCTTTATCATTTTATCTTTTGAGTTTGTTTAGAAGCTTGTATCTCATAAATATAAACTTTAAAATAAAATATTAATAAAGTTTTTATATATAGCTTCATGACAAAGTTTTATGTCTTGCATTTTTGGCACTATTTCATTTAGATAGTTTACCAAAAGGATACACATTATATAAAGAGTAGATTGAGGGAAAATAATATCAGTTAGAACCTTTTTGCTTTATACCTGTGATATTTGAAAATGTCCTTGGCAATGAAATTGAATCGTGAAAATGAAAAGTAGACTGCAAAAGCTTAAAGATAATTTAGAGGAAGCCTATCATCACATTGATGCGTCTACTGGATTTCATGAACAGTGTTGATATTTCAGTATTGTGAGAAGGGTGTTGCTGGCAGCACATTACACTGACAGTGTTGATATTTCAGTATTGTGAGAAGGGTGTTGCTGGGAGCACATGATGGCGCCCCCCGCCAGCCCCCTGCTGATAAGCCTCCTGTGGCTGTCAGTGGTGTACGTCCACGCACAGGTTCGACCTGCAGGAATCCAACGCTGTAAGTTGTTGTTCTCGTTGCAGGATTTTTCTTAGCTCATTATCTTTTATGTGACTTTTTATTATTTCATTAATTTATTATTTTTTCCCTGTTTTACCCTAACAATTATTGACATTTAAACTTTTTAGCACGTAAGAGTTTAAATTAATATTGATATGTTATTTTACTAATATTTTACCTTCATTCCAGGCCGACTCTACGATTTTACCACAGGCAATATTATCAATAGAAACACATTCCAGATCAACATTCAAGAAACAGGTTTACAACTTTTGTTTTTGTTTTTAAAGCAGTTTGTGCAGGAGAATTCAGTGATTTGAAAGGCATTGTAATGGATGCAAGAACTGGTGTATAAGGCAGTCACTTATAGCATCTGGTATTTAATGACTGTGAATTATGATGTATAGTAAAAAAAATTCAAGTAATATATATGAGACCAAAACTTTTCTTTGATTTACTCTCACACCTTATTGGCTAAGATTATATTTCTCTTTTTTTTCTGAGTTGAAAACATTTTACACATTTTTAGATCAGTTAGGATTCGGAAACAACATCTAGTTTCAAATATCTTATATGGTTGTTAGCTGATATTGCCAAAGGTATAACATAATTTAACCAAAAGAATTGATCACATTGATGCATATGGACGATGAATAAAAGAAACTCTAAAACAACATTGGATATTGTTGAACATAAATAGTTGAGGCCAGGTTCATACCCAGTACTGGTCCTAACAGAGTTAAGCTTGGATCAGGGAGCAGAAACACATAACAAGACTTAAGCAAGTATAAACAAGGACCATTGCACTCCCTCGGTCTCATATACTTAGAGCCATTAAAATGCCTCTGTTTTATTAGACATTGGTAATTCATTTTTTTCTTCAAATATTGGGAACATTAGGGGATAACACTTAAGAACATTTGTTGTGCACATGTTTGTTAGGTTATTTGAATGCAGAATAAAGCAAACTGTGGTTTGATATCAGAACATTGCATTTTTGGGTGTAAAATTACATATCCAAATATAAGTTTATTCTGTTAGAACAAAAACCTTTTTTTAGTTTTTAGCTACAAGTAGTCTTTTTTTTTTATTGATGGCAACACTTTGATTATTATTTTTCAGATAATGTTGCTAACCCCATCCAACAAATTCCGATCCCAATTGGAGGTGATGCTTTCTCTGACCAACTGTTTCTACACACGGCACAAAGTGACAGGGACATTATGGACAAGTATGGCATACAGCTGTTCTTCAATGGCGATTACAATGAGCTGCTCGTGGGCGAGGCGATTGATCGAGATGTGAGTTGATTAACGGACTGTTTCTCACGGCACAAACAAACTATAATATTAATAGTGCATTTTGAAAATAAAATTTTTTATGAAATGGTATGTGTGATTTTCATTGTAGCTGAAATATTTCTTTAATTAAAAAAAATATTATAGTTTTTGCCACTATTCTTTAGCAAACAATTCCCTAGAACATGAATGTAGCTACTTCGGTGAGCTTAGATTTGTTCAGAATTATGATTCCCTGTTACAACAGCACAATTGTGCGTTCCATGTTTCAATGGTACATATTTGTTTTCTACAGGGTCTTAATGCTGAGCCCAATGACGATTTGGACATTATTCCACTGAATTTCAAGTGTGTTTACATAGATAATGGTATAACATTAGAGGTATGTGCTATATTACTTTTTTATCCTTACTTTAAATGTACATTTGTTTAAAAGTCTGTTTTACTCTGCAATGAGAACATTTCCCATGATACATTATTTCCATAATGGTAAAATTCTGACGTGCATATATATCATGCATTTATTACAGTTGCAAAACCAGAAAATCTTTACCACTGTAAAAAATAATGATTTCGCAGCCCGTCACTAACTAACATGCTACATTGTATTATACATGAAGCATGATGTTATATAATTTAACATTTTGTCACCCCAGTGTAAGGAGTCAGTTTCATTCTGCATCTAGACAAAAACAATTAATAACTTCTTTCACCAAATTGAGGTTTGTGCTTAAAAAATTTCTGCCATTTTCAGCAACTGTTCACGGTGAACATTTTGGTGGACGATTCCAACGACAACAGTCCGGAATTCCAAGGCCTGCCATACAGTGTGAACATCAAGGAGGTACTGTACTTGAGACTCGTGCTCAAAATTCATTCTGTTATTGTAAAGTCATACCTACTGTAAAATGAACATAGTTACATGAACTAAAAATAAAGACAATCTTCAACGTTGTTTTTGTTTTTAGTTTTTTTAAAGCCATTTAGAAATGTCAAACATCATGCTAATATATTTACTTGTACTAACATTAAAATATAGTTTGTCGTTGGTTTTTGCACTGTGCATGCAGAAAACATAATACATTTGAAAGGAGATGGCTTTGACGAGGTATTCTTTTTCAGGCTCTGCCAATTGCAAACACTGTGTTTGATGATATTGCGGCCCTGGACAAGGATGCCAACCAGAACAAGGAGATCCGCTTCTCCGTCGTCTCCGGCCAAGACTGGGTGAGTTCACTTGTCCGGCCAAGACTGGGTGAGTTCACTTGTCCGGCCATGACTGGGTGAGTTCACTTGTCCAGCCAAGACTGGGTGAGTTCACTTGTCCAGCCAAGACTGGGTGAGTTCACTTGTCCGGCCAAGACTGGGTGAGTTCACTTGTCCAGCCAAGACTGGGTGAGTTCACTTGTCCGGCCAAGACTTGGTGAGTTCACTTGTCCAGCCAAGACTGGGTGAGTTCACTTGTCCGGCCAAGACTGGGTGAGTTCACTTGTCCGGCCAAGACTGGGTGAGTTCACTTGTCCGGCCAAGACTGGGTGAGTTCACTTGTCCAGCCAAGACTGGGTGAGTTCACTTGTCCGTGTGGTAACTTCTGTCTCTGCTACACTGGAAGGAAACCTGCCATGATGAGCCACAACAGAATTTGAAATAAATAATATATACATACAAATGGTATATATATGTATGCAGTATTGATTTGTAAATGACTTTAAAATAGACTGGTTCTTGCTTCCGTTTTTTTTTATTTTATTTTTTATATTGTATAATATTCTTCTTCTACTCATATTTGTGTTCACAAATTTCAGCCGGCAGGAAACAACATTTTTGCTATGCCCAACCCGAACTTGGGGTACGTGGACCTGATTCAAGCTCTAGACTACGAGAGGCTTTACACTGATGGCCATACCCAGTTTTTGCTGGAGGTTCATGCAAGGGTTCGTACTTTTCCTCACATTGTGAAAATTACTAAATAAATAAACATTTTTTTATTGTTTTTTATGTGTTTTGCCTTTTTTGTAATGAATTTTATTTTAACTTAAACAACCACAATTAAAACACAAAGATTTTTCCTCACAGGATAACAATGGAGTCCAAGCTCTCCAAAAGACATCAACAACAACCTTGACCATCAACGTAGGTGATAGTGACGACCTTAACCCCACATTCTACTACCCAGGGTGCACCCCAGTCTCTGGTCTGGAGAATGCCTGTCAGTCCGCTCTCTACCGGGCTAGAATCACCTCTGGACAGACAGTTAGTAAACATTTATTATTATTATTTTTTAAACAAAATGCAGTCTTTATTTTTTCTTTAGTAAAATTAAACTATACACATTTATGCTTGCTAGCTTTATTAACAAACAATTTGTTACCTAGAACATTTTATTGTTAATATTCTATTAATAATATATATCATATGCAAAAAATATTGTGAAGTTACTTTATAAACTATTTATAATTTCAACTTTAACTGACACATTCAACATAAATCATTTGAGGGGGTTATATTTATTATATTTATTACCGCTATGTGACATTATGTTATTCTTTAATTTCAGGGTGCGGTCAGTGTTATTCCACTGACGACTGGCACTGAGACCGCAGTGGGACAGATCCAGGCCTTTGATGGAGATCGTCTTAATGCCAACATTAACTTCGTCATTGAAAAGAGTAGGACAGTTTTCATTTAGACATGTTATGGAAAAAAAATTTGTGTGAAATTCCTTTTTATTTTCATTTTTGTTTACATGTTATAATTAATTTTGATTATGAAATATGAACATGTTCTATGAAAAAGTTTCAGACAAAGCAGACAGGATCAAGTTTTTGGTTTATGTGCATCTGTTATGAAAGCCATAAGAAACTTAACCTACAAGTCTTTGAGAAATTAAACCAGTATCAGCCAAACATCTGTGTCAAATAATTTCAGTGATCATGTTAACTGCAGGTGTGAATTTTATTCCTTCCATGTGCAGGTGTAAATTGTTTTTCTTCCATGTGCAGGTGTGAATTTTATTCCTTCCATGTGCAGGTGTAAATTGTTTTTCTTCCATGTGCAGGTGTGAATTGTTTTCCTTCCATGTGCAGGTGTGAATTGTTTTCCTTCCATGTGCAGGTGTGAATTGTTTTCCTTCCATGTGCAGGTGTGAATTGTTTTCCTTCCATGTGCAGGTGTGAATTGTTGTCCTTCCATGTGCAGGTGTGAATTGTTTTCCTTCTATGTGCAGGTGTCCCTAGCGGCTTTACCACATCCTTCTCCATCTCCAAATCTGGCCCGACCTCCGTGGCGGGGCTCACTGGGCGCAGTGTCTACACTGCAGCTCTCACCCAAACCCAAGTCATCAACAGAAACACTGCCCAGTCATTCAAACTCTTCATCAGGGTACATTTTATTTATTTCTGATTTTTAATAAACACATTTAAACAGATTAAGAACTGTATTTTATAAGAAAACATTTCTCTTACACATAAGTTAAAAAAAAATGCAACAATTTATTGATTTTTCATGGAAATGGGGAAAAAACTTTAATTTCACTTTTTTTCAGGCTCAACAAACCGATGACACCACCAAGTACAGAATGGCTGAGATTCAGTTTGAAGTTGCCGCTAGCAACCAGAACAATCCGGTTATCAGCTCCAACACAGGAAGCTTCAATGCCTATGTATATGAAGCACAAGCCCCCGGAGTAACTGTGCGAGCCTCCCAGACGGGAACCAGCCCCGCGGCCTTCGAGATAATCGTGTCAGACCCAGATGTGGTAAACACTCCCATTTGTCCGATATAAACATATCAACAGTCCATCCTCTCAAATGACCTGTCAACTTGGTCAAGTCAGTTTGATGGACTTGTTGTTACAAATAAATAGTATATTTATGGAAAAAAACTATGACCTAACATACTGATATTTTGTTACTTCTTGATTTTTCCCCCTATTTCCTAAATTAGTTCCTGAATATCATGTATCTCATAATCATCAGATAACATTATGCTGACTTGACGGCTATTATTTTGACTCAGCTACATGAAGCTAGGTTTGATATTTTGTTGGATTTCAGATTCTCGGTGACAGTCAGTCCTACATCTACAGCATTGTGAACAACAATCTTTTCGCCATTCAAGGCACTGGTGGAAACCGAGCCACCATTTACACAACGGCTTCCCTTGATCGGGAAACTCAATCTGCCCACTCTATCACGGTAATTTAGTTTTTACTGCTTGGCTTCTGTGTTACTCAAGTACTGGGGTATTCTGAATTAAAATCAATGCATGTTGTTTTGGGGTAGATCATTTAAAGATTTCTGTTAGTACACTTATGTGTAATTTTATTTATCGAGAATTTCCCAAGAAGGTTTTCTAATCAACTTATAAAAATAGAATTATTATTTTATACACTATCATTTACTTATACAGTGTTCCTTGCTATTTATGACTTTTTTAAGGTTAAACTTTCAATTATAACCCAATATTTTTAAATTAGTTTCTAAAATGAAAGAATGTGGAATAATACCTGGATTCGCATTATTGCAAAGTTACTGAACTAAAGGTGCCAAGAATCAGTGAAATATTTGTCTGCCAATAACAAATGTGACTTCGTGTGTCCAGGTGCGAGTTACAGAGGACCTTCCTACTGGTGCACGCTCCAGCGAACAGACAGTCCAGGTGACAGTGCTTGACATCAACGACAACGACCCGACCTTCGCCGGCAATGGTCAAACGTTCAATGTGCAGGTTGTCGAGGGCACCTATGGAACCACAGGAACTCGGCTCACAAACGTAGGGTTTGCTCACTTCCTCTTTGCTGTGAACTTCATTCATAGTTTACTGAAAGTGAAAATATGTTAGTTAACTAATGAAAAAAACAATATTACCTTTCAAGATTTCTGCAGTTTTCTGTGTATGTGCATTGTTGACCACTTCCAGTTCTTCTACATTGTAATTTGGATTCTTTTATTTCACTGTCAGTGAATTTTGTTGGTTTATTTATAGTGTTAAGGTCTAGAGTATTACAAGATGCATACACACTTTTGCAATAATTATGAGCATTTTATTGTTTTATGAGCTTTAAATGCAGAATAATTCAGCCTCAGGTTGTGCTCAGTCAATAAACTTAACTATTTATAGAATTACAAATAAATGTTTTGTACTATAGGTAGTAAAATGACTTGAAAATCTTGTTGGTTTTTTTCAGGCTTATATTCCTGGCTCTGACGTTGACCTGAACCTTAGCCCAGCTGTCACCTTTGACATTGTTAGCGCTCAAAGTGACACACTCACGGAGGCGACTGTTCTGGGTCAAGTTGAACTTCGTGCTGACGGTCTCTATCTTACGGGGACAGTGACCGCAGGAACATACTTTGTTGTGAGGATAAGGGCTACAGATCACCCTGCAAATACAAATGAAGCCTCCAGGTAAAATAGAGTGCTGTTTTTTAAATATTAAATGGTGCAAATAAATCCCTTCTAAAAAGAAATATAAAGCAAGCTTTTGTTGTCCTAGTCTGTAAAAGTATATCAAGTGATACTTGTATTCATCTTGAATTTTTTAGATCTAAATACTATTTTCACAAAAAATAATATGAACACACTAAATAAAGCTTGACCGTCAGCCCAGTGTAACCATTGCTTTATGACATTTCATTTGCAGACGTTCCTATGCCAATGTAGCTGTGCAGGTGACGAACGCTGGCAACAACGCTCCAGTGTTCCAGCAGAACAGCTACCGAGTGTCCGTCAGCGAGGCTACCCCTGGTGGAAGCTATGTCGTTCAAGTCCGGGTACGTATTGTTTGCTGATTGATCCTTCTTTGCGAGTCAGACTGACGCTTTAGCAGGAGTAGTATTGTAAACTTTGTCTTTGCAGAAGTCACTGGGTACAATCAAAGCGTCACAGGTTGTGGTTCTCAACGAAGACAGTGTAGTTGTTACTGAACGAAAACTCATGTAAACAGCATGATCCTCATTCTCAAATTGAATTTTACTTCGTTGAGAAACATATACATTAAAAGTGGTCTTCATTGAGCACCACACACATTTTCATGTATATGTTTCTCAAAAAAGTCAAATTCAATTTGAGAATGAGGATCATGCTGTTTACATGAGTTTTCGTTGAGTAACAACTACATGTCTTCGTTGAGAACCACAACCTGTGACACTTTGATTGTACCCAGTGGAAGTCTGTTGGAGAAAAAGTGCAGTGACAAATAAGTTGATCATGAATATTCGAACATTATTTTTAAATTTACAATAACACTTAAGTTCTTTAAAGACTCCTTTTGAGATGTTATAAGGTTAGGCATATCCTAATGACCACTTATAAAAATGCAACAGAATGCTTTCCACTTTCCTATTGGCTTATAAGTTAAATATTGAGACCATTTTTATGTTCTTCTAATAGGCTACGGATCTTGAAGACACATCCCTAGCATACAACCTTGTCCCAGGAACAATTGGCAATATCGCCAACAGGTTCAGTCTTCTCAATATTAACAGGTATGATTATTTGTCTTCATTTTTAAAACATTACTAGTATTAAAAAGAACATGCATTTTTGTTGAATTTTCATTCTCAAAATTTGCTTACAGGGAACTCAACAGGACCATCAAAATATGTTTCATATAACCGGAGTTCAAAATAAATGTATGGTGAACTTACTTCTTGCTAAAGATTTGGGAATGAAAGTCAGTTCCTTATAAACGGCAGTTCCCTATAAGTGGGTTTCTTATAAGCACAACTTACTGTAACATCGTTTGAAATGATAATCAATAAACGTAAAGTATTAAATAAAGCTTCTTGCTTTGTGCAGTGGTGTGATCCAGCTGGCTGGTTTATCGAGCGCCTACCCCCTGGACTACGAGACCCAGCAGCAGTACGTGTTCTTCGTGCACGCAGTCGACTCCACCTCACGGGTATGTCTGTCTGTTTGTAGATAGTGATACTAAGCTTCCACAATATCCCATGTCTTCATTTTAGTCAGATTTCTTTTACTTTAAATTATGTTTACTTGCCATATTCTAAGATTGGTTAAACTTGTACTTGCAAACTTTATGCACTGTTTATTCTTGTAATACTGAATATGCAATATTTTAAATTACTGCTCAATGAGCAATATCTAGACAAACAGCATTCATAGTTGTTTGCTTGTATCAGACTGGAACGACAACAGTGACGGTTGATGTTCTGGACGCCAATGACAACTCACCGGTGTTCGGCCAGCCCAACGGCTACGTGTACAGCGTACAGGAGGGCCAGACAGTCACCTTCACACCAGCTGCAACTGTAAGATCACTGTTATACGCTCGCACAAAACAAGTTGAACATTTCTGATAAAAATGTAAATATCTTAAAATATTGTGCTTTAATTAATTTGCTAGGTTGTTTTTGTGAATGTTCACCCATGTTTTACAGGCAACTGATGCAGATATTGGCAACACCATTTCCTATTCCTTGCGCAACCATGATTCTACAAGGTAATTCTCTATGTTACAAAACAATGTATTTTAAGTTCTCAAAACTTTTATTGTAATCCCTCATATAGAACTAGCAACCATTTTAAATAAAATACTGCTTTAGCTCCAAAGTGCTTTGAAAAGCGCTTTTAAATGTTATTTCAAGTATCACATGTATGCAGTCGGAAAGTAGTATGTGAAAAGTAATTTCCACACTGATGCTGTAACTGTATGATTGCAGGTTCTCTGTGAACAATGGGGATGGAAGAATCTCCAACATCCAGCCCCTTGACTACGAGACCAAGAACCAGTACATTTTCCAAGTCGTAGCCACCGATAGTGGATTCCCGCCACGATCAGCTGTTGTTCAGGTTACCGTCAATGTGATCGATGTTGATGACAACATTCCTCGATTTGATCAGTCTTATCAGGGCTTCATCATGGAGAATCTACCTGCTGGTACTTCTGTTACTGCAACAGGCACAAATGTCAATCTGCGCGTTGTGGTAAGTTAGAAACAAGTACATAAATATGTTAGTTTAGAGTTTTGGTAGTTTTTGTATATAATATCATGGGTAACATAATTGTCATCTTGAAAACCCCCATTTAAATGCTAACTATAATAGTGCTAGAGTCTAGCTCAGTTAAAGTGTCTTCAATTATGGTTATAATAGAATCTGCATGTACCGATATTTCAATGATACCAATGGTTATATAACAATGTCACTGTTTCTTTACAGGCCATTGATGCTGATCCAAACCCCAGCATAACATACCGGTTTGAACAACAACCAAACAATGATTTCTCAATCAATCCCACCACTGGTGTGATTTCATCCGCCCGCCCACTTGACTTTGAAACAAGGAACCAGTACTCATTCTACGTGACAACAGATCAGGGATTGTCGTCTATCGGAACACTGCCAAATGCTCGTGCTCTTGTTACCATCTCAGTTCAGGTAGGTTTTTGTGCAGTTAGCTGGTAATATTGATTGATTTAGTTGTGCGATTGGTAGTTCATGTCACCATGGGCTTAAAAACAACAAATAGTTTGCCTTTAATGTTCTGTTTTCTGTAATAAGCAAGTACATTGATCTATGATTTACATAATAATTTTGCTTTAAATACGATTGTTTTCTAGAATTATTGACTATTTCACTTATATCTCAGTGTCTTTAAAAAAAAGGATGTCTTTCTAGGATGCCAATGACAACAGACCATCAATCTCGGTCAACACGAATCAGCAGACAATCCCAGAAGACTTTGTTGCGTTCCAAGTCAGCACTGGTGCATCGACCGAGCTCGGATTCGTATTCACAGGAACAGATGGGGACCTTGCTGTATGATGTTACATTTATAATAACATTATGATACTTATGCTCTGATAAGTAAGATAATAAGATACCTTTATCTCATTCCTTGAGTTATTCTTTTGTGGTATTATATTATGCTAGTGTACATGAATGAGATTTGCTTTTAAGGGTAAAATGCTTATGTTATGACTTCTTTATTCATTTTGTAAATTTTTTATGACCAAGGTATAACTGATACCATTGACCTTGCATTTGTATATGTATTTATGATCTAATTTTAGAACACTGCCAACAGTCGTATCAGCTACTCGATTGGGTCGGTGACCAGCATCGATAACAACCAACCAGTCACAAATGACATGTTCCGCATCTATGATACAGCGTCCGGCAGAATTTCTGTCATCCGAACATTCGCAGACAGAGGCAGCACTGGATACGATGTATGTTATATTGGATATGTTAACTCTAGAATATACAGCATTAACACTGTTTTGCATAATACAACCTTTTTAACCAATTTTATTTTCTTGTGCAAGCACATATTCTTCATGTAGTTATGTGTTCTCTTTTGCTTTGTTGTGGTTAATTTAATTGATTATGTTAAATTGACATTCACTATTCAACAGAAATCAGACTTTGGTTACACACAACTAAGTCAAATATCAGACATAAAATGGTTATGATTCAATCTGGCCATATTTCTCACTTCTGAAAGCCTACTTACGCCCTGCACTGTGTGTAGATCCGAGTACGCGGTACTGATGCCGGTTCCCCGGCCAACTCCGATGACAGCAACTTGGTGGTGCGTGTCCTCATCCAGCGGAACCAGCCCCCAGTCACTGTGCCCGCCGTGCAGTCCTCTGTCAACATCAGTCAGAATGAGCCCGTCAACAATGTCATTTACACATTTAGTGCTACAGATCCTGACACCGTATGTTTTAGTACTGAAGCGTTAGTTTACATTGCTTTGTTGGAAGACTTTTGTCCATTTAGCATTAACTTGAATTAAAAGAGTTATTGTTGTAAAATCTTATTGCTTGTGGCCAATTAGATTTCATAGATTACTTGCTTAAACTTCAAGTAACCTATGATAGTCATGATCAATTTAATTCAAACATATTTTGCGTATGGAACAAGTTGTGCGTGGTAATGGTATATGATCCCATTTTCAGGGCCGCTTTGGTCAACTGACTGACAGTTTGACGGGAGAGGTTGATGCCACCCCGTACTTTACGTTCCGTAGAAACCCCGTCAACAACAATGAAATCCAGGTGGTTGTGCAGCAGAACTTGAGGAACGACCCTGACGTTGCCCGAGAATATAGGGTATGCTGAATAGATTGGAACTCTATGCTTTTGGGTTTAATTTAATATACAATGTATTGAGATTTGATACAATTGATGTTAAAATTCTATGTTAATGTTATATGTTATCACTTGCAAACCAAAGTTAACCTAAAACTTAGTTCCACTTCATAGTTGATCTCACAATACAAGTCATTGAAACAGTAACATATACATATGTAAACAATTTGTTTTTAATTAATAAATTAAATAAAGCTATTCTATAAATATTTTAGATCTCTTTCAACGAATATTTTAACATAAAACTCACTCAAACATGTACTTTTTTCAGTTGGAGTTTGAGTTCAGTGATGGTGGCTATGGATTGGTCCAGGAGAGGACCAACTTTGTGCTCCTAGTGAATGTGAACCGCAACTTGAACGCCCCTCAATGGCTCTCAACGCCGGCCAACCCGACAAGTATATCGGAAAATCTCCTCCTAGCAGACCCAGTTCTCACCCTGCAAATCTCCGACCTTGATGAAAACGTTAGACATCTCTTACTAATTGCTTTTTATTGTAATAAATAAATAAATAATATATAAATAAACAAATATATAAGTAAATAAAATTAATAAAATGTCAATCAGTTTCCTTTGAAATATTTAAGATTTTTCTTAAATTCAAGTAATATTTTTTTAATCTAGTTATGTATTTAATTTACAGTATTTCACACAACAAACAATGTAAAGCTCAACACCTTTAACATTTCAACTGTGATTCGTTTTCACTCAAACTTGGACTTATCTATTGTGTTTGATTTTTTCAATATTTTTGTCTTCCAGGCGCCGTACAACCAAATGGCTTGTGGAATTGCGGGTGACGCCCAGGCTCTACAGTACTTCCGCACAGAGACAGACAACACCAACAGGCGCTGTTTGGTGTTCATGAAGCGATCACCAGCAGTGGATCGCAACATTAACAACTTTGCTGTGAGTTGATTTCAGACATTTCAGACTTTTGTAAATGGTCAAGTAAACTATGTTGATTTCACAATGTTGTACAACAAGATACTTTACTAAACATTTTGACAAGTTTAAGCTTCCAATAACCATGTTTAAGAGATTGTTAATAATAATTATAAAAACATGTACACTTATTTCAGGTGAAGTTGACCCTTCAAGATCTAGGGTTGCCCAACCCACTTTTTGCCCCAAATCTCGATGTTAACTTTGTGATTGTCCGAAACGAACAACCCCCAATTTTCTTCAATTTGGATGCTGGCGTCTACCGAGCAACAATCAATGAAGATTCACCTGTTGGAACGTCAGTCAAGATTGTCAACGCTCGTGACAGCGATCCACTGGTAAGTTGCGTGATCATTAAAATAAGAAGAAACCTCCTTTAAGATTGTGCATGAAGGATCTAAGAACCTGAGTTTTAAATAATGTAAATACTACATGTAATAGTTATATGACCAATCTTTTCTATTGCATGATTGTTTATTAATTAGAAATAATATTTGAAAGCAGCTAGTTTCTGTCCTTTGTGATAAAACATATTTCAAAACTGGTTTTTAAATTTTATTTTAAGACATCTGACATGTGATATTGCTGTTTTTCTCAGCCCACCAACAACCGTATCCGCTACTCCATCATCGGGGACGACAGCGCCGTCACATTGTTTGGCATCACCGACACGCCAACTACAGAGAATGGGCAGCAGGTGGTCGATGGTTTGGTGCGCACAACAGCTGTGCTTACCAATGAAGGCATTCACCAGTATATTGTAAGTATCCTTGATTTTCTTATACAACAGCTTTATTATCTCTCAGTCAAAATTTTTTTTTTATAAATTAATTTTTTATTGCCCAAGGTCATCATTTTGGCAAACATTACAGTATTTTTAATGTATAGGTTGTTTTAAATAAGTCATTAAAAAACACATGACTGAATGTATAGCTTGTACAGAAAAATGGTGTAAAACATGTATTTTTTAAAGAAAGATGGTGTCTTAAATCTACTGCATTCAAATGTTTATTGTATCAATTTTAGGTACGTATTCTGGCTAGAGACAATGGGGTTGTGTACCGTGAGGCGACAGCACTTCTGTACGTCACAGTTATACGCAATATTCGCACTCCTTCCTTCAACGCTGGCTCCACAACAAAGAGCGTCGCCATTCCTGAGGATGAGCCATTGAACACGGTCATTGAAACCCTGTCTGCAACTGATCTGGATAGATTTCCCCCCAATAACCAGATCAATTGTCGATTCCAATCTGGATCAGCTGGTCAGACTTTCTTTGGCATCAAAGCTGCACCCAACAATGAATGCCAGGTTTATGTGATGAATGACCTCAGGACTGGCACTGCCAATAACTATGCGGTAAGTCACATAATTATGAAGTTTTGTATTTGAAATAATTGTGTTTTATTGCCTCCATGATTAAATATAATTATTATACTAGTGTATTTCTACATCATTAAAAAAATCACGTTCAAAGAATTTAAACATACCGGTACCCATGTTGTGATAGCAGATAAGCGTTTTACATGTATATGTATTTTGCACAGAATTAAATCTTTTTTTGTTTTATATTACTGTTTTGACTTTACAGCTGGTCTTTGAAGTGTTTGACCTTGGACAACCAACCCTAATCAACCAGCTAACAGCAACAGTGAATGTTCAAGTGTATCGTAACCGTGCACCATCCTTTACCTTCAACGGAAATGCCAAGAATTTCCAGATAGATGAGACCCAGCCTTCAAACATTCCGTTCGACACCTTAAACTATCAGGACCCAGATGCTACCGTATGTGTTTCATTATTGCACTGCAGTGTTAAATGCTGATCCAAATGTCTTAAAGCTGCTGTTGTGTTGTGTGTAACTCCAAGAGTAAATGTGCAAGAGCCATATAAATTTATAATTGAATACCTGCACACTAGGTATTTTGATGTCCCACAATTCAAGGTCAGGGTTACATTTGGGGGTCAAAAGTCATTTCTGTGTCTAGTGTAAATTTGCTGATCCAAACGTCTTAAAGCTGCTTCCTTACTGAGGTGGTTTATTTTTAATTTTGAAAACAAAACACTCACTTGTAATTGCTTGTTATAAGAAGAACAAGAATGCTAAATGATTTTGTGTAGAGTTTCCAAAGTATATTTTTTAAGCAAGTCATAATAGATGCCTTAAAACTTGATCCGCTGACTTTTATATCTATCTGCTACTTTTATCAAGCTAATTTATCACTCATTTTTTGGCACAGTACATTATTTGTTTCTGTTGTCTTAGAAACATGAAGCTTTAGTCTGTAAGCAGGCTAAATAAAAAAAGATTCCGACATTTACACACAAAATTACATGGACATAGAGATGAAGAGTTCCATTTGTTCCATTTGTAAATGTAGTTCTGTAAAATCATTTAATTTTGTTTGGACTTTTGTGGTTTGACAATGATGGAAATGTCCTAGACATTTAAATTTGTGGGTTTTAAATTATATTAAATATTACTAAGGTGATTAATATTTTGTTGGGGTCTTAAATTCATGGATTGTCCTACCCATGAAATACATGAACTTAAATGTCCAATGAATAAAAATGATTACACAGTATTCTTATGATTCTTTTAATGCCATTTAATTACCATTTCTCGTTCTTCAAGGTCACGGCCATTGCTCCCAAGTTTTCCACCCTCTCCTTCGCAATCCTGTCTCCGGCAACTGCGGCGAACTTTTTCCGTGTTGTCGTTCAGCCCAGCACTAATGGTCTTGGAATTGAAGCCACTCGAAGCCTTATTGAGCAAAACAACCTAGCTCGTGTAGACTTGTGGAATGTAAGTATGTTTGTGGCTGTAAGAAATGTGAGCTCTGTCCGGTTAAAACAGTCATTGGTAAGAAATTCAATATCCTAATTTATTCTTTGTAATAATAGTATTTAATATGAATTACAAAACTTGTTCCTTACTTAGGTTGGCCAAACCAATTTTTATTTTAGATGTCATATTGAACTGTATTTCTTTTTGAAACTTACATGTCCTGTTACTATAAATAGATGCTGATTGAAGTGAGGGATGATGGTGATCTAACGGACACAATTGAATACAACCTGCTCATCAGACGAAACTTGAATGCTCCTGATATGGACCGTGCAACCGACTTTGCTGAAATACTTGAGAACATCATTGCAGGATCACCTATTGGAAACCGTGTAACAGCATCTGATGCAGACAGTTCGGTAAATGATTTTATACTCTCTATGTTGGTGTGGATGTGTGTGTGTGTATTTTTCCCTTTGATCTTGATTATAGAATTAAAGAAAGTATTTTCCCTTGAGAAAGGATGTGTATGTACTTTTCCCCTAGAGAATTAGCAATATGTATCATTTTGGTTCATTTAGTAAACGTAAGAGTTATCACTTTAAGTACTTTTAAATAATTCCTTCTTGAGATATGATCTTAAAAAGTAGTTGTTTTCTCACTTGGACTAATTTAAATTACCCTTTAATAAATAGTGCAATTAACAGTTACCTAAAAGAGGGGGAAAATTGTATTTAAAAAAAGAATAACATGTGATTTACTGAATCGTGTTACAGAGCCCCTACAATGTTCCATCCTACTTTATTGACCCTGCGACGGCTTCCCCATATTTTGGGATTGAGAGCTCCACTGGCCAGATCTACCTTGCCAGGAAGATCAACAATGTGCGAACTCAGGACTCCAACTACACGGTACTGCCAGTTTATTGGACTCATATTCATTTTTTATAAGTTTATGATGAGTTAAGTTCTGCATAACAAATTGAATATTTATATATTGCAAAAAAATATTGATGATTTTAATCAAATTTTTCTTCAAGCTGACAGCTTAGTTTATGTTAACAAACATTACTATATATACTTTACTTTATTAAATCCTTATACATACCACATATAATCACAATAAACCTAATCATTGCATTTCTCCACCATTACAGCTGACAGTGAAAGCGCGTGACACCAGTTCCACACCCCTGACTTCACTTGACCAGACTGTCTACACGATTCGCGTTCTTGTAAACCTGTTCACGCCCCAGATAACCAACATTGATGTGAACACTGGTGTGAGACAGTCGCTGGCGCGCAATACGGCAACGAACACATTGCTGTTCACGGTTCGTGCAACTGACCAGGATGATGCAGTCAGAAGGGTAGGTCCTATTTGTTGTTGTTGTTGCTGTTGTTGTTGTTGTTGTTGTTGTTACTAGCAGTATATATATTGAAACTTAAATAAATAGTGTAGCATTTAGTTCACACACATATTTATAATAAGCTGCAAAATTTATTATAATTCAAATGATCAGTAGCAAAAAACATGTTTAAAATGATAAACTAAAATGTTTTAAGTATTTACTGGTTACGTTTTTGTATGACAGCGAATAGCAGTCGTGACTAAATCGCACTGATACTGACATCTTTTGTCCGTTATACTTACAAATACTAATTTTCCAAACTCATTTATGTGTTTTTTTATCATTTCAGCCTGCTTTCCACTATCTTAACTACAAGTTCAGATCAGGCACTGGCAGCAACGTGTTCTCCATTACGAGCCGTCGTAACACGACAACTGATCAGAATGAAGGAGAAGTCCGCCTCAGTGGATCACTGACAGGAGGCCTTTCCGAGTACAGCGTAAGTACTAGAAGATTGAGTTATCTCTGGAGTACTGGATGAAAATTACCACTACTGCATCAAAATATTCCCATTTCATAGTTACAGCTTGTTAACTTTAGATTAATTCTCATTTGATAATGGTGGTACTAATGAAAGTTCACCGAAGTTGTATCCACATTTGTGGCAAAGCTTAATTGAGTCATTTGTGAGTGACATTATGATGTAAAGATCACCAACGAAGACTTTCTTTGTCTGATCTGATATATGTTGCCATATTTTGATGGTACATGACTTGTTGCCAGTTGATTGATGGTACATGACTTGTTGCCAGTTGATTGATGGTACATGACTTGTTGCCAGTTGATTGATGGTATGTGACTTGTTGCCAGTTGATTGATGGTACATGACTTGTTGCCAGTTGATTGATGGTACGTGACTTGTTGCCAGTTGATTGATGGTATGTGACTTGTTGCCAGTTGATTGATGGTACATAACTTATTGCCAGTTGATTGATGGTACATGACTTGTTGCCAGTTGATTGATGGTATGTGACTTGTTGCCAGTTGATTGATGGTACGTGACTTGTTGCCAGTTGATTGATGGTATGTGACTTGTTGCCAGTTGATTGATGGTACATGACTTGTTGCCAGTTGATTGATGGTATGTGACTTGTTGCCAGTTGATTGATGGTATGTGACTTGTTGCCAGTTGATTGATGGTACATGACTTGTTGCCAGTTTATTGATGGTATGTGACTTGTTGCCAGTTGATTGATGGTACATGACTTGTTGCCAGTTGATTGATGGTATGTGACTTGTTGCCAGTTGATTGATGGTATGTGACTTGTTGCCAGTTGATTGATGGTATGTGACTTGTTGCCAGTTGATTGATGGTATGTGACTTGTTGCCAGTTGATTGTGGAAGCCTGTGATGATGGTGAACCACCCAAGTGCGCCCAGGGCGTGCTGACCTTCGTCGTCGACAATAACCTCTTCCCACCAGAAATCCAGAACCCTTCCCTCGCCAACAACTATAGAGCCACCCAAACTATCAATGAGGACATTGCCTTTGGACAGTCTGTATTCACACTCAGCGGCTCAGATCAAGATAGCACTGTAAGACATCAAGATTTTCTTGTGCTTTGAAATATTTTTTTTAAACAACTTTTCTATTTTTATTGGTAATCAAATAATTAAGTCTATCACAATTCCTGCTTTTGTTTTACTTTGGATGGGATATAATTTCTAGAATAAAACTACAGTTCATGGTATTTTAATTTACTAACTCATCTTAGCTTGATAAAAATGGCTTGATCAAAGTGATAGTGAAACATTTTATTCTTCACACCACACCCCTATTATCGCTCTTTATTGCAGAGCCCCTTCAATGATGTCTACTTTGAGATTATTGCGCCAACAACAGCAGAGGCCAGGGATCAGTTCCTCATTGTAGATAATCCATCCACAGACCAGGGCATCATTCAGCTGAAGAAGTCACTTCTCAATGGAGTCACCACATCATACACGGTAACTTGCAATTTATTTTTACTTCTTACTATTTATGTCACTATCACATTGTGTGTGAGGAGGGGGGAGGAGCATATAGAATAATGCTCATGTTGAGATACCCATAGCCCAACATTTGTGTTGTGTGTAACTCCAAGAGCAAATGTGCAAGAGCCATATAAATTTATAATTGAATACCTGCACACCTAGGTATTTTGATGTCCCACAATTCAAGGTCAGGGTTACATTTGGGGGTCAAAAGTCATTTCTGTGTCTAGTGTAAATTTGTCCTGGCAACCAAGTCCTCTTTAATCCTTCACTATCTAGAAATTGGATTTTTTTTTATAGAAAAGGCTTTACATTTTAGTTGTTGATAATTATGTTATTGTCTAATTCAGTCTGCTAAAACTTTTACCAAAGAAATGTGCCTTTCATAATTTTTTACCATAATTAGATAAAAGAAAATAACAATAAATTGGTAAAGATGAAGTTATTTCTGTTGCAGCTGTATGTACAAGCCGTTGATGGTGGACGTTTTCGCTCAACCTCGACGGCCACAATAACGGTGAATGTTAATCGCAACCAGTTCCCGCCTGTGTGGATTAACTCTCCTTCAAACACGTACCCGTATTCTGCCAGCATCAGCTACAGGAACACGTTCCCCGCTGAAGTGATGCAGGTCTTGGCAGTAGACAATAGGGATGTGTTTAACATTGTCAGTTACCGATTCAGCACCGACTCGTTGACAGCAAAGTACTTTAGAATCGAGAATGATGGGCGTGTCTTCCTCCAAGACAGCCTGCAGAATGCTGAGGTCTCCACAAGGACACAGTTTGTGGTAAGTTTTAAAACAATCGGGATGTCAAGTTTTAATTCATAATTGTGTAACAAGCTTTCATATTCAGAGATACAATTATTTTTTTTTAAATTGAAATGTATTGTTCGCTCATGTCATTTTTAAAAATGACTAATAAAATGATTGTTTTAAGTTATTTTTTTATCATAGTTAAACATAAATTGTAAAATATTCCATTTTGTATCTGAATAGACATGATTATATGGATCATATTTTTTTTATTAGATCCGTACAATCGCAGCTGACAATGGTAAACCCAGTCCTCTGACGAATGAGACCAACATCGTCATCAACGTGAACCGCAACATGTTTGCACCAAGATTCAACATTACGAACCCTCCGCAGCAAAGAATTCCAGAAACTCTGAGCTACGGCAGCAATGTGACTTCAGTATATGCTCATGATGATGATCAAGAGGTAAGTTAGTAGTAAAGTAGGTAGTAGTTAGTAAATATTAGATGTTTATATTTATTCAATTTGAATACAATTGATCCCATTTTTGTTGTTCGGTTTAGTAAGAAAATCAAACATGTTTGACCATTCTAATAAAAAGGCAGAAATATTTCAAATCATCATACATTGGTATGGTTCTTGTTTGTTCCAGAGACCCTACAACGAAGTTTACTATGAACTTGTCACGGCAAATAACTTCTTCGGTGTTGACCGAGACAGTGGTGCAGTTTCTGTGAAAGCCAGTCTTCAGAACGACCCTGCTCGGAGCAGAATCTACACGGTACCTTTTAGACACATCATAAATTATTTTTTAGCACCTGTAACTCCTGATAAGTTTCATAATAGAGTGGAGCTGTGAGAAAAGTTTTTATAACCTGTGAAACATAAATAACTTGCATTTTAATTCAATAATATATTTTTCAAAACAAATATGATTTTCAGTTTAAAGTAAAAATAGTTTCTAAATAAACTGCAAGTATTTTTTAACATTTTAAACTTTTTTCTTCACAGCTCGTAATTCGTGCTAAAGATGGTGTTGGATTACTGTCTTCCAACACGGCGACTGTTGTGATCGAGGTGTATCGTAACCTTAACACTCCGGAATTCCTTGGGTCCAACACCATCACCATCAATGAGGATACTCCTGTTGGGAATTCCATCTTCACGTTCACAGTGAACGATAACGACGTTGACATTCCGTTTGGGGCCAACAATCTGTCACTGTCCGTTCTGGGAGATCGCGAGGCACTCAGCTTCTTCTCCCTCAATACAGCCACCAGGGTACTGACTGTGTCACAGAACCTCAGAAACCGCGACCAGAACATCTACTACGTAAGAACTTGATTATTTCTATTATTCTTTCTAAGGCAGATATCACTAGCTGTCAAGGTGAACAGGTTTATTTACTTAATACTAGGTATGACATTGTTCTTTATATAATTCTTTAAAAGAAGATGAGTGTCATGTCTCAGGTGTTCTCAATAGAATAACATATCTCTGTGTACGTATTGCTGTGGAACCACTGTTTTTCACAAATGTGCTATAAAGTTGCTCAGTAAATTTTATATTAATAACATCCCCAAATTTAGAAATGCAGAAACATGTTGTAGTAGTATAATGGTTATTTCAATTCCATTTATCTCATTGTGCCTTTCCCATGTTTCAGTACCGTGTGAAGGTGCAAGATGGCGGCAGTCCCCCGTTGTCCGCGACAACCGTGCTCACCATCAACGTCATTCAGAACCTGAGGAATCCCGAGTTCAATGCTGATCTGTGCGAGGCGTCCATCAATGAGGAGTTCCCCACTGGAACCCAGCCTATTGACACTGTCACTGCTACTGATGCTGACTCCAAGGTTTGTGAAGCCTGTTTCATTTATACAAATTCGCCTTAAGGCTTCAAATAGTGTTTAGCCTAATTGTTTCACCTATTTGTTTTAATTGTTATTTTTTTTACCAATTTAAATTTTTTTTCTTCCATTCGAATAATCAGATTTATCACTGTTGTTTAAAGATGCTAGGTCTGTACCTGTATACCCTTATAATCGGTCACAAATCTTACAATATGTTAAGTATACTAAATAAATTAACTATTCTGACCTAAAAGATACAGGCATAGCATCTTTAATTAAACTGAAACTGGAATAGAAACTGGAAACGATTAACAAGAAGTTGTTTTAAATCAAAAGGTGTTCCATGTTTCAAAGATGGTTATTATACAAACGTTTTTGCTCTACAACCGACCATATTCCCTTAATTACAGCCTGCCTACAACACTGTCACCTACTTCCTGACCTCCAACAATGGCGACCATGATTTCTTCTTCATCGAGAAGACAACCTCGAATGTGGGACAAATCTTCCTCCAGCAAGACTTGAGGAGCGACCCGAACAGAAAGACTACCTACACTGTATGGACTAGTTCTATCTGATGCTAATATGTATTGTCAAATCCACGAAGGGCTATTTTATTTAGCTTAAAGGGACAAGAGCAGAGTGTGTAGTCGGAAAGTGTTTTTTTTTAAATGTAAATTAAACATGAGTCTAGGTCATGAAATGGTAATTTGAATCTCTGACTTGAAAATGAAATATGACAAAATACTTAAAGATGTGAAATCCATGAAAAGTATCCGAAGTATATGCTTTTTTTGCATTTATTTAGATTTTTCATTTTTTGGGGATACTAATTGATTTCCATTGTCTATGCTCAGGCTGAGTTCTGGAAACCAAACTGTTAATATACCGATCCACACATTGTTCAGAACAATGTACAGAAGTATAGCTGTTGAACATAATTATTGAAATGTGTTTCCAGTTCCAAGTCCAAGCCACTGATGGGACCAACAATGCACTCAGCCCGAAAACTTGCACCATCACAGTTGCTAGAAACAGCTTGGCGGGCCCTAGCTTCACGCTAGATAACTATGAGACAACGATTAACGAGGACCATCCGACCTTCACACAAACTGTGTTTGACCTCAACGCAACAGATCCCGACACCCAGGTCAATATTCTAATATTGCATTTTTCATAATTATTACTTTACAGTAAGTCTTAATAGTAATTAACAAAATTTATGATTAACAAAAGTTTGTTTTTCTACATATTACGGTTTTTAATGGTAAAATTGTTTGACATTGTCGCTCTTAAAAATGTATGTACCGATTATGTTTTATTTGGTAAAGAATTAATGTAACAAATTGTAAGAGAAAGTTTATTTTTCCAGCCTCCATTTGGAACTCTGCGATACACGTTGGTTGGTGACAATGATGCCCAGACGTTCTTCCGTATCGATCCCTCGACAGGAGTTATCACCCTTGGCCAGTCGGTCAGAGATGAGACTAAAATGGTGTACTATGTAAGTGCTTCAGTTTTTGTGTTTTCTCCAAAAGAATAGTTATTTTTCTGGGCAACTAAGCAATATCTTGATTTAAAAAAAAGAAATCAAGATTTTCTTTAGGCTCTGGAAATGTTTTGTTACCTTTACACTTTATACATCGTTTTCAAATATATTTCATTAAATTTTTTTTTAGGTTTTCAGTTAATAAATGTAAAGTGACTGTAAATATAAAATTACAGTTATTAAAATAATGTAAATATGTCTGTCATTCCAGTTGACTGTGCGTGTGCGAGATGGAGCAGCTATTCCTCTGGAAGCCATTACCCAGGTGACCGTCAATGTGATTCGCAACTTCTTTGCGCCAGTGCTTGACGGAACTCACACAGCAGACGTGAACACCGAAGTTCTTGAAACAGCACTACCCAACACCTTTGTGTATGCTCTGAGGGTGCGGGATAATGATCGCAGAGTGAGTAGTTTACATCATTCAGTAAAAAATAATTTTAAGAAAGATTGTTTGCCTCTCATATTGATTATAAAAATTATACTACTTTACATGATATATATCTAATTATAAGATACTTTAAACTTAAATCATGTAATTTAGCTACTCTTTGCAATTGATAGATCTATAACCTGACTTTTAATTCGAATAACAAAAGATTTAACCACAAACACGGCCATGTGTTCTATTGTTAGCAACTACCTTGTGGTGAAATTCTTACTGTACTACATAATAATTAGCTAAAAGTTAATATTAACAGATAATAGGGAATATGGCCATCAGTGGATGTATGTATACTATAGATAGGTGATTGTTGTGCCTCTATTTTCCAGCCACCATACAACCAGGTTGTGTACTTCTTCACCTCCAATGCCAATGTGCCATTTGACCTGAATGCTGACGGTACAGTGACCGTGTCAGAAAGCGTCTCACTCCTGGACCTTCCTAACCAGTACATTGTAAGTTTGGGGAAAAAAGTATTTTGTGCATTCACTTTAATATTCTAATACTGTATAATGTCTGATGTATATAAAATTACAATGAGAACCCCAACAATTTTGGATTGTGTCTTGAATATTGTTTCTGTCGACTTTTGCCTTTCTTTTCATTGATAATTCTGACAACTTTTTTCCAAAAATTTGAAAAATAAATATGTAATAATAACAACAATAAATTGAAAGGCATTGTCTGCGTTGTTCTAAATTTCAAACAAAATATTCTTTTGTGCGCCATCAGCTCACTATTGGCACAAGAGACAACGCCCCTACCCCGAGGACAGGCGTGACCATCACCCTGACGATCGACATTGTGAGGAACATGTTCACACCTAACTTCACCAACACCGACTACGCTGTGACCATCTCATCAACTGCGCGCACTGGACAGTCTGTCTTCCAGGCAACCGGTGAAGATCAGGACCAACGAGTATGTAACCAGTCTTTGTGTACATTGTATCATTACACAAGAATAGAAATATTAACATTCATAAATTTGAAAAATAGTTTTGTTTTTAGACATCGACATCAAATAAAAGTACAATGTTGTTCACTTGTTAAAATAAAAGCTATGTGATTAGAAATAGTGACAAGCTTGTAACCAATAAAATTAATAACAGACTACATTTTTTTCTGCTATTAATATAAAAGTTGACTAATCACTATTTTTTTCATTCACAGGGTGCGTTCGGAGACTATGCATTCTTCCTATTGGGCGATTACCCAGCAACCAACTTCTTCTCCCTCGCTCCAGGTGGTCTTCTGTCCCTGCGACAAGACATCAACCAGGACTCCAGCGAGTCATACAATGTAAGTGTAGTCATGCATACCTTTGTTATTAGCAACTATTTACTAAAGTATTATGAATAGAAGTAGACTTAAGTTGATAGCACAAAGAAGGGATCTACAAAACAAAACAACAAATCAATAGGCCTGTGTCCGGTAACATCTTTCCTGAAAAAAAAAAAAAATTGTAAAAAATGATGTGCTGTCATCATTTGGTATTGAACTATGGGTTGTTTACAGTATTTTAAAATTGAAATATAAAATATCAACAAAGATATATAAATATTGGTTTAAATATATTATAAGTTAAGATATTCACATAAATACTCTTCACTAAAGTTGCTGATGGAGATCCGTGATGGTGGCGCTCCCAGAAAGCCAGGTCGTCCATGGCGATCAAGCACTAAACTGCTGCGTGTGACGGTGAACCGTAATGCAGGTGCCCCGACCTTTGACCCTGCCTTCTATCCAGTCCAGATCAATGAGGACCGAAAGACTGGGGAGGATCTCGCAATCATCACCCTCAGAGATCCTGATGGAGATGTAAGATGATTGATTGATTGATAATTGGGATTTAACTTCATACCTCATAAAATGATTTAACAATACTCTAGGTATAATCAAAAAATCATTTCAGCTCATTTTAAAGAGCCAATCAGCTTTTAATTCTTATGACTAAAACTTGGGATTTTTACATACTGCTTCTAAACATGTTATTAGTGTTTTTGACATTTGTTTTATATGTTTTCTTTTATGCTGGTATACATGTGCATGGTATTTTAAGTATAGGTTGTTGCTGAGTTACAATGACTGAGATAAATGAACTCTATAATCTTGTAATTTACAGGTTGTCGAGATGAGATTTGCACCAAACCAGGCCAAGTCAGAGTATTTCGTCATCAACAATGAGAATCACTTCCAGCTCCTGAAGCCTCTGTCTGGGGACCCGGATAGGTCCAACACTTACACGGTGAGACTTGTGATTTATCTTAGAGCAAAGTTGTCTGAATGTCCCATGTCGGTCAACTTGACCAAATAAAACTGATAACCAGGACGTTGTCATATGTTCAAGGAGAAAGAAAGTAGTCCGAGTTGTCATCCAGACGTTTGCTTTTTGGTATGCAAGCTCTTAGCGAGTTTGAATGTAAACAATGATTAATATCCTATTAGTAAGAAAAATAAATATGTAAACATCCTTATATACATGTAATTCTAACTTTTGTGTCCTCTCTACAGTTAACGCTCAACGGTAACGATGTTGGTAATCCAAACAACCCAGCTACCAACCAGGCCACGGTTCAGGTGACCGTCGCCCGTAACAACTTCCCACCAGAGTTCCTGAACGCCCCATACAGAGGGTCTGTCAACCGGGATGCCCAGCTTAGCGCTCTTATTGTGCCTGTGTCCTGGAGGGACAATGACACTGTGGTAAGTGGTCGCTTACTAAGCTGCTGATGGTCCTAACAGTTATATCTGTAACATTTCTTGCAGTTATTTGCTGCACTCTGCCGCATCAGACTGGATGGAACATTTTCCAACATGAAAATTATCAACTGTCAAGCTGCCCTTACAACATGTAGTAAACATCCAGCGTGCACTGCCACTGGATGACATAGACCTAAAACCCGTGTGTAAAACCCAGTGCTTTGCGGAACATAACTTCAAAGCACCACATAACTATTGCTGGTGTTGCTGCTGAGTATTAAAAACCCAATAGCTAATCAAAAATAGTCAAACTAGTGTTGTTTCTTTCATTGCCAATGATTTTGTTGTTGCCCCAAACCTTAATGTTGGCCTTGAGACAAACGGTTTATCTTTTTCAGTCTCCATTTGGTGATGTCACAGTAACCATTGTGGAACCATCAGCGGGTCGTGCAGCAGAGATTTTTGAAATCACTGATTTCACACTTGGCCGATCTGCCAACATCCGAGTAAAGAACCCCACCCTCCTGGCAGCTGATGACGCCTACGAATATGTGGTAAGTTGTTTAGTTTGTTTCTCCTGTACAATGTTGTGGAAAACAAATCATACTTTGAAATGGCCTAGTGTTGAACTGGAATCTTACATTGTAAGTTAAATAAGACTACACTTACAGGTTTATTTAAATTTGGTTATATGTAGTTTAAGGTGTTGTTTTCATCATTGAATTCTTAAATCTCACAAACTTTCTGACAGGACAAAAACATTAAGCCAATTTTTATCTTTTTTCAGCTTCATTTACGAGCAGTTGATGGTGCAATCAACAACCCACGATCAGCTCTCACTACGGTAACGATAACCGTGACCCGTAACCTCTTGGCGCCGAGGTTCATTATTCCCAACAACGTGCGGTACGAGGTCACTGTGCTGGAAACTCTACCAGTGAGCCAAGGCTTCTTCACTGTCAGGGCTGAGGATTTGGATCCAAAGGTAAGTCTGCCAGTAACTGATCTTTTGCTGAATTGTGCAATTCATTCTTTTACAAATATAACCACTTTATTTAAAGTGGATAACATCATTTGACACATAACATAAATTTTTAATATGGTCAGCTGAAACATAATAAATATAGACAAAAATGACGACTAATACAAATAAAGAACAATACAATTAACAAAAATGGTATCCAGGGAAGATTTAGTTGGTTATAAGATAAAATATTTAGTTATGTTAAACTATTTTATTTTTGAGTTTATGTTTTTGTATTTAAAGTTTTTTATTGAAAGTATAAGAAACTGAATTTCTAGAGGTTATCGTCATTTTAAGCCACATGAAATTCCAACCTCTTGGCTGGATCTGATAATGGTGCATGACCTCTTTACAGGCACCGAACAACCTGTTTGATTTCTATGAAGCTGCCCCGAACACCTATGTCAGCGTTGAGCTGAATGGTGTTCTCAGAGTTAAAGCCGACCTCAGAAATGCTCCCAACACATTCTCTGTAAGTTATGTGTGTGTGTGTGTACATGTTTATAATGTAATGAGAAGACTAGGTTCTAGGTGAAATTATAACTGCATACATGGTGCTACATAAACATACAACAAGAACCTGATGCTCATATTATCTTTGTTAACAGCACTGTAGAAAGAAACAAATGGAACATGCTATAAAATAAATATTAATATGCGAAGCATATAAATGAATTTATATTTGCAACATATATAGTTTTGTCCTGAAATCTCAACTTGCATGAATTGTGATTAGTTGTATGTAACCTTTAAAAGCCTCACATGTATTTTACCCATTATGTTTTAGTTCAATGTTGTTGCCCGTGATCGTGGAAATCCTCAGTTAATGAACACGGCTGAAGTGTTGATCAGGGTGGTCCGTGACAGCTCCCAACTGAGATGGTTGGAATTGCCATACTTTGCCGAAATCCCAGAAAATCAGAATGTTGGCTTCACAATCCTAACGGCAAAAACACAGGCTGCCGTAAGTTTAGAATCATGTAGATTCTCACGATTGTTTAGTTAATGCGAGTTGAAGCACTATCTTGTAGACCGAAATAAACAAAAGCACTGTGAGCCTGCCATAAGTTTAAAATCAGTTAGATTCTAAGATTGTTAAGTTTGCTAGCTTTAGCGCTATCTTTTAAACTGAAATACAACTCATTTGAGTTTATTTGTGTGTTATCTATTACCTTATGTTTGAAATTAATTCTCACCTTCTTAAAAACACAAACAAGGGGAAATTCATAAACAAGAACAACTAACAAATAACTTTATATACAATTTATGGCTTTTATTCATTTTCATTCATTTTAATAAAGAATTCATGTATATAAATAAAATATTAATTTATTTAATCTTTTTTTTACAGGATAATGTGACCTTTTCGTTAGACAACAACCAGTTATACGAGGCCCCGCTGTATTTCCAAATCAATTCTACCACAGGCATTGTTTCGATAAAGCAGAGCCTTCTCAATGACAAGAACCTCGTCGAAAATTATAAGGTAATTTATATATTTTTATTTGTTTTTGCACATCATAGCAAAAATGTTACATATTTGACCATATAATGCTACCATATATTATTGTGCTTAATGTTACTTGTAAGACATAGCTTTGATTAAATAAAATATATAAGTACACATTGAATAACAGAAAGTATTTCTGTTTATTAACAGCTGAAGATTAAGGCTGAGCGCCAGTTTGAGGTTACGAAACAGACGATTTACACTGATGTGGATATCCGGGTGCTGCGCAACCCCAATTCCCCAACCTTCACGTCTGCACCGTGCCAGAACAGCATTCCCGAAACCCAGCTCCAGGGATCAAACATCTTCCAGCTCGCAGCTACAGATGCTGATGCCTTTGTAAGCTTGCCTACACATGTTTGTGAAAAAATAAGTTTATTAGAGTCTTATAAAATACACAACAACAACATGCACATTGCTTAACCTGTTTGCCTTATATTCTTGATCGTTAAAACAGTTTTCGGTATCCCAATGTCGTTTTACCTTTCATTTTATAACAGCACTTTCAAGATAATTACTAACTGAAAATAATATTACAGTAATGAAATTCACTGTAGTTTTCTCTCTATTTTTTCTACTGTATGTTGATACTTGTATTTGTCACAGAATGCATGATACACAATGCTCATGGTTGTATATTTTCCCTGACAGGATGTTCCCAACCTTCGATACTCGATTGTTGCCTCGGCCAACAATGACTACACCAACTTCTATGTCGACCCCCTGACTGGTTTGATCACGTTGAAGACGTACTTGGATTCTGCTGGCAACAACCAGAACAATTACACGGTAAGTTTGTGTAAAGGTCGCTGTTTGTTTTTAGACTGTGAGTATGTGGGTTAGTCTCTGTCTATGTTTAAACTGTTAAGTCTATTTGTTGGTATCTGTGTAGTTTTTAAACTGTTAGTTTGTATGTTGGTCTCAGACTAGTTTTAAAATGTTTAATACAACAATCTAAGTTCTGAAAAACAATTAAGACTGTTATTTTGATAGTAATGGTCAAAACATGACCTTGATTTCAATTGAGCTTGTTCATTGTCATGGGATGTCATGTAAATTAAGTTTTTTTAAGCAAACAATGTAAAACATACTATATTAAACTACCATATATCCTGCAGTTCCAAGTGCAAGTTGCTGATGGGCGTGGAAAGGTGGCCACGACACAGTGTCGCATCTCTGTCCAGCGAAACCTGTTCAGCCCGCAGTTCATCAACTTTGAGCCCGGGCTCACGATCTACAGGACCAACATCAACTTCAACCAGGCCCTCAACACAGATTTCTTCTTCCCAGAGGCTGTCGACAACGACCTCACTGTAAGTAGCTCGTGAAAAGTAATGGAAGATAATACAATACCAAGCATTGCATTGCAATTAACTATTGTTTTTAATTCAGTACAAGAAAATAACTTTTTCCAGTGCATTTCATACAAAACATCATTTATGGCAACACTATACAAAAACAACTACATTGTACATGTATTTAAAGATTTACTTTAACTTCATTTACATATGCAAACATCATATGATTTTTTATATTCTAAGCCATTTTATGCCATTGATTATAAAGAATACATGAACAACCCTTTTTATACTATTTACAGACACCAGGTGGTCACATTGAGTATGAAATCACAGGCTATGACTCGGGACCCCAGTACTTTGGAATCCGTCGTGTCAGCACTACTGATCCCCGTGCTCGAGCTGGCATTTTCGTTAAGTCACAGTTCATGGCAGCAGACCGCACTACATCATATGTGGTGAGTATAATTATTTTGAATATATTTAAGCTTTAACAAATTTAACTTATGAAACAATGAAATTTCCTGCATTTGTGATGGTTTTGTTAGCGGCTTGATGTTGGTTGTGCTTCAAGCAAAAAAACAAACCAAGATGCAAAACAAACAAAAATGAACCAGCAATTGCCATCCCAGAATTTTAAAAATACTTTTCAAGAAGTTATGAAATGTGATGTTAAATTTCCTACCTAAAATTAAATAATTAATACCATTATTTTCAACTTGAACCAGCAATTTCCTTTCCCTTTTACAGCTTGGTCTGAAGGCTTATGACAGTGCTCGCCCAGAGGATTTCGCCGTCACCAACGTGACAATCACGGTGAACCGTAACCCATCACGCCCGACATGGTCAAACACTCAGTACAGCAGACAGATTAATGAAGAGGAGCCCTTCGGAACATCCGTTATTCAGATGACTGCCTCAGATACTGATGGTGTAAGTTGAACGTCTATTTATACAATTTGATTTTGCCTTTTAAATAGTGCTTAAATTTGTTATACCCTATTATTAACATTCTTTGTGACTTTATTTGACTAATACCCTAGCAATTATTTAAAACAATTGGTGTTGATATCCATACTACCAGAAACATTAGTTAAAAGATGGTGTTTAAGTCTAAGTACCTTCATGACAGTGACACAATCTTTTTTTGTTAAGATGTTTTATAGAAAAGTTGTTTCCGTTTCAGCACAATGTCAAGTACATTGCGACGGCATCCAACCCTGCTGACTGGGATACCTGGTTCTACCTTGACCAATCAACAGGCCTTATTTCTGTCAGACGCATTCTTGTCAATGCACCTGTTAACACTTACAGGGTAAACTTGTAACTTGTTTTGTTTTTAACTATATTCAGGTATTTTAACAAGATAGCTTAATTGTCAAAATAAAAACAAAGGAAATTTGATCTGTGTAAATATTATCAAAATAAGTTACATTATCGCTGTATGTAATTATGTTTGCGTCTCAATATTTATTCTCATTTATATGCTGCTGAATTACTCTGCTATTCTGGTTTTCAACATTTGCCAATGTTACGCAGATCACGTTCATCGTCATGGATGATGGAATCCCAGCTCTCAACTCGACTAACACGGCGTCCGTGACCATCACCATCAACAGGAACACGTGTCCAACTTTCGTATTGAACTCTGGCATTGGTTATTCGGGAAGTCTGCGGGAAAACGCCACAGTGCCGACTGTGATTGCAGTCCTTACCGCCTCAGACCCAGATCTGGTACAATAAAAGTTGTCATTTAATTATAAAAAAGCCATTACCAAATATTCACTGGTTCATAAGATAAATATGAAAATTTGAATATAAAAGGTTTATGTAAGTTACCCTAGGTTTTTGTTGGATTTTCCTACATTGCATTTCATATGAAAACTCATTTAAAAAAATCAACACACCAAAATTTGAAAAAGAAGTTTATGTGAGTAATTTTTTGTTTTATTTTTCTTCAGACTGATCCATATAACAACATCACGTTTGCCATCAATGCTGGGACTGACCAGTCAGGCTTGTTTGAGATCGTGAAACAGACGCCCAACACAGCTGCACTGAGAACTCGATCTCGCATGGACCTGGCTAATGACCTGACATACAGGGTAAGCAAAGATGCAGATGACTTTTACTGTCCATCACAGTTTTACGGCCATGGAACTTAAAGTGCATGTGTGTTTATGTCCTTACAGTGTAAATAGCGGATACTGCCATCATTGGTTTCATTAAATAATATGATAGGGATTTAAATCTGCACATGTTTGCCATCTTGAGTTAAGAGTTATACAAATATGTGTCTCTTGCTTTAATTCTGCAAAGCTTGTGAGAAATTCAAATATGAAGTTTAAAATCTACCCTTTTTCTTTAATGATCACATCATGATCTTCATTTTAAAGTCTTCTAAACAATGTCTTGTATCGTTTAATTAAATAAGTACAGTCTTTTTGATTTCAGTATTGCAGTATAACGCTGCTTTCTACAAATGTAATGCAATGTACACATTTTACTCTATCCTACTGTTAGGAATACATCTGAACATCTTCCGTATATCCCATAATCCTCTTGTTCCAGCCGTACGTGACCATCACCAACCCGGTTGATCAGCGCTGCACCGCCTCCACTATGGTGACCGTGAGTGTGGATCGTAACCTGATTGCTCCGCAGTTGAACGCCACCCAGTACGAGACGACCATTCCAGAGGATCAGGCTATCGGAACAAATGTGCTCACAGTGTTCGCAACAGACACAGACAGACTCGTAAGTGATGTGCGATTGAGTCAGATGCTTTTAAGAATGGGCACAATGTCAGATGTCAGATTTTGGTGTTACAAATTGATGTTAAAAATCATTACTGTAGTATAAAGGCTTTTCACAAATACTGAAGCAAATAATACATTTTGTAATGCTAGAATGTGAAGTATTAAATATTATTAAGTATTGGAGTATATGGAGTGCTGGTTGTTTAACTTTGCTTAACTCAACTCAAATCATTTATACTCTACTCTGGACAGGATTTTGGTAATTTTGTTCTGAATGCTTTTTTACAAAATGAAAACTGAACAGACGAAATAATGTGAACAAATAAGACCAAAGCTTGCAAGTAACCATCAAGTCTTTTTATATATTATAAATGTTTTATTGCTTGTGTTCCCAGCTGGCATACAGAACGGTGACCTACACCCTCCAGTCAAATGCTATATCGCCAAATGCCCTCCGCTACTTCCAAATCAACCCTCAGACTGGCCAGATCACTGTTGCTTCGAACATCTACACTGATCCTTCCGATGTGGCCTCGTACACAGTGAGTTTGTTATTCAATAATTTTCTCTTTATCTTTGCTTATGTTGTATGATATTTTAACTGTTTATTAAACAAAATACTAATAGATTCTAGATATATAAGATTTTTTTAATGCTGTATCTACTTAGAGCTACATAAATTTGATACAGTGAACTCGACAGTTCCGGGTCAGTAAAGAAATTAACGTAGGGTTTCTCTTTAAAACGAAAGTCTGGAGAAACAGAACTGTATATACGTTTTAACAAATTATTCCTCTTTACTTTGATACAA